>OFFY01000111.1_pt1 | contig 77982 bp, 68 predicted proteins | sample 1521481 | NCBI WGS metagenome assembly OFFY01 (sample SAMEA3504117, study PRJEB24116) | mouse gut metagenome | biome: mouse gut; feature: mouse-associated habitat; material: faeces | place: Denmark | collected 2011
TCATTAAAAAGCAATACTCCTATCCCATATAACAATTCTTTATCGTCTACTTCATACTCAAAATTTAATACACCTCTTTCAAATAACGATTCACTTAGATATATGTAATTATTACTTTTGTACCGAATCAAAGCAATTCTATATCCCAAAATTGCATTACTACAATAAAAATCCGCTTTTTCAATCACATCATAAGTTAATCGTGTAAAAAACAAATTTCGCTTAACATTAGTTATTCTAATAGTCATTTCTTGAGGTACATAATTCTGTAATGTATTGAACACTTTTTGTTCTTGCTCTCGTACAGTTCTAGACATATCTACTCTCTCCAAAAGTCCTCTAAAGAAGAAATCTCTTCTATATCATCATATTTTAACATTGCCATAAAAGCATCTTTAAACAGCAACCGCATTTCGTCCCCAATTCTTGTTTTTGGCAATCCAATACATCTTGTGTTCAAAACATCCAAACTTAAATAATCTTCATTCATGCTAACATTCTTTTCCAATTCAGCTAGAATTAAGTCCATTTGTTTTTGATATTTTTCTTTTTTCCCAACAATTACTTCTTCTGTTCTTTCTACAGAAATTTTCCCCATAATATACTCAGCACTGGCTACCACAAATCCAACATTAGCCGTTGAACTTCCAAAAATATCTTTTCCTTCACTAAACTGACCCTGTACTTCACTTTTTTTACAATATTTTGAAAAAGCTAAATCTAATTTACACATCATTCCTAATATGCATATAAAAATATCGAAAGAATTTTTTTTATCTATTGATTCCATCATATCAAAGCGTTGATATTCTTCCGCCAATTCATCTGTAACATTAATCTTAACATTTCTAATGTTAAATCCCAAATACAGCTCTATAACAGATGATTTATGATATTTTCCTGCTTGTGTTCTATATTTTCCATCATCTATTCCATATATATCAATCTTTTCTTTAAGCTCAGGATAATTGTTATATAATTCTCTTTCTATATTTCGTGATAAATTTCCATAGATCACCTCTATTTGTCTCCTTGTATTCCAAGGAGTCTGCCCTGTATTTAATACTAGCATACGATATAATAGCTTTTCACTATTTTCTGCAACCCAAAATTCTACTCTAATTTTTCTATTTTCATTTCCCTCAAAATTCTTAAAATAAATATTACTTCTCTGCATACCATCAATTATTGAAATAATACAATCTGCAAAAATCTCTTTACTATCATACTCCTCACCTTCCTCTAATTTCTTGCCAAAATCAGAATCACTTTGAATCCCTAATACTACTTGTGGAAAAATAGCACCCAGACAAAAATCATCCTGCATACGCTTTCGTATTCTAGTAGCCACCGCTGACTTAGTAATTACACCTCGTTGTCCCTCAAAATTTCCATTTAATTTAAAAGAATCATGTGCCAATTCTTTATATTCCTTCAATAACATATTTGTTAAAATAGAAACACACCCACTTCTCACATCTTTATCAATCGTAATAATTTTCATTTCTATACCTCCGAATTTTATATACCAATCATTGTTTCCATAGCTGTACCAAATATTGGAATCTCTCTGCAAACCATATCCTTCATAGATTCATAATCTGCTTGTATTGTCTTAAACCGATATTCCGGTGGTTTCAACGTCCCAATAAGCTCAATGCCGTATTTCCACATAGGGCAATAGTTGAGCCATTGCTTTTGCAATTGCCTCTGGATTTACTACGGCAATCAGAACAAACAAAAAACAATCCCTGCATCCGCCTCCCCAATCCGTTTCTGTATTTGTCCAGAATATCCACCAACCATTTTTCCACCTCTTTTTGTCCTAAATATTATATGTTATTCAGAACATTTTTTCAATAAGACTTCGGATTCTAATTATAGTATTTCGTTCAACAAAAAGCTTATGCACTAAGACCAAATCAAATTTGATGTAGAACCCCCTTTTCCATTTCGTTCAGTTCCATGTGAATCCCCTTTCTCCTGAAAATGGGTACAAAAAGAGGACATCCACCTGAATAAAAGATGAAATGTCCTTTGGCATGTACGCTATTCAATTTTATATACAAAGCAGCTTGCCGCTGTTACGCCGCTTTCTGCGAGTGTCTCTGTGTTACATTCCCATCCTGAAATGGATGAATCCGCTCAAACCTCACATGAAAGTTCAGAATATCCTCAAAAGTCTTTGTTTTTTATAATCTCCCACCGCAAACCACTCTTTTCCGGAATCACTGGTTCCGCTTTTCAAAATTATGAAAAAAATACAGAACCGCTAATTCGGGCAGGGCTTGATTTTTCTCTCTCCCCATGCTATACTCATGTCTGTTGTAAAGTCCTCAAAAACCAAGGTCTTATAGGGCTTTCCGCCGATTCCCGGCGTTAAATGAATCGTGTGTTCGAGACCTTCCACACGTAAAACAAAACTAAAGGAGAACAAGATCATGAAAAACAAAAACGTAACTTTCTTAACCCAGGCGGCTATGATTGCCGCTATCTATGTCGTGCTGACTCTACTGTTCCGGCCTGTTTCTTTCGGGGAAATCCAGGTCCGCATCTCCGAGGCTCTCACCATACTGCCGCTCTTTACCCCAGCCGCCGTGCCGGGAGTTTTTGCAGGCTGCCTGATCGCCAACATTATCGGAGGCGGCATCCTTCCGGATATCATTTTCGGAAGCCTGGCAACGCTTATCGGAGCCGTGCTTACATACCGTCTTAGAGAGAGGACACCGTTTCTTGCGCCTCTCCCCCCAATTGCTGCCAATACAGTCATCGTGCCTTTCGTCCTGTTCTACGGGTACGGCGTTAATCTGCCGATTGTGTTTATGATGCTTACAGTGGGCATCGGAGAGGTGCTTTCCTGCGGAGTGCTGGGGCTTTTACTATACACAGCTCTGAAAAGATACCGCTATGTCATTTTTCGGCAAACTGCAGTCTGACACCGCGTCCGTTTTACATACAATTTACGCAGAACCAAATATGGGAGGCAAGCCCCGCCGGGCTGCCTCCCTTGTTTATTTTCTGATGCCACATTATCTTAACTTTTCGGCGCAATATATGTATTCCTGCTTTTTTCCGTCATCTCCTCCACCTTTTCCGGCCGCACGGTTTTTCTTTCCCCGCTGTCCGCATCTATATATATAATCCGGTTTTCCGTATAGCCAACCAGGATCAATGCTTTCGATGCATTTACCATAGCGATCACGGGCTTATCCTGATTGATGATGTACATCAACTGCTCCGGCGTGCATCCTGCCAGATCCAGGACGCTGCCGCCTTCCGTTCCTCCCAGAGCCTCCACCGGCGGCGTTCCTGCCCTGAGCTTTACCCTTATGCCTTCAATATACGTGTTCTTTCCCGTGATGGAATACCTGAGATCCCTGTTCCCTCTCTCCCAGATATACTCCTGCGTCTCAGAAACCACGACACCGTTATACTCGTCTGCCTGCCGGACAGCCTCTCCTGCCTTATCAAAAATGCCCCTTAGCTCCCCGTAACCATATACCAGATAACACTCTTTCTTTGGCTCTTCATCAACAGAAAATACTTTCGGTTTCTCATACAGCGTCTGCTTAGGTTTCAATAGTTTGGGCTCCTTATCGGCAATTCCGTCGCCAAAAGTAAGCCGCAGCTGCCGCTGTTTCAGAGTTGTAGTGTAGGAGCTGAGCGTAATATTGTTCTCCTTTTCTTCTTCATTGTTCGTGATGTATTCTTCTATGACTGAATGGTACACATCGCCCTTTTTCACAACACGGTTCAGAGTAATCATATTGCCGTCAAATTCGGTGCTGATGATATAAGTCCCTTCCGACTCATAATCCTTCACAATGTTTTCCTTTGGATCCTGAATCTCGACCCTGTACATCGGCGCAACGTTCTCGCCCGCCAGCGTCACGCCTGCATCTTCTGCCCTTGAGAGTCCATATACAAAATCCCTGTCCATAAATCCCAGCGGCACGATGCTTATGCCTTCTTCCTCGCACTCGACGGTTCTCTTCTTGCCGGAAGACATTTCAATCACCCGCACCTGCGATGCCTTCCTGTCTCTTTTCCCCGACTGGTAAGCAATACGCCTGCCGTCTTCCGACACCACATACTGCCCCTCTTCCAGGTCATCTGCCAGTTCCCTGACGCGGCTTTTTTCAACGTTGATCTCATAGAGGGTTCTATTTGCCAGCACATACAGCATATCTGTATTCACGCTGTAGTAAACCAGCTTTCCAAGCTCCATCATGACATGGCCCGACGACCGGTTTGTCGAGATGAATACCTTCTCTTCCACGCAGTTTTCTTCCGCGTTATAATAGTACACTGCCGCTCCGGTCTCGCCCTCATGCTCACCCCGGTTCATATATCCGTACACCGCAAATGAGAGATTGCCTTTTTTATCCATCTCCAGCAGCTCTATCTTGTGCTGCGCCGTGCGGTTTCTCTCGTCTTTGTTTTCCGTGGACGCAAAGCTGAAGACAAGAGCCATCTCATCCTCTGTCTTGTTATAATGCCACAGCTCATCTGCCTGCACAAAAGCAGCCTGCGTTCCATCTTTGTTTACCATATACGAAAGACCAGGATCGGCAATCCCAAGAAGGATTCCTTTTTCACTCAATATTTTCTTCGACGTGTCAAAAACCTGCTCCATCTTTCGGTCATAGTCCAGGAGAAGCATTTTTTTCGTATCCGCGCGGTATCTGACCCGGAAAAATTCCTTTACTTTATACAGATCCTCCTCATTTTCCTCACCCCGGCAGCGCACCTGATACTGAATCTGAACCGACACGGATATGTTGTTTATCTCTTTAATCTGCCAGATCTCCTCACCCTCTACAACAGGCGAAAGCTCGCCCCAGGTCACATGGTCATAATCAGAGTGAATCGTAACATGCTGATATGTAGTATTATCCCCGGTTTCATCCGGCTCAATAGCGGTGCCTATACCTACTCCCTCAGCTTTCACAAATGCATTCTCGTGAAAGCCTTTCACATAATCAAGGCATTGCTGCACGTTTTTGTCCTGAGAGTCTATAACCCTTGTATAATAATAAACAGACTTCCCCCCTGAAAGTTCAAGTACAACTTGAAGTATGCGCTCCTCCGCCGTAAGAGACGGATCTCCGATCGAAACCGTCTCTTCCGTTCCCGGGCTTTCTGTTTCCGTCTCAAGCAGTTTCTCCTTTCCGTCCAGAGAATACAGCCTGCACTTCATGCTCGCTATTTCATTGTCATAAGGTTCAATCTCAATTTCAATCTGTCCGTTTGTTACAGGCGTGATGGTATCTCTCAGGGAAGCCATGTCCATTTCCTGGGCAAACCCCGGCACTCTGTTGACCGTATATCCATTGCTGGAAAATGCCAGCTGCGGGTATGTCGCTCCGTCCATGTCCGCCGCCATATTATCATTTCCGCGGTTCGTATAGAGGCTGAAGGCAATCACTGCAATCAAAAACAAAGCCGCCAGAAATGCTGCCTCTTTTAAGTATCTTTTTATCTTTCTGTTATTCATTCCGTATCCTCTTAATATCCTTACGCCAATGGCCCGCCTTTACCTAATCCTGCCGCCCGGCTCCGCCAAGCAGCCTGCCAAGCATCGGCGACACCTGGAAGAAACTTTCGCAGGCCTCTATGTTCTCTTCCGCGCGCCGGCTTTTCGCCTCCGATTTCTTCTGCACCGCACGGAGCAATATGTTTTTCGGCGTATGCTCCATGTCAATAAACTCAAGCACCTGAACGTCGTATCCCTCCCGCTCCAGGTACTTTGCCCTGAGGCCGTCTGTAATAAGCGATGCCATACGCTCCCGCAAAAGCCCATACTTAAGAACCGGCTCCATAACATCCGCGCGCCAGCTCTTTCCCGCGTCTCTGTTTCCCAGCTGTGCGTTCAGCTCATGCTGACAGCACGGTACAGACAAGATTACCTTCACATTCCAGCCGACAGCTTTCGCCAGCGCATAATCCGTAGCCGTATCGCAGGCATGAAGGGTTACTACCATATCCACTTTGCCGTCTCCGGCATAATCCGCAATATTCCCCACTGAAAAATTAAGCTTTTCACATCCGTACTTTTCCGCAAGCTCATTACAGCGCGCGATCACATCCCTCTTCAGATCCAGCCCGATAATCCGCACATCATATTTCTTAAGGTCATGCAGATAATAGTGCATGGCAAATGTCAGGTACGATTTCCCGCAGCCAAAGTCAAGGATGGTAACTTCCCTGTCGCCCGGGAGCTCCGGGAGAATATCCTCAATAAATTCCAGGAAACGGTTAATCTGCCGGAACTTATCAAACTTCGCATGGACAACCGCTCCCTCTCGCGTCATAACCCCGAGATCTACAAGAAAAGGAACTGCTTTCCCCTCTTCAAGAATGTATCGTTTCTTCCGGTTATGGGCGAAACCCGCCTGCGCTTTCTCCCGTTCGCGGCACTGTTTCCGCCTCTTCACCGTAACCTTCCCTTTCTTGCTGACCAGTATCGTATAAAAGTCCGTGGCTGTCTCCATCTGCATCTGCCGGAAATTTTCCATGTAGGAAAGCAGCTTTTCCGCCGCCTCCTCACCGCTTAAGTTCTCATGAAACGCCTGCCTGCCGCGAAACACCTCCAGCTGGAACTTAAGCTCCCCCTTTTTCATGACTGGGCGCGCCTTTACCTTTTCCGCCCGCTCCTTATCCTTTGAGCCGCTTAAAACGGCAGACAAAAAATCTTTATTCAAATTTTCTCGTAAAATATTCTTTAATTTATCCATAACAGTAACATTGTACTGGTTTTTCTCTCCGCACGCAACCCCTGCTTTCCCCGCGGATGCATTATTAATGAAATTTTTATATTACATAATACTGGAATTCCCTATCTATTAATGATAAAATCTCTTTAGCTGACAGCAGCACCATATATGCATAATGAAAGGAATGTTTTCCCTATGAATAAGTTAGATGTTAAATTATGGACTCTTGCAGCCAGGGGGCATATTGTTCCGGACCGCTCCCTGCTGAAAACACCCGCACAGATTAAAGCCATAAAAAAAAGCGCTGCCTTGAACACGGCAGTGCTTGACCATGTTGCCGCCCATATACAGGCGGGCATGTGCACAGAGGAGATTGACCGGCTGGTCTATGATTTCACTACAGAGCACGGCGGCATCCCTGCGCCGCTGCACTACGAAGGCTTTCCTAAAAGCGTATGCACTTCTCTTAACAACGTAGTCTGCCACGGCATCCCTGACAAGTATGAATTTCTGGAAGAAGGCGATATCGTAAACGTAGACGTATCCACCAATCTTGGCGGTTATTTTTCTGACGCGTCCAGAATGTTCATTATCGGCGAGACATCCCCCGAGGCAGAAAGGCTCGTGCGCGTCACGAAAGAATGTGTAGAGCTTGGCCTTAAAGCCGCAAAACCCTGGGGGCATCTCGGGGATATCGCACATGCAATCAACACCCATGCACGCCGGCACGGATACTCAGTCGTAGAAGAGATCGGCGGACACGGTATCGGCCTTGAATTTCACGAAGAACCTTTCGTCAGCTACGTCACTCCCAAGGGCAGCGAAATGGTCCTCGTGCCGGGAATGATGTTTACGATCGAGCCTATGATAAACGAAGGCAGCCCCGATTTTTTCATAGACGAAGACAATGGCTGGACGGTATACACTATCGACGACGGCCTGTCTGCACAGGTAGAATACATGGTGCTTGTCACCGAAACCGGAGTAGAGGTATTGTCGCAATAACCTATATTCCCTCCATTACAAGCGCCGAGCGGGCTCCCATATTCACTACGACCTCTCCGCCCTGAACCAGGTAGCTGTCGGCCGCATTCGTGTAGCTCTCCGCATAGGAATACATCAGCCTCCGCATCTTGCCCCGCATCGGCACTCCGATGCGCCATACAGGCACTGTAACCTCGGCAAGCTCATCCCGGTTATTTATGATTACCACAATTTGCTCATCCTCGGTAAATCTCCCGTACGCCAGTATGTTATTCTCGCAGCACAGCATAAGGATGGAGCCGTTTCGCAGCGCCTGGCTGTTTTTATGAATCCAGATCATCTCTCTGTGAAATTCAATCAATTCCTGATTTTCATTGCCCCACGGATATGTCCGTCTGTTATCAGGGTCTGTAAAGCCGCACACTCCTGCCTCATCTCCGTAATAAAGCGTCGGTGCCCCCACCCATGTCATCTGCATAACCACAGCTTCCCGCATCACTGCTACATTTACATTCTCTTCCGCCGCCCGGGGGCCTTTGTCGGCGGTCCTTCCCACCACGCGGTTCGTTCTTGTGAGAAACCTTGAATGGTCGTGGTTGGACAGTTCGTTCATCGCCACTTCCAGAGAAGGCGTGGGCATCCGGGACATAAAGTGGTTCATCGTATTCACAAAATGCTCAGGATTCCCTAAAAGCTCATCATTGCTCTCGTCACTATGTTTCTCCATGCCTGTAAGGAACCACGTCACAGGTTCCATAAAAGCATCATAGTTCATTACGCTGTCCCACTCGTCACCGCACAGCCAACTGCTGGGATCCCCGTAATGCTCCGCCAGTATAAGCGCGTCCGGATTTGCCTCTTTTACTGCGTTGCGGAATTTTTTCCAAAATCCGTGATTGAACTCGCTGCTATAGCCTAAATCCGCCGCCACGTCAAGACGCCATCCATCAACATTAAAAGGCGGAGACACCCATTTTCGTCCTACTTGCAGAATATACTCCTCCAACTCTTTCGAGCCTTCATAATTTAATTTTGGAAGCGTGTCATGGCTCCACCATCCGTCATAGCACGGATTATACGGCCATCTCGTATCATCCCCATCCAGGAAACGGAAATAGTTCCGATAGGGGCTCTCTGCCGAAACATACGCTCCCGGGGCATAACCCTCCTGATTTTCATACACCCGCTCCCGATCCATCCATTTATTAAAAGAACCGCAATGGTTGAACACACCATCAAGAATCACTTTCATGCCCCTTCGGTGAAGTTCCTCCACAAGCTTAATGAACAGCGCATTGCTCGCCTCCAGATTCCGGATGTCCGTAACCCGTTTCTGAAATTTACCCGCATGTGCATTATCCCTGTCGCCGTCCGCCAGGACCTCTCCTCCGTCCTGTTCAATCACGCCAAAATGGGGGTCAATATAATCATAGTCCTGGATATCATACTTATGGTTAGACGGCGATACAAACAGCGGGTTGAAATATATGACTTCCACTCCCAGCTCCTGGAGGTAATCCAATTTCCCCATTACGCCCTTTAAGTCTCCGCCGTAGAACTCCCGCACACCCATCACATCCGGGTACTTGTTCCAGTCCGTCACTTTCCGGCTGTAACCGCCAATATAAAAATACTCGTTATCCTCCACATCATTGGACGGATCTCCATTGCAAAAGCGGTCTGTATAAATCTGGTACATAACCGCTCCTTTTGCCCACTCCGGCGTAGAAAATCCCGGCACGATGCGGAAATCATATATGTCGGAATGTGTGTCGGAGATGCCGCACCGGCTGTAATAACATGTCTGTTCCCTGTCAGAAATCTCAAAATAATATACGAACGGTTCGCAGCCGAGTTTCCAGTCAATCACATAATAGTCAAACTCGCCCTCTGCCGATTCTTTATGCATATTGTATCCGTCTTCGCCCACGACAAGACGCACACGGACGGCATCTTCCTTCGCCGTCCGGAATCTTAACGTGACAATTTGGTTGCAGCCCGGCTCCTGCGGAGATACATACCACCGCGAACCGTCACAAAATAAGGCTTCCCTTCTCATCCGTTATCCTCTCAATCAATTTTATTAATTATACACGTATCATCTCATCCGGCTCATTTATATCAACTGTCTTAAATAAATCTTCAAACTCTTCCCTGGATATCTTTTCTTTCTCCAGAAGAAGATCCGCGCATGCGTGGAGCACGCTGTCATATTCCCGTATGAGCGCTTTCGCCTTCGCATAGCACTCATCAATAATCCTTTTCACTTCCTGGTCTATAACTGTGGCAACGCCTTCTCCGTAGCCTCTTGATGCATGGGCCAGATCCCGCCCGATGAACACTTCATCGCTGTCATCATCATAATTGACAAGCCCGACTGTCTCAGACATCCCAAACTTTGTCACCATAGATTTCGCAAGATCCGTCGCCTGTTTAATATCCTGGGATGCTCCTGTGGTAATGTCGTCAAGCACTTCTTCTTCCGCGACCCTGCCTCCCAGCGACACTACGATGTCCTGCAGCATCTTGCCTTTCGTATCGAACATATCATCCCGCTCCGGCAGGGGCATCGTATACCCGCCCGCGCTTCCGGTCGGGATGATGGAGACGCTGTAGACAGGCCCCACATCCGGCAGCACATGGAATAAAATTGCGTGCCCCGCCTCATGAAACGCCGTAATCCGTTTCTCTTTGTCGGAAATCACACGGCTTTTTTTCTCCGCGCCGATCCCGACCTTGACAAATGCTTTCTTGATATCTTCCTGTATAAGGAACACGCGGCTTGCCTTCGCTGCCAGAATAGCCGCCTCATTCAGCAGGTTTTCAAGGTCTGCGCCGGTAAATCCGGCTGTCGTCTGCGCGATCTGCTTTAAGTCGATCTCCTCGCTCAGCGGCTTGCCCTTTGCATGAACCTCAAGAATCTCCTCCCTGCCCTGAACGTCCGGGCGCCCTACTACCACCTTCCGGTCAAACCTTCCCGGACGCAGAATCGCCGGATCCAGTATGTCCACCCTGTTAGTCGCCGCCATGACGATAATGCCTTCATTGACGCCAAAGCCATCCATCTCCACCAGAAGCTGGTTCAGCGTCTGTTCCCTCTCGTCATGCCCGCCTCCCATTCCGGTTCCTCTGCGGCGCGCCACCGCGTCTATCTCATCAATAAAGATAATGCACGGAGCATTTCTCTTTGCCTCCTCAAACAGATCCCGGACACGGGACGCTCCCACACCCACAAACATCTCTACAAAGTCAGAGCCCGAAATCGTGAAAAACGGCACTCCTGCTTCTCCTGCCACCGCTTTTGCAAGTAATGTCTTGCCGGTTCCCGGAGGACCCACCAGGAGGACTCCCTTCGGTATCCTCGCGCCTACCTGAATATATTTTTTCGGTGATTTCAGGAAATCCACGATCTCCTCAAGCTCTTCTTTCTCTTCCCGCAGCCCTGCCACCTTTGAAAATGTTACGTTATTGTCGCCTTCCCTGCTCAGTTTCGCGCGGCTCTTCCCGAAATTCATCGCTTTAGCATTTGCGCCGCCGCCCTGACGGTTCATAAACATGAACAGGACAAAAACCGCCGCCACCACTAAAAGCATAGGAATGAGAGTATCGGCAAACCAGCTGTCCTGAGGCACATTGGTCATCGTATAATTCTCAATGCCTTTCTTTTTCAGATACTCCTGCATCTCATTGACATCGGATGTAAAAAGATACTTCGTTTCATCTTCACCGCTTATTTCATTCTTAGTTCCAATCTCAACCCGCCCGGTAGGAACATCCTTGTTCTGGATAATGTCAATGTTTTTTATATTGCCGCTTGCAATCAGCTTTTCAAACTGATTCCAGTTCAGTTCATTTTCTTTCTGATCCATCTGGTTGGTAAACCATAATGCCCCGAATAATACCAATATGAATATGAGCACGCTCGCTCCGCTTATTCCTCTGTTTCTTCTATCATTCAATGTTTATAGCCTCCTTCTACTCAACACCTTCCACAACTCCGATGTATGGTAGATTTCTATATTTTTGCTTATAGTCAAGCCCATACCCGACTACAAATTCATCAGGGATCTTATACCCTATGTAATCAACTTTAACTTCCCTGACCCTGCGCGACGGCTTGTCAAGCAGTGTACAAAGCCTCATGCTCTTCGGCTCTCTCTTCCTCAGGACTTCCAGAAGATAAGAAAGCGTCCTTCCGGAATCAATAATGTCCTCCACCACCAGGACTTCCTTTCCCTCCAGCGTCTCATCAAGATCCTTGGCAATCTTTACGATGCCGCTGGAGGAAGTTCCGTCTCCGTAGCTCCCCACGCTCATAAAGTCTATGCTTACCGGAACCGTTATCTGCTTTGCCAGCTCACATGCAAAAAATACCCCGCCTTTCAATATGCAGATCAGATGCACCTGTTTCCCTGCATAATCTTCACTGATCTGCCGGCCCATCTCCTCAATCCTCTTCGTCACATCCTCCTCCGGGATCATGACCCTTACTGTCTCTGACATTTTCTTCTCCTCCGTAAAATCCAATCTCCAATATCCGCTTTGTCTTATCTGTCACCTGATATGCCTGGCTCTGCCTGTAGCCTACGATCCAGATGATCTCTTTACCGACTGCCGCGAGCCAGATGCTGTCTCTTAGCTCCCTTGGGATTTTTTCGTTGATAAAATACTGTTTTAATTTCTGTGTTCCCCCGTTTTTATCAATTACAATATAGTCTCCCGGCTCACGATGCCTGATTTTTACAGTATTTGTTATTATATCATAATCAAACCATTTCGTGTAGTTTTTTTCTGGAAATGTTGCTGATTCATTTTCGAATATATTCATCCAGAACTCCGCTTTTTCCTTTACTCCCGGCTTTTGTGCCGCATTGCAATTCCGAAACAGCAGCCCGTCATAGTTCCGATACGCCTCCACATTGTATGGAAACTTTGCCATCCGCCCTGCCTGTCTGTCCAGCAGGTCGCACGCAGCAGCCACATGCGCCGCTCCTATGTCTCTCTTTGCCCCTGCCGCCACGCAGAGCGCCTCGCGCATAACCCCTTTTTTAAGCGTTTCAGGAACACGTTTAAATCCATCCTCCCTCAATAGAATCTCCCCTGCATTTTCTGTCTTTATACAGCTTTTTACATATTCAGCAGTTTTTTCCTCCACATATTCCCCCGCCCCCCTGATTGTCTCAGCGCACTGCGCTATATGCTCCACTGTCCTCTCATTCACATATTTTTCCAGGTACGGGATTACCCTTTTGCGTATCCTGTTCCTCGTATAACATTCCTCCAGATTCGTCTCGTCCGTGCAGTACGAGATTTCCCTGTCTTTTAAATATCTTTCAATTTCCTGCCGGCTCAGGCAGAGGAGAGGATGAATCCATACGCCGCTTTTCGGCGGAATCCCCCCCATTCCTCTTAATCCGCTGCCCCGGCACAGGTTAAAAATGACCGTCTCGGCATTATCGTTCTGCTGATGTGCCAGTGCAATACAGGTTCCGTCCCACTGGCAGCGCGCCTTTTCCATGCAGGAGCGCCTGACCTCGCGCCCCGCCTCTTCAACCGACAGCCTGCGGCTCCTCGCATACCCTCCCACATCTTCACGAAAAAGAAAAAAACGCACTCCCGATTTCTCACACACTTCACGCACATATTTTTCGTCTCTTTTAGCACTTTCTCCTCTGAGTCCATGGTTCACATGCACTGCCGCAACCTCAAACCCCATCTCTTCCTTTAGCTCTAAAAGTACGAAAAGGAGGCATATGGAATCCGCTCCTCCCGATATGCCTGCGATAACTCTGTCTCCCCGCCCGATCATCTGCCAGCTCTCTATATATTTTCTGACCTTTTTACGCATTTTCTGACCTTTTTCTTTAACCGCCTTTTGTTTCCAGTATAATATATATAATTTTAAGCAAAAAAGCAAGAAATACTTATAGTTTCCATAACCCCACTACCACGATAGTCATGTCGTCTGTCGGTTTTTCCTGGCTCCACTCCAATACCCTTCCGAGAAGGCAGTGAGCCATCTCTTTTGGATTGACCGTGTTCGCCTCCTGGATAAAGCCTGCCATCAGCGTGTCCTGCTCCTTCACCGGCAGCGCGTCCATCACCCCGTCTGTGACCATAATCACAAACTCGCCTGATTCCAGCTCTCTTTCAACAGACTCTATCTCCAAATCTTTAATCACTCCGATAGGAAGCGTTGCCATGCTGACCTTCTCCACTCCGTCTAACCTCTTAATAAAAGTGGCGGCCGCCCCCGCCTTTATAAATTCGCAGTACCCTGTATACAAGTCAAACAGGCAAGCGTCAACCGTGGAAAACCGCACATCCTCGCGCCCGATCACAAGGGCGGTGTTCATGATCTCAATAGCGGTTTTTGCCGGAAATCCCGTCTCCAAAAGCTCTTCCAGCATTTCCACCACCATTGTGCTCTCCCGGCAGGCCTCCTCCCCGGAGCCCATCCCGTCCGAGAGCGCCACTCCTTTTTTTCCACCCGGCAGGTCTGTCATCAAAAACGTATCGCCGGAAATCTGCTCGCAGTCTTTCCCTATTTTTGCCACCCCCTGAAGCGTCTGATAACGTGCGCTCTCCACACAGGCAATCGTACAATACTGCGCCCCTACAATAGGCCTCTCGCCCTGCTGCGGCATCATAACCCTTCCAATGCACGCCCCTGTCTCGTATGCCAGCTCCTTCGTCGCCACACAGATGCCTTTCGCCGCTTTCACTGTCAGATGAAGTTCATACTTGCCCTGAGGCGTAATGTAAAACACAGACGAAAGCATTTTGACCCCTATTTTCTTCAGTCGGGATTTCAGTTTCTTTTCTAAATGCTCGTCCTCAAAAATTCCCGCGTCCAGCTCCCTGGTCGTATACTGGAGCAGTTTCGCAAAGCTCTTCAGCTGCCCGGCGAAGCCTTCTCTGTTTTGCACAATCCTGTTATTCCAGAGAAGGATCTTCTTTGCGTTCTCATATACCTCCAGCGTCTCGCGCAAAAACCTGGGTGCGAGGATGCACTTTCTCTTTAAGCCTCTTTTCAGCTCCACGTTAAGCTCTGCACCATACTCTTCCACCGCGCAGAGAATCTCATACACCATCTGATAAGTGAAAACCCTGTTCTCGTGCAGGCACTCATCCCGCCTTTCGCAGTTCTCACACACCTTGTCCGTAATCTTCCCGAACATCTCTTCAAACTCTTCTTTTGAAAATGTTCCCTTATATCCTTCCAATGTGAAAAAAGTTTTTGACAGGTGCACCATTGAATCCGCAAATTTATCCATCTGCACTACATACGGATTCACAAATGCACCCTTTTCCCTGATCTCTGCCATCCCGACACTCCCCTTGCCAATCAATTAAAAAAGCTTTAGGAGCCTGCCTTTTGCCCCTAAAGCTTATCATTCGTATCTGCGCTATTTTGCTTTGAATACCGTTTCATCTTTATAAACCATGCCCAGTTTCTCCCTGGCCATGTCCTCTACATATGTGTCCGTGCCTACATATGTCTCCAGCTTATCAATCTCTTTTGTCCTTTTCTTCTCTTCCTCAATCTGCTGCTCCAACTCCGCCGCCTGCGCCTTATACGACTTTTCTTTTGCCCGCAGCGTCATCCCGCTGACTGATACGACCGCCGTCAGCAATATGATTACAGCACCTACCGCAAGCATGCTGCGCTTGTGAACCCGCATGCGCCGTTTCTGCCTGCTGCCCCTGCTATTCTTTTTTATTTTTCCCATATTTTATACTCACCCTTGTCAGCATATCTTTTCTTCCCGCTGATTGATTCTTATCATATCTTTTTTTTTAAATTTTCGCAATGACTTACATTAAAAAAGCTTAATAATCAGCGTAGATTTTTTTTCTCCCTTTTTTCAGTTTCCGCAAAACAACCGAAGAAAAAATCGCCCCAAATACCAGTCCTAGTATAAAATACCATCTGATGCCCCCATCGCTGGTGTAGTAAATTTGCACAAACACATATACAGCCGAGCCAATCCAGAAGATGATGTCCTCACCCCCCATGGCCAGCAGGCTGTGTTTTACAATCTGACGGAAACAAATTATGCCCTGATATGCCAGACGCAGCAGAATACCAGTAATCACCGCCACCAGAAATATGAGCAGTTCCCCTCTGATCTCCGGCATTTATCACCGGAACAGCTTGGAAAACAGGTTCTCCCCCTGTTTCACTCCTGCATGAACCTCCGAGTAGGCGACGCTGTCGATATTGCCTGACAAGTCCACCTCGCCCTTTTCAAGATTCAGGCGGTTCACATGCAAATCCGTTCCTTTCACCATCATCATCCCCTGCTCCGTCTCCAGAAGGATCTCATTCAAATCAAAAGACAGGACGTCGAGAACTCCCGTCACTAAACTCGTCTTACGGTTATTAATGACCAGTTTATGATTTTTCTGTGTGGTTCTCTCTTCCATACCCATCACAACCTTTCTTAATAATCATATGAAAGGTTGTTCGCATTTATTACAAATATTTGAACAGATTTGCAGCCTCTTCCTTTTTCGTGGTATCCCTGAGCTCCAGAACCTCCACTTTGACATTCTTTGTTCCGAACTGGATCTCGATAATGTCCCCAGCTTTCACTTTGACAGAAGCCTTCGCCACTTTTCCGTTGACCAGCACTCTCCCCGCATCACACGCCTCATTCGCAACTGTCCTGCGCTTAATCAGGCGGGATACTTTCAAGAATTTGTCCAGCCTCATCCTTCCACCTCCTTCACGAAAAAAGCAGAGAGCCAAAGACCCTCTGCTTCATCTATCCTCAGAAATTACTCGTTCACAGCATCCTTTAATGCTTTGCCAGCTTTAAACTTCGGCGCCTTGCAGGCATCAATCTTCATAACGCTGCCTGTCTGCGGGTTTCTGCCCTCTCTTGCAGCTCTCTTCGTAACTTCAAAAGTACCGAACCCTACAAGCTGAACCTTGTGCTCTTTCTTAAGTTCTTCTGTTACAACATCAACAAAAGCCTTTAACGCTTTTTCGGAATCTTTTTTTGATAATTCTGCCTGCTCCGCGATTGCTGCTACTAATTCTGTTTTGTTCATGGATAATTTCCTCCTCTTGTCATCACTTGAAATACAGTTTTATTTTATGATTTTTCGCCTCATGATATAGTTATACCCATTTTCATACTGTTTGTCAAGGACATTTCTGCCTTTTCACGGTTTTAACCACATTCGGCGGCAAACTGTTACAGCATGGAGTCAATCATTGCCAGAACTTTCTCTCCCAGTGCTTTTGACTTCGCATCCGCATCTTCCAGGGAGTTTCCTTTTATCCCGTAATAGAATTTCACTTTCGGCTCTGTTCCCGACGGCCTTACGCAAAGCCACGCGTCATCTTCCAGGTCATAATACAGCACATTGGATGCAGGCAGGCCCGTCGCCGTAATTTCTCCCGTCCGCAGGTCTTTAATCATGTCTGCCTGATAATCTCTTGCTTTCAGCACTTTATATCCGCCGAACTCTGACGGCGTATTTTTACGCAGAGTTTCCAGGATTTCCTGTATCTTGTTCAGCCCCTCAATGCCTTTCAGCGTGATAGCCTGTATGTCGTCCTTGTAATATCCGTATTTCTCATACATGTCCACCATCGCATCCCAAAGTGTCTTGCCCTTTGTCTTATAGTAAGCTGCCGCCTCGCAGAGCGCCATCGTGGCAACGATCGCATCCTTATCCCTCGCATGCGTTCCGATCAGGCACCCGTAGCTTTCCTCAAACCCAAACAGGTAACTTCCTTTTCCCGTAGTCTCAAACCCGAGAATCTGCTGCCCGATATACTTAAATCCTGTCAGAACTTCTATAAGTCCCGCATCATATCCCTTTGCTATGGCATCCGCCATGTTGGATGTCACGATTGTCTTGATGAGGTACCCGTCTTCCGGCAGGCCCTTAAGCTCTTTCCTCTGTCCGATCTCATAGTCCGCCAGGAGGCATCCTGACATGTTTCCGGTAAGTGTATGGTACACGCCATCCTTATCCTTTACCAGCACTCCAAGGCGGTCTGCGTCCGGGTCTGTGGCAAGCACCAGATCCGCATCAGCTTCTTTCGCAAGCTTTAGGCCAAGCTCAAACGCCTCTTCCGCCTCCGGATTCGGATATGATACAGTCGGAAACTCCCCGTCCGGCAGTTCCTGCTCTTTTACCACATATACATTTTTAAAACCTAACTCTTTCAGAATGCGCCTTGCTGGAACATTTCCGGTTCCGTGAAGAGGACTGTAGACAATCTTAATCTGATCGCCGGCCTCATCGATAGCGTCCTGATGAATCACCTGTTTCTTCAGCTCTGCAATATACCCGTCGTCTATCTCCTGTCCGATGACCTGATAAAGCCCCGCCCCCTTTGCAGCCCCAAGCTCCATCGTCTTCACCGTACTGTAATCTGTGACAGCCTTCACTTCGTCCATGATTCCCTTGTCATGCGGCGGGGTAATCTGCGCGCCGTCCTCCCAGTATACCTTATACCCGTTGTACTCCGGCGGGTTATGGCTGGCAGTGATGTTGATTCCGGCGATACAGCCAAGCTTCCTCACTGCATAGGAGAGCTCCGGCGTCGGGCGGAGCGCGTCAAACACATACGCCTTGATGCCATTTGCCGCAAGGCAGAGCGCCGCCTCATCTGCAAATTCCGGCGACATGCGGCGGGAATCATATGCGATGGCAACGCCTTTATCCCGCCCCCCGCTCTTCACTATGTAATTTGCTAATCCCTGAGTCGCCTTTCTGACCGTATAGATATTCAGACGGTTCGTTCCTGCGCCGATGATACCTCTCAAGCCCGCGGTACCGAACTCAAGATCTTTATAGAAACGCTCTTTTATCTCATTGTCGTCATCTGCGATTTTCTTCAGCTCCTCACGCGTCGTTTCATCAAAATATGGATTTGAAATCCACTCCTCATACCGCTCACGATATTCCATATCAATGTACCTCCTGTCATGCTCGTTATTATCCATTATACACCAGGCGGCTACAAATGAAAAGCAAATATATTATCTATAAACCGTTCTTTTTCTTTTGTCTGCCGGATTGCCGTATTTAGTTTCTCCATATTTTTTACAGATATCCACGCTTTATTTGAATGGTAATATGAATTTGCAATCTTCCAGAATTTTTCCGGATATGCCAGCCGGATTTTAAGATACTCCATCTCTCGCCCCGACAGCGGCCGGATTGCCGAATATGCGTTGAGCATATTATCTCCCAGCCGCTCCTTCCATCCATGCTTTTCCATTACTTTACGCAGGAAATAATACAAGTCCTCCACCTGCACGTCCTGCTTATATTTATCAAAATTAACTGTCGCCAGGATCCTGCCCTGATTTGCCCCCGGCCCTCCGGCCCCCATCAGTATATTGTGGTAGTTGTACTCCCCGTGGGTCAGGCATCCCGCCTTTATGCTTTCCTCATACAGCCCGTCATAGCCCGAGCCTGCAAGAAGTTCTCCCGCAGCTTTGGCCCACTCATACATCTCATCAAAAAATTTTAAGAAGACAATCTCAAAATCTCCTTTAGATGTAAGCCCCCGCACGAATTTCCGCACTTTTCTCAGTTCCCTGTCATGCCGTTCGTATTCTTTTTCCAGGCGTTCCGCCCTTGTCTGCGACGGCAGGCTCACCCTCATGGCAGCATGCAGTTTCGCTAGATTGCCTGACGCTTCCAAAAGCTCCGGCGGTTTCTTAAAATCACATTCCCGCCCCAAAAACCATCTCCGCAGCATATATTTTTTCCCGTCCTCACGGATCGTCACCAATTCATTCTCCCTGTTGGGCATAATACTGTCCGTATGACAGGGCCCATACTCTTCCAAATGTGCATACAGTTCGCACAGTGCCAGAAGACGCCCTGACGGCGCCGACACCTCCTTCAGAAGAAACACCCCCTGAGCCGTGTCGCATAAAACAGCACCCCTGACTTTACGGGTGCTGTTTACGTCAATCTCATATTTTTCCAAAATGTTCCTATCATAATCCTGCATATTGACATCCCCTGCACTCTACATTACGTGTTCTTTTCAAAATATGATGCCACGCCGCAAAATATGATTACAAAAGCAGGGATAATTTCTAATCCCTGCCCTTTACAGACGCTTTAAAAGCTCCTCTTTTGTATTGTATTCCGGTTTCCTGATCACAAGCTCCAAAAGTTTTTCCAGTTTTTCCCCTATTTCCTTTCCGGGCGACATTCCTGCCTCAATCAGATCGTTTCCCGTCACCGCCAGATCTTTTAAGGAGACGCATTCCTTCTTTTCCAGTATATCCTGGTACAGCTTTTCAATCCCGTCCAGATCTTCCAGTTTTTCTTCCCGAAGGAAAAGGCTCTGCGCCAGCACATCCGCGCGGCGCACCTCAATATACTGCGGGAAAAGCTCTTCCCCAATCTTATGCATGGCTCTCCTTACATTTTCCGCCTCCACAGGCATCCGGTAATCATGAAAATGCACAAGCCGCGTCACTTTATGAATTGTATCGTTATCAAATTTAAGCCGTTTCAGGATGTCTTTGGCAATAACTTCGCTCTCCAGTGCGTGTTTCTTGAAATGTGCGATTCCCTTTTCATCAATGGTCTTCATCGCAGGCTTTCCCATATCATGCATGAGCATTGCAAGCCTCAGGACTTTGTCCGGCCTTATATTTGCAAGAGAGTGGAGGGTATGCTCGCCTACCGTATAGATATGGTGGGGCGTTTCCTGCTCTACACCCATCATCTCGTCAAACTCCGGCATAAACTGTGCAGTGATGCCAAGCTCATATGCCTCCCTCAGATACCCCGGCCGCTTCGAAGTGAGCATCTTGACCAGCTCTACCTGTATCCTTTCCGCACTTATATTCACAAGAGTCGGCGCAAGTTTCCTCATCCCCTGCCTCGTAATCTCCTCTATGCAGAAACCCAGCTGCGCCGCAAAGCGCACGCCCCGCAGGATACGCAGCGCGTCCTCCGAAAAACGGGCAGCCGCATACCCGACGCACCGGATAACCCCCTCCGCCAGATCCTCCTGACCCCCAAAGATATCCACAAGTCCGTCCTTTTCATTATATGCCATGGCATTTATCGTAAAATCCCTCCGCATGAGGTCTTCTTTTAAGCTGCGGGTAAAGGTCACTTCACTCGGATGCCGGCTGTCTTCATATTTCCCGTCAATGCGGTAGGTTGTCACCTCAAAACTGTCCTTATCCAGAAGTACGGTGACCGTTCCATGTTCAATCCCCGTGTCAAACGTCTTTTCAAACAGAGCCTTCGTCTGCTCCGGCGTGGCAGAGGTCGTGATATCCCAGTCCTCCGGTTCCCGCCCCAGAATAGAATCCCTCACGCATCCGCCTACCGCATAAGCCTCGTACCCATGCTCCATAAGGGTTCCGATAATTGTATTTACTTTTTCAGGTAATTGAATCTTAATTTCTCTCACTGCACTTCTCCCAAAAAAGCGAGGCATAAAATGCCCCGCCGTATTTTAGCCTTTAGTACGCCTTGCCCCAGTAAGCCATATGTTTTGCCGGTTTTCCGCACCAGATGCACTTATCGGAGATCATCTCCTCATCCTCTATCAGACACCTGGTAGCCGCTCCTCCCGTCACATATTTTACCTCGCCCTCGCACTCGGGGTCGCCACACCAGCAAGCTTTTACAAATCCGCGGTTCTGCTGGAATTTCGTTTTCATCTCCTCGATATCAGTAGCCGTATCGATATGCGCTTTCAAGAACTCTTCCGCCCTCTTATACATATCGGACTGGATTATCTCAAGGATATCGCGCAGCCTTGTCGCAATCTCGCCCATCGGCACTGCAATCTTCTCGCGGGTATCGCGGCGGACTACAACCACCTGGTTGTTCTCGATATCCTTCGGCCCGATCTCGATACGGGTCGGTATGCCGAGAATCTCCTGCTCTGCAAATTTCCATCCCGGGCTCTTGTCAGAATCATCAATCTTCACCCTGTAGCCAGCCTTCTTAAGCTCTTCAAACAGCGCGAACGCCTTGTCAAGAACGCCTTCCTTATGCTGCGCGATCGGGATTATCCGGCACTCAACCGGCGCAACATGCGGCGGCAGGACAAGCCCGTCATCGTCACCGTGAACCATGATAAGCCCGCCGATGCTTCTTGTGGACCATCCCCAGGATGTCTCATAAACGCTCTGAAATTCATTGTTCTTATCAATATATTTAATGCCGAATGCATCCGGGAACCCACTGCCGAAGAAATGGCTCGTGGCAGACTGCAGCGCTTTTCCGTCATGCATCAGCGCCTCGACAGTATAAGTGTCCTGCGCTCCTGCAAACTTCTCGTGCTCTGCTTTCCTTCCCGATACAAACGGGATGGCAAGCGTCTCCCTGTAACAGTCCTCATATACATGGAACATCTGGATAGTCCGCGCCTCTGCCTCCTCGTATGTCGCATGGATCGTATGGCCCTCCTGCCACAAGAACTCTCTGGAGCGCAGGAACGGCCTCGTCGTCTTCTCCCAGCGCAGAACGCTGTTCCACTGATTCCATACCTTCGGAAGATCCCTGTAAGATTTTACAGTCCTCGCCCACAGGTCGCAGAAAAGCGTCTCGGACGTGGGGCGGATGCAAAGCCTCTCCTGAAGCCTCTCCATGCCTCCGTGGGTTACCCATGCAACCTCCGGCGCAAAGCCTTCCACATGATCCGCCTCTTTCTCTAAAAGGCTCTCCGGGATCAGGAGCGGCAGCGATACGTTCTCGACACCTGTCTCTTTAAAACGCCTGTCAAGGTCTGCCTGTATCAGCTCCCAGATCGCATATCCGTTCGGCAGGTAGTTAAGGCAGCCCTTTACGCTGGAATAATCACACAGGTTCGCCTCCCGCACAACATCTGTATACCACTGCGCGAAGTTCTCGTCACGCGGAGTGATATTTTTAACTAATTTCTTGTCTTTTGCCATGTTTCTCTTCTCCTTCTCTTTTTATGCGGTCATGCCCGCACGAATAATTGCCAGGAGCCGGAAACACACGGTATAAAAAACGCCGGCTTCTCAGCTCCCCGAAAGGGACCGAAAAGCTCGGCGGTACCACCCTAGTTCTGCTTTTTCAGCAGCTCTCTCTCATCACCATTAACGCTGGTGCCACGCTGCATTTTCACACAGCGGCTCCAAGGCAGGTTCATCACATTTCAAAACAAGAATCTCTCAGCCTCCGGACTCTCTCTCTGTGGAATCTACATTGCAATTACTATCCCTCTTCATCGCCAGGACTGCCTTCTTGCAGCTAACACCGCAGGCAGTTATTTGATTAAACGTAATTCTAATTGATAAAATAATTTTTGTCAAGCCTTAAAATTCAAATATCGCTACTCCATACGGCGGAAGCTTATATGCGAATGAAAACGGCCTTCCGTCACACTCCTGTTTCACCGCTTTATAAACTGCCGGGCGCTCCTCGCCCTTTCCTCCGTACCGGACATCGTCGCTGTTCAGGATCAGCTTATACTGCTTTCTCCTCGGAACGCCTACCCGGTAATCCTCCCAGAGCATAGGGGTAAAGTTAATCACAAACAGGAGATTTTTCTTTTTATTTTTGGAATGGCGCATGAAACTAAAGATGCTGCGGTAAGCGTCGTCCGCATTTACCCATTCAAATCCTTCCCATATCTCTTCGTCCTGATAAAGCGCCGGATTCTTCCTGTACAGATGCAGCAGGTCTTTCATCCAGTTCTGGACCGCCTGATGCTCCTCCTCAGCAAGCAGGAACCAGTCAAGCTCGCGCTCTTCGCTCCATTCGCGCAGCTGCGCGAACTCCTGCCCCATAAACAGTAGTTTCTTCCCTGCATGCCCCATCATAAAGGCATAGCCCGCCTTCAGGTTCGCATACTTGTCAAATCCGAGCCCCGGCATTTTATTTAACATCGAGCATTTCAGATGCACGACCTCGTCGTGAGACAGCACAAGGATATATTTTTCGCTTCCCGCATAGCTCATGGCAAAGGTCATCATATGGTGGTTGTCCTTGCGGAAATACGGGTCAAGCTTCATATATTCTGTAAAATCATGCATCCATCCCATATTCCATTTCAAGCTGAACCCAAGGCCGTCATCCTCAACATCCCCTGTTATCTTCGGCCACGCCGTAGATTCCTCCGCTATCATCATTGCGCCCGGGTTTCTGCCCAGCACAACAGAATTCAGATGCTTGAAGAAGTCTATCGCCTCCAGGTTCTGGTTGCCGCCATATTTATTAGCAACCCACTGCCCGTCCTGTTTCCCATAGTCAAGATACAGCATTGATGCGACCGCATCCACCCTGAGGCCGTCAACATGGAACTGCTCAACCCAGAACAAGGCATTGGAAATCAGGAAATTCCTCACTTCATTTTTGCCAAGGTCAAAAATCTTCGTTCCCCAGTCCGGATGCTCCCCTTTCCTCGGATCCGCATATTCGAAGGTCGGAGTGCCGTCAAAGTCCGCCAGGCCGTGGGCGTCTCTTGGGAAATGCGCCGGTACCCAGTCAAGGATGACGCCTATCTTGTTCCGGTGAAGGTAATTTACCATCCACGCAAAATCTTCCGGCGTGCCGTACCGGGAGGTAGGCGCGTAGTAGCCTGTTACCTGATATCCCCAGGAGCCGTCGAAAGGATGCTCGGCAATGCCGATCAGCTCCACATGGGTATATCCCATATCCTTTAAATATTTCGCAATCTCAACCGCAAATTCACGATAGGTATAGAACCCTTCATCCTCATGTCCGGGATGGCGTTTCCAGGAACCGATATGCGCTTCGTACACCGACACCGGCTCCTGCATATGATTCCACTTCTTTCTTTTTTCCATCCACACATCATCCGTCCACTTCAGATTGCTGATATCCGTCACCTTGGATGCCGTTCCCGGCCTCATCTCTGAATGGTTTGCAAAGGGATCCGCTTTAAAAACATACTCTCCCTTGTATGTCTCAATGCAGTACTTATACATCGCATATTCTTTCACATCCGGAACAAAGCACGTGAATATCCCGATTGATTCCTGACGCTCCATCGGATTCGCCTCTATATCCCACTCGTTAAACTCACCAATGACGGATACCGATTTTGCGTGAGGCGCCCAGACAGCAAAATACACGCCCTCTTTTTTCCCGTTTTTTACCCTGTGGGCTCCCAGTTTCTTATAAATCTCATAATGATTTCCCTGCCCAAATAAATACTGGTCAAGCTCGCCCACTTCGTATGCCTTCTTTTTCCTCTCTGCCATATCTGTGCCCTCTCTTAATCCGCAATCTTTGCCATTATATTTTGAAGTCATCCTCTTTTAGGATAATCCTGTCAGAATCATCCGTTCCCTTTCCGAACACCCTCCGAGCCAAATGCTTTACATTTACCCTCTGGGAGTGCGAAATCGCCTCATCCATAATTTCTTTTACCTCTGCCACCGAAACCGCATGGTCTTCTCTCTGCATCACGTCAATCCGGCTGTACAGCGCCAAGATTCCCATCTCGTCAAGCTTATATCCGTTCTCCTTCGCATAGGTCTGTCCGAAAGTAACCAGCTCGTCATTGATGAATACCGGCAGCTCCAGCTTGGAAGTGAACTTCTTCTTGAAGTCCGGATTCGCTGTCAGCACCCTCTCAAGAGGTTTCCTCTGGTCTTCCAGCACGAAGAGCATCTCTCCCGTCTTTCTTTCCATCAGGTGGCTCAGCTCTTTTACCGTCCTCGAGTTAAGTTTTCCTGCTTTCTCTACGATAATCGCGCCTCCCTTAAGTTTCTGGATGATGTTAGGCAGTTCTTTCTTATTGAGGGATTCTCCCGTCACTATTGCAACTTTTCCCTGCTTTAAGTTTCTCTGTTTCTGGATCGCTTTCACAATGTCCACTGCCAGTACAGTCTTTCCGGAGCCCTTTCGTCCAATCACCAGAATATTTCCAGTTTTCGAGGTTCCTTCCCTCCTTGCCCGCCGGTCGTTGTCAAGCGTTTCCACAATCTGCTCGCTCATGCCCCTGACCGGAACGAAGTAGGAAAACAGCTTTTTCTGCTCCTCCGTAAGCCCTGCCTTCAGTCCAATCTCACTGGTAGCGCTCAGGTCATAGCGTCCTGTCACTACAAAGCCCGTGTCAAAAGGAACGCCTCCTTTTGCTTTCTTAAAGCGCTTCTGTATCTCCTCCTCAGAAGGCTCTTCAATCTCAAGGGAACCGCTGTCAAAAGCGTGTTCCTCGAAGTCTTCTTCAAGATCCGTTTCGTCAAGCTCATCCTCCTCAAAGTCTTCTTCCTCAAGCTCGTCTTCCTCGAAACCTTCTTCCTCTTCGAAGTCCTCTTCGTCAAGCTCATCCTCCTCGAAGTCTTCTTCCTCAAAGTCCTCTTCGAAATCCTCTTCGTCAAAATCGCTCTCTACAAAATCATCCTCCTCAAAATCCTCTTCAAAGTCCTCCTCGTCAAAATCTTCTTCCTCAGCGTCTTCTTCCTCTCCGAAGCCGTCTTCCGAATCTTCCTCGAAGTCTTCTTCCTCTTCGAAGTCCTCCTCAAAATCTTCTTCAAAATCTTCTTCAGTTCCCTCTTCGAAATCCTCTTCGAAATCTTCTTCAAAGTCTTCTTCGAAATCCTCCTCAAAGTCCTCTTCCTCGGCGTCTTCTTCCTCTTCGAAATCGTCTTCTGAGTCTTCCTCGAAGTCTTCTTCCTCTTCAAAGCCGTCTTCCGAGTCTTCCTCGAAATCATCTTCCTCTTCGAAGTCCTCCTCAAAGTCTTCCTCTGGTTCCTCTTCTTCGAAGTCCTCCTCAGAATCCTCCTCTGGTTCCTCTTCTTCGAAGTCCTCCTCGATTTCCTCTTCCTCTTCAAAGCCGTCCTCAAAATCCTTCTCGGCTCCCTCCTCAGAAGTCTCCTCGAAACTGACCTCCTCAAAAGCTGCCTCCTCGAAATCCGACTCCTCGAAATCCGACTCCGTATCCTGCATAAAGTCTTCCCCTATGCCCAAAGACTCCAGCTCTTCAAATTCATCTTCCACCGGCTCTGCATCTTCTAAAAGCACCTCCTCTTTTCCCGGATCCGGAGCAGCAACCCTGCTTTCAAGCTGTTCCACTAATGCCATAATATCATCCGGAAGTCTCTGTGTCTTTTCTTCCAATACATTCTTTTTCGGTTTCCTGCTGCCCTTGGCTGCTTTCTTTTCTGCCTTTTCTTCAGCCGCCTTTTTCGCAGCCTCTTCCTCGGCTGCTTTCCTTACCGCCTCTTCCTCGGCCGCCTTCCTCGCTTCCTCTTCCTCAGCTGCTTTCCTTGCTGCTTCTTCCTCGGCCGCCTTTCTTGCAGCCTCTTCCTCAGCTGCTTTTCTTGCAGCCGCCTCAACACGTTTTCTGTCTGCCTCCCTGCGCTTTTCTGCTGCCTTCCGCTCTTTATCAAGCCGCTCTTCGTCTTCTGCCTTCTGCTTTTCTATCGCATCCGCATTTACTTTCTGTTTTTCTTCCCATTCCTGCAGAATGTCCTCGATCTTCATCTGTCCGTCCAGGACAAGTTCCTCGTCCCTGTCCGCGCCGTCTTTTCCGTCCTGATTGATTCCTGCCGCCATGGCAACGCCGCTTGCCAGCGCCTCTTCGAGTGTCGCGCCTGTCACAATCTTTGTAATAGAAGATCCCGGCGCATTCCTGCTGGCGCCTTTCGGGATTTGTTCCTCCTTAGGTTTCTTCTCTTCTGCCTCTGAGGATATCGGTTTTGTCTCTTCCTCCCGCTCCTCTTCCAGCTCCTCATCCTCCTCTTCGGCAGAGCTGTCTTTATCCTGCTTGTCTGCCTCTGCGTCATTTGGCGTATCTTCTTTTTCCGGCATATCAGTAAATTCAACCTTTTTCCCCCGCCCGTTAGGAGACTTATCATACTTTTCCTGCTGAAGGGGGGTAAGGGGCTTATACTTCATCTTAAGCTCCATCGCAAGATACACATACTTGCCTTCGCTAAACCAGAGAATCAGATCATCGCACTCCTCCAGGCACTCTCTGACCATGCCCGCCTCATGATAAAGCTTTGCAAGCTCATATGCCCATTTTTCGATATATTCTGCTTTTTTAAATTCCTCAAGGGCAGCAATCTGTTCCTGGCATGATGCTTTCTGCGCTTTCAGGATCTTGTATTTTAAAATATACTGGTTGGGATCTTTCGGCGCCAGCTTTACAAATTCCTCATAGCAGTCAGATGCTTCATCCGTCTCGCCAAGCTTAAGCGCCAGCGTCGCAAGATGGTAAACAATCTTCCGGCTCCCGGGAGAACGGTCAAATGCCATAAACAATATATCCCGGCTTTTCTGGAACTCCCCGCAGTATTCATAAATCTCTCCGACAGTATTCAGCATTGACGTGCTCTTCACCCTGCGCCAGTCAATCGTATCAGCAATCTCCATCGCTTTCCGATACTGCTTTTTCTCCGTATATTCCATTAATTGCTCTGTTTTTACCCGATATTCATATTTATCCAAATTCCTCACCTCAAAAATGTACTTTCCATAATAGTATTTCAATACTGTCTTACTGTAAAAAGTATTGCAGTCCAACCTGAAAGCCTAGTCCGGCAAACTACAAATTATCATTATCAGTGTACCACACAGCACCCATAATGTCAAAATATACACCCCTGATTTACGCACAAATTTACAGCCACCGGAATGATTTACTCCGGTGGCTGGCCAATGGTTTTTATTTTTTAACTATTTAATTTTATAAGTTTCTTATTTTCAAACTCGGAGGCATACGCGGACTAATCGTTCCCAACCCCTGTTTCCTTTCATTTATACTCAGATTTCAAAGCCTTCGGACATCTAACTCCTCCGTGTCATCCAGATCTTCAAAGCGCTCCGCATAAAATATTTCCCGGCTATTCTCATCTATAACCTTTCTGATTGCCCACAAAGCCCCAGCCATTATCGGCATCCTACTAAGTTATTCCTTCTATAGCCCTTATTTCATGCCCCAAAAACGGCTCTTCTTCTGACTATTCTGACAAATTGGGTGATGTTTCTTCACACATCTTCCAATCACTTTGAACTCCCGTGGTATTCTATTCAATATGCCTGCAAATATAAATCCTGTCTTTCTTACCGGTTTCTCTTCTCCGACTTGTCTTTTTACTTTACTTTCCGGTTATCTTTTATAAATAAGGCTTATTCTATGGGAACTTTCATTTGCCATACCACTGACATATTGAACTGTTGAATGAATCACTGTGTCCATTGGAGTAAGCCTCCTTCCTTATATTTTTCAAAACTTATTGTCTTTTTTGATTGACTTTATGATATCACTTGGCCCCATATTTGTCAACACTATTTTTAATTTTTCTCTTTGTATTTTAATTATATTTTCCTTCCGTATTAATTGTCTGATTTTAATATATTTTTCATGCAATTAACTCTATTTTACAGTATGATATCATCTACTTTTTTATAGTCCTTCAGACTGTATCCTTCTATGACATTCCCTCTTGCCACATAGAGGACTTCTTCAATGTAGACGCCCCTTGCCGCATTGGGCGAGCTGCCATTGATCCTCTCAGACAGATGGCACCGGAATCCTTTCTTTTCATCATATCCGAACAGGAAATACTTCTCTCCGCCTTCCGTTCCCGCCGCAAATCCTATCAGATTCTTTCCGGGATCCACAAGCGCCGCTTTATAGTCATAAGATACATCCGTGCTGTAAACGTTTTTCAGCACCAGCTTATTTTCTTCTTTTACGTCCGTCTTATCCGAAAGGTCGAACATGCTGAGTTTCACCCCGTCCGTAACCTGGGTATCTTCATCTACGCTCATACCGATTCCAAGCAGCCTGTTCTCTCCGTAAAAGTGCAGATAATCTGAAAATCCCGGAATTTTTAGCTTTCCGATAATCTTAGGTCTCTTCGGGTCAGAAAGGTCTACGGTAAACAAAGGATCCGTCTCCCGGAATGTCACGAAATAGCCGACGTCTCCCATAAACCTTGCGGAATACACCCTCTCGTCCTCTGCCAGCCCCTTAATCGAACCAATCACATCAAGCTTTTTGTCAAGGACATATACGGAATTCGTCTCGCCCACCGTCGCTACAACCCGAAGGTTCCCGCCGTATTCATCAATAGAAAAGGAGTCGTTGATATATCCCTTCACCTTTCCCTTCACTGCCCGGGAAAACTTTCCGTCTTTATAGCCTATCTTCCGGATTGACGTAGTTTCTGTTACCCCGGAGTTCCATTGGGTTTCATAACAGTATATATTTTCATTGCTCACATACAGCTCTCCGCCGTCCGTAAAAATCGCCCTGCTGTCCGAGATCTCGGACGGGCTCTCAATATTGACCGCAGTGATGACCTCATACATGCTCGCCGTCTCAAACGGCGGCAGGACGATGTCCTTCTCCCTGAGCAAGTCGCCGCCTGCCATTGGGATAAATGTCCTGGGATTCCCTTCTATGGCTTTTCCCCATACGTTATATCTGCTGAAGAGATAAAGATACCCGCCTGCAGCCCTTGACGAGACATAGCTGCCGCTCTGGGAGATGCCGCCCACTTCCTTTGGCTCTTCAGGATTCTTTATATCTACAGCAACAGCCTTAGTGCTCTCCCTTCCATTGAGCAAATCCTGCCCGATATACAGCACGTCTTCTTCAATTCCTCCTTTTTTCGTTGTATCTTCCCAGTGATTATTCTGCTCATAAACTGTTCCCGCATAAACCAGTTTCTTTTCCTCCTCAAACAGATAGAACTCCTGTATCCGGCAGTTCTCCTCCGCCTCAATGTCCGCAACCTTTTTAAGGCCGCCTTTTGTATCAACAATGGCTATACACTGGGAACCGTCCTCCAGGACATACAGATATCTGCCGTCTGTCTTCACGATATCGCCTTCATCGACGCCCTGCTGACGTACATTCGTCTTCGAGTAGGAACCGCCGTCAGCCGCGCTCTGGGCGACAGACATATCTTCCGCCACGCTCTCCTCCATCTTTGTTTCCTTGGCAGTGTCCGCCCCTCCTGACGTAATGCTGTCGCGGAAGGTATCAAAAAATCCCCGCTCCTCCTCTGCCTCTGTCTCTGTCTCTCTCTCTTTCAGATACGCATAGATCTTCTCATAAGTATCCGTATTTTCTTCTGTCTCTTCCGTATCTTGTTCTTCTACCGCTTTCACCTCTGCAGCATCCATATCCTCCGGCGTTTCTCCTCCAAACTGCCCCGCCAGAAAAATCCCTGCCGCAAGGGCGACGCAGGCCGCCGCAAGGCTCCCGTAACGATAAATCTTTTTTATCCTCGATTTCTTTTGAACGCCCTTTTCTTCCAGCAGTTTCTCAATCTGCTCCGGCATAAGGCTGTCCGGAACTTTTATTTCCTCTGTCTTTTCTTCTATCTTTTTCAGAATATCCTGCTCTCTTTTTTCCATAAAGATACCCCTTTCCTACTTTAATGCACATTCCATCTTTTCCAGCGCCCGGCTCCTTTTTGAACGGACAGTGTTGGAATTAAGCCTCATCTTAACCCCTATCTCCTTGCTGTTGTAACCTCCAAATACAGACAGCGCCACAATCTCCTGTTCTTCTGCAGACAGCAGGGAAAATGCATTCCTCACGTCCAATGCGGCTCCGTAATCCACATCCTCCCCCGAAGGCTCCTGCTCCTTGCCGCCCAGCGCCTCTTCTGCCCTCTGCCGGCCGCCCGACTCCGCCAGCCTTTTCCTGCAGACATTTGCCAGTATAGCAAATATCCAGCTTTTAAATGCTTCCTCTCTCTTTAGCTGATGTATCTTTTCATAACCCGCCAGCACGGCTTCGCTGACGGCGTCCTCCGCATCCTGCACATTTTTCATCCTGTACAGCGAAAAGCGGTACAGGTCTTTGTAGACGCCCTCATACATCCGTGCGAACTTTTTTGCATCACACTTCATATCCTTTTCCTCCCTGACAAGCAAAAACGCATCCTGTCTCGCAAAACAATCATCCGGTACCGTATATATATAAGAGTAAATAAAAAGCCGGACTGTTGCAAGAAATTTTCTTTTTTTTGCAAAAAAAGAAGACGCATCTGCCGTCCGCAATATGCATCCCCTTTTTATCCGTCCGCGCAGCAGCTTCAAAGCCGCGCTAAATATTTTCTATCACCGCCGTCACCAGTTTCTTGAACTGCTCCGCCACCCGGTCGGCAGTTTCCTGCACTTCTTTATGGTCCAGTTTCTGGTTCGACATCCCGGCGGCAAGGTTCGTGATACAGGAAATCCCGCACACTTCCAGCCCCATGTGGCGCGCCGCCGCTGCCTCGCAGGCAGTGCTCATGCCGGCTGCATCTCCGCCCAATGTCCTGCACATGCGGATCTCCGCAGGCGTTTCATAGGCCGGCCCGGTAAACTGCATGTATACTCCTTCCTTAAGCCCGATCCCCAGTTCCTCAGCCTGCCTCCTGATAATGCCGCAAAGGCGCTCGCTGTAGACCCTGCTCATATCCGGGAACCTTACGCCCAGCTCGTCAATGTTAGGTCCGATGAGCGGGCTTGGAACATTGGTCGTGATATGATCTGTGATCATCATAAAATCCCCCGGCTTAAAATCAAAATTAACTCCGCCGGCTGCATTGGTAAGTATCAGTTTCCGCGCCCCCAAAAGTCCCATCAGCCGGACAGGCAGCACCACGTCTGCCATCGGATATCCCTCATAGTAGTGAACCCTTCCCTGCATAATGACAACCGGCGTTTCCTTCACGTACCCGAAGACAAACCGACCCTTATGCCCGGCAACTGTAGATGACGGAAACCCTTCTATCTCCGTGTAATCCACAGTGTCCTTAATCTCTATCTCCTCCGCGTAATCGCCAAGCCCCGAGCCAAGGACCAACGCCACTTCCGGTTTAAAATCCGTTTTTGCCCGCACGCTCCTGAGGCAGGTCTCCAGTTTTTCGTACAGATTGCACATATCGTTCCTCCTCATTTGTTATTCATTTTCAGGATAATTTTTTTAAAATTGATTTCCCAATCGTTCCTTCCGGCATCTCCACCCCGAAATTCTCCGCCACGGACGCCCCGATTACCGCAAAGGTATCTTCGCTTTCCAGCGCGCCGCCTCCCTCCATCTTCCTTGAATATGCGATAAACGGCACATACTCCCTGGTGTGGTCTGTTCCGGTGTACGTCGGGTCGTTCCCGTGGTCTGCCGTGAGGATCAGAAGATCGTCATCCTTAAGCTCTTCCAGCAAAACTCCTAAGTTCTTATCAAACTTTTCAATTTCTCTTCCGTATCCTTTCACATCCCTGCGGTGCCCCCACAAGGCGTCAAAATCTACCAGATTGGTAAAGCAAAGCCCGTGAAAATCTTCTCTGCATATCTCGATCGTCTGTTCCATCCCGTGTACCGAGCTGTCTGAGTGATGCGTCTGAGTGATTCCTTCCCCGCAGAAAATGTCATTGATCTTTCCTACGCCGATGACATCAAGCCCTGCGTCCTTAAGCGCATTGAGCGCTGTGGCCCCCGTAGGTTTCAGCGCGTAGTCGTGGCGGTTGCTCGTCCTCTTGAACTCGCCTTTCTTTTTCCCCACATAAGGCCTGGCAATGACCCGCCCCACTCTCCACTCGTCTTTCATAGTAATGTCTCTCGCAATCTCGCAGCACCGGTACAGGTTCTCAAGGTCAAAAGTCTCCTCATTGCCGCAGATCTGCAGCACGGAATCTGCCGATGTATAGACAATCATTGCCCCGGTGTTAATCTCTTCCTCTCCCAGCTCTTCGATAATCGCCGTGCCGCTGGCGCTCTTATTGCCGATGACTCTCTTGCCGCACCGCCTCTCCAGCTCGCTGATAAGCTCCGAAGGAAATCCTGTATCCGTAAAAGTCTGGAACGGCTTTTCAGTCTTTATCCCCATCATCTCCCAGTGTCCGGTCATAGTGTCTTTCCCGTTGCTTGCCTCACCCAGGCGCATATACCTTCCTCTCGGCCTTTCTGCGCCCTCCATCCGGCCTGCCCTGTGAAGATTTAAAAGTCCGAGGGCCTTAAGGTTTGGGATGTCAAGGGTTCCCATAGTTTCCAGTATGTGCCCGAACGTATCTACGCCGTCATCCCCGAATCTGTGTGAATCTGGCATCGCACCGATGCCAAGGGAATCAAGGACGATGACAAATATTCTCTTATATTCATTCATACCGCGCTCACCTCTGATTTCCTAATATCCTGAGGCCGACTCATTTTTCACAAGCTTAATGATCCGGCTTGTTCCCAGTCGGTCCGCCCCCAGAGAGAGGAACTTCTCAGCATCCTCCATGGAAGAGATTCCTCCTGCAGCCTTCATCTTCACCTTTGGCCCGATGTGCTCTGTGAATAGCTCAATGTCCTCAAACGTCGCGCCGCCCTTTGAAAATCCGGTAGACGTCTTAATGTAATCCGCCCCGGCTCTCGTCACAATTTCGCACATCTTTATCTTCTCATCGTCCGAAAGAAGGCACGTCTCTATGATCACCTTGAGAATCTTCTCTCCGCATGCCGCTTTCAGCCTGCGTATCTCCTCCTCGATAAGCTCGTATTTCTTATCTTTCAGCCAGCCGATATTAATCACCATATCAATCTCTGCCGCACCGTTTGCCAGAGCATCTTTCGTCTCAAATTCCTTTGCCGCAGTCGTCATATACCCATTGGGGAATCCTATGACCGTGCAGACAGCCATATTTCCGTCAAGATATTCAGACGCCTCCTTTACATAGCTCGGCGGGATGCACACGGATGCTGTTCCGTACTTTACTGCATCGTCACAGATCTGCCGGATTTCTTCCCATGTCGCCCCCTGCAGAAGCAGCGTGTGGTCTACATGCCTCAAAATTTCTTTTGCGTCCATAGTTGTCTCTCCTTTGCCTGACATCATTTATTTCTCTTTGCGGATCAGGCCCCGTATCGCCTCCACCGCCACCTGGATAGCCATATCCGTATCATGTGCCACCGGATTGTCAAGCCCCAGCTTTTCCCTCTCCTGATTTGCCACTACCAAAAAGCACGAGCCTGCCCTTACGCCCAGATAACTCGCCACGATGAACAGCGCTGCCGATTCCATCTCGGATGCCAGGCATCCAAGCCTTTTCCATGCCTCCCACTTGTTCATAAGCTCGTAGCTTACCGGTTTGGTCTCCGGCTCATGCTGCCCGTAAAAGGCATCCTTGCACTGCACCACGCCCACATGGCTGGGATATCCTTTTTCCTTCGCTGCCTCTATCAGCGCATTTGTAAGCGATATATCCGCCACCGCCGGAAATTCTATCGGCGCGTATTCTTTGCTTGTTCCCTCCATGCGGATAGCCCCGGTAGCGATGACCACATCACCGCTTTTCACCTCTTTTTGCATCCCTCCGCAGGTACCGATGCGGATAAACGTATCCGCGCCGCACCGGTACAGCTCCTCCATGGCAATGGATGCCGACGGCCCGCCGATTCCGGTGGAAGTCACGCTCACCTTCACTCCGTCAAGAGTTCCTGTATAAGTAACATATTCCCTGTTGTCTGCTATCAGCACAGGATTTTCAAAATACTCTGCTATCTTGGCGCACCTCTTCGGGTCGCCGGGCATAATCACATAGCGCCCCACTTCCCCTTCCGCCACCTGGATGTGATACTGGCGGCTTTCGTCCTCTGAATAATTCTTCATATATCTCGTCCTCCTTTTACTTGCCGGAATCTGCCGTCTTTAACGCTGGCCTTTGTCATACGGTATGCCTTCCGCCTTCGGCGCCCTTGATTTCTTTGATACGAAGACAAGGACGATCAGCGAGATGATATATGGCAGCATATTATATACCGTGCTTGGAAGTTTTAATGATACCAGAGCGTCAAAACCTGTATATACATTGGACAATGCGCGGAACAGCCCGAACAGCAGCGCCGCAAGCCCGATGTTCACCGGCTTCCACTGGCCGAATATCATAACTGCCAGCGCAAGGAACCCAAATCCCGCAACTCCGTTTTCAAACTTCCACTCGCTGACTCCCGCTGTGATATACACAAGCCCTCCAAGGCCGCCAAGCGCCCCCGAAATGACCACGCCCGCATAGCGCATCTTATATACATTGATTCCTACAGAATCCGCCGCCTGCGGATGCTCGCCGCAGGCACAGAGCCTGAGGCCGAACTTTGTCTTGTACAGTATCACATACGCTCCGATCAGCACCAGCAGAGCGATCAGCATAGACCAGTTAAACTCAAATTTCCCGATGTTCATGAGAAATGCCTTTTTCGCATGGCCGTAGGCGACTGTAGACGATACGTTATCCGCGCTCTCGGCCGTATTGATCGCCCTCACGATAACGACTGCCGCCGCCGGGCCCAGAAGATTGAGCGCAGTTCCTACAAGCGTCTGGTCAGCCTTAAAATTAATCGCCGCCACTCCAAGAAGAAGGGCAAAGACGATTCCCACCAGCACGCTTGCCAGCACAACCAGCAGCACAACAACCGGAGCTGCCGCCGTACCAGGAAGAAACTTCATCATCAGCGCGCCTCCAAGAGCCCCCATAACCATGATTCCCTCTAATCCGATATTTATAACCCCGCTGTGCTCCGAAAAGCATCCTCCGAGAGCTACCAGCACTAAAACGGACGCAAAGATTAAAGTATACTGAATCAACAACAACATTATGCCTCGCCTCCTTCCTGTGTCCTCGCAAGACGTTTCTCGTCTTTTTTATCCAGGTAACGGTTCAGCCACAGCTTGAAGAAAAGGACGAAACCGCACAGATAGATGATAAACGCCGAAATCAGGTCTGAAATCTGCGTGCAGTACATCGTCTTGTCCACGTATGTACCGCCGCTTGTAATATGCTGTATAAAATAGGATGAAAAGATTGTTCCGATCGGGTTTAATCCTCCCAGGAACGCAGCCGCAATCCCGTTAAATCCCATAGCAGGAACGCTCGTCTGCTGAACCATCCACTGCTCGATGCCGCTTAAGTAAAAGATACCCGCGCCAAAGCCCGCCAGACCGCCGGCAATCATCATCGTCAGGATAATATTCGTCTTTTCATGCATGCCGCAGTATTTTGCCGCCTGCTTGTTCATGCCGGTCGCTTTCAGCTCATAGCCGAACTTCGTCTTCTCTAAAAGAACCCATATCACAATCGCCATCACCACTGCCAGCGGAACTCCCAGCGTCACAAACTCATTGTTTGAAAACATCTTATCAAGGCCAAGCGTCGGTACGAGGGCGCTTTTATTCACGCTGGACAGAGGTCTCGTATAAGGTGTGGACTGCTCCTTTACCCCAGTCAGGACCATGTTGACGATATAGAGGGATATCCAGTTCAGCATAATGCAGGAGATAACCTCGTTTACATTAAAATACGCTTTCAGCGCGCCGGACACTCCGCCCACCGCCGCTGCCAGCACAACCGCTGCCAGAAGGCACACAATCCAGGGCATGTTTAACTTCAGCCCAAAGTAGAGGCATGCTCCCGCTCCCACCACATACTGGCCCGCCGCACCGATATTGAAAAGCCCTACCTTATAGGCAAACAGCACGGACAGCGAACACATCAGAAGCGCGGACGCCTTTACAAGAGTCGTTCCAAGGTACTTCATTACCGCAGCCTGGCTGGGATAATAAAGATAATTCTTCAGAATCGCCGCAATCGCTCCTGCCGCGCCGCCAGGATTGATGACAAGCAGCACCACGTACCCTACCAGAAGGCCGATCACGATACAGAGCAGCGATGCTATAATTGTCTGAAATCCGTCATTTCTTAAAATGCTCTGTTTTGTATTCTTATTCATTCGCCGCTGCCTCCTTTCTCTTAGAACCTGCCATGTAAAGCCCCAGCTCCTCCACCGTGACTTCCTTCGGGTCAAATTCTCCCACTATCTCACCCTCATACATGACAAGGATCCTGTCGGAAACATTCATAACTTCGTCAAGCTCCAGGCTTATGAGCAGGACTCCTTTCCCCGCATCTCTCTGAGCCACAAGCTGTTTATGTATATATTCGATCGCTCCCACGTCCAGCCCCCTTGTCGGCTGTACCGCTATCAGAAGCTCCGGATTCTTGTCTATCTCCCTGGCAATAATCGCTTTCTGCTGATTGCCCCCCGACATGGAACGTGCTTTCGTGACAGCTCCCTGCCCGGAGCGCACGTCATACTGTTCGATCAGCCGGTTTGCATACTCCCGGATTTCCTTTCTCTTCAGGAATCCCGCGCCGTTGGTAAACTGCGGTTCAAAATACCTTTGCAGGACAATATTGTCCTCCAGCGAATAATCCAGCACAAGTCCGTGTTTATGCCTGTCCTCCGGAATATGGCTCATGCCCGCTGTCAGGCGCTTGCGTATCGGCATATGTGTAATGTCCGCGCCGTTCATCGTGATTGTTCCGCTGCTTAAGGGCTCCAATCCCGAAAGCCCGTACACGAACTCCGTCTGCCCGTTTCCGTCTATCCCGGCAATGCAGACAATCTCTCCCCTGTGGACTTGCAGGGACACATTGTTGACCGCATTCTTCTTATGATGCTTAGACGCAACTGTCATTCCCTGGATGTCAAGCACTACTTCTCCCGGCTCGGCGTCTTTTTTCTCCACCACAAAGTTGACATCCCGGCCTACCATCATCGCCGAAAGCTTTTCCGGCGTCGTATCTTTGACATCGACGGTTCCGATATATTTTCCTTTCCTCAACACGCTGCACCGGTCTGCCGCCTGCATGATCTCTGCCAGCTTATGGGTGATGAACAGTATGCTCTTGCCCTCCGCTGCCAGATTTTTCATAATCTCCATCAGCTCTTTTATCTCCTGAGGCGTCAGCACCGCCGTCGGCTCATCAAAGATAAGGATCTCATTGTCCCGGTAGAGCATCTTAAGTATCTCCGTCCTCTGCTGCATGCCTACCGTAATATCTTCAATCAGTGCATCCGGATCCACGAACAGCCCATACTTTTCAGAAAGCGCAACCACTTTCTTCCTCGCCTCATCCTTCTGGAGAAATCCGCCCTTTGTCGTCTCCACGCCCAAGATAATGTTATCGAGAACGCTGAAACATTCCACCAGCTTAAAATGCTGATGGACCATCCCGATTCCCAGATCATTCGCATCATTAGGATTGTTGATCTCCACTTTCTTTCCGTCCTTGTGAATCTCGCCCTCCTCCGGCTGGTACAGCCCGAAAAGCACGCTCATAAGCGTTGACTTCCCTGCTCCATTCTCTCCCAGCAATGCATGGATCTCGCCTTTTTTTAACTGCAGTGTGATGTTGTCGTTTGCAATGATGCCCGGAAATCTCTTGGTGATATTCAACATCTCAATCGCATACGCCTGCTTATCCATCCTTTACTTCCCTCCTTCATCCTGTATTTAAGCCTCTATATTAAGAAAAGGAGCAGGCATATGAACCTACTCCTTTGCCGCTTAAACCTGTCACTTACTTAATGCTGCCATAGTCATTTGCTTTTACTTTTGTCTTCGGCATAGCCGTAATATCGTTGGAAACCTTTACCTCACCTGAATACATTGCTTTTACAAGCGCTTTGTAATCATCCTGTGAGAACCCGTCTGCCCACTGAGTCGTCTCCAGCGGAAGCTGAACGTAATTTTCCTCAGGATTCTCAGATACTAAGCCAAGGTTGTCAATCTTTCCTTTATGCTCGTCCCATTTCCCGTCCTTGATGTCTGTAAGCATCGTATTAACTGTTGCCGCAAGGCCCTTCATAGCAGAAGTTACCGTAATGTCTTCCCCGATAATCGGTGACTGGTCAGAGTCAACGCCGATAACCTTGCCGCCTGTCTTTTTCGCCGCCTCTACCGCAGATGTGTAGATACCGCCGCCGCATGCAAAGACAACCTCAACGCCCTTGGAGCTGTACCATGTATCCATGTAAGCTGTAATATCTGCGTCGCCGTAGAACTGTCCGCCGCATACATACTCAACTTCAATCTGATCCGTGATCTTAAGCTCCTCTGCCGCCGCATCAATTCCCTGCAGATATCCGTATCCAAAACGGGTAACCGCCGGAACGCTCATGCCGCCCAGGAATCCAAGGTGCTTATAGCCTAACTTAACTGCCGCGTAGCCTGCCATATAGCCGGAAAGCTCTTCCTGATAAGTACAGCAGTATACATTTTCTGTATTGTAGTACTCTGTCACGTCATAATTGTCCGGGTTATAATCATAGCCCTCGCCTACGCCTTTTTCACAGAGATCCCCTGCTCCTACGTCAAGCGCTACAAACTTAACGTCCGGATACAGCTCGGACTGCGCTACGATCGTTGCCGCGAACATATATCCCGGCAATGTGACTACATTTGCCCCGTCTGCAACCGCCTGGTCTACGCTGGCGTTCCTTGCCTCATCGGAGTCGCTCTCGGGCTTGTAGTAGTTAAACTCAACGCCGTTCTCCTCGCTCCATGCTTTACAAGTCTCATATGTCGTCTGGTTAAAGCTCTGGTCTGTGATGTCGCCGGAGTCTGTGACCATGGCAATCTTCATATCTGCCTTTTTGTCATCCCCTCCGTCTCCGGAATCTCCTGAGTCGCCGGAACCCCCGGAACCTCCGCATGCAGCAAGTGAAAATACCATTGCGCCTGCAAGTAATGCTGCGATTATTTTCTTTTTCATAAATCGTCCTCCTCTAATGATCTTTTGTGTTTTAACCTTGATGCTATATATTAAATTATGACATATAACTCGCAATAAAGATAGCTTTTTTTATGCATTTTTTGCATCTTTTGTATCTTTTCACAGATTTTTACCTGTGTTTTTATGCAATATGCCATATATTTAATTCCTTTTCTTTATCCTCGATAATAATTGATGAGGCATCCCTTCAGGATAATCTCCCGCTCCGCATCAGTCATATCCCCAAGCTTCAGCATAATCTCCTTCAGAGAATCCCCGACCACGTAAGCCTTAATCTCTGCCGCTTTTTCTTCAACTGCTTTCCGGATTTCCGGCACAAAGATATAGTCGCCGTTCTTAAAGCTGAGCGCCGTGTGCTCCTCCTCTGTAATAAACGGTAGCATGCCCCAGTTGATCAGATTGGAGCGGTAACGCTTTGTGGCATATTCATTGGCAATATTCGCCCAGCCGCCGAGCACTTTCTGGCAGGACGCCGCCTGCTCCCTCGCCGAGCCGTCTCCCGGTTTCACCGCGAAAATGGTGCTGCCGATACCAAGGTTTGTCCGGTCTATCTCCGTATAAGTTTCTGTAATCTTCCCGATCACCGGCTTTAATTCCTCGAAAGCCTCTGCCGGGCACTGCTCTGCCTCGATGGCCTTCTGGGCTTTCTGAACTTCCTTCGCCCTTCCCACATACGCCGGGTCTTTTCTTGACAGCGCAAACTCCGAAAGCCCCAGCGGATTTGAACGGTAAGAGGATGTCTCGCCGGAAGGGATCAGCTCGTCCGTCGTCGTAACCGGATCATGAATCTCCGATACTACCTTCAGCAGGAGATTTTCCGGCAGGGAAGGCATCGCCGGCCAGTCCTTGATGTTCGGGCCGAACTTAATCTCCACGGACGGGTCTGCCGCGCCATGGCTGTCAAATACGCGGTTTGCATATATTTTTTCGTCAAAATGATACTTCTTTCCGGTGTACTCCACATCTATCGCCGTCGCCGGAGTGAGGAATCCCTTGTTCGCCGCCGTCGCCGCAATGGAGCGGGCATCCATAAGGGCAACGGAAGAAATCTGCCCGTTCTGGAGTTTCGAGCCCTCCCGGTTCGGGAAGTTCCTTGTCGAGTGCCGGATGGAAAACGCATTGTTCGCCGGCGTGTCTCCCGCGCCGAAACACGGACCGCAGAATGCCGTCTTCACAATGGTTCCTGCCTCCATCAGGTCTGCAACCGCACCGTTTTTCACAAGCTCCATATATATCGGCGTGCTCGCCGGATATACGCTGAAGGTAAATTCGTCTGCACCGATATAGCGCCCCTTTATAATGTCCGCTGCCGCGCATATATTCTCAAAGCCGCCGCCTGCACAGCCCGCGATAAGCCCCTGGTCAACATAGAGCCTTCCGTCACGTATCTTGCCCTGCAGAGAATAATCCACCGCGCCGTCAAGGCTGACAAGCGCTTTCTTCTCAACATCCCGGAGAATGTCCGCAAGATTTTCGTTTACCTCATCGATGGTATAGACATTGGACGGGTGGAACGGCATCGCGATCATGGGCTTCACCTCGCTCAGGTTCACATATACCATGCCGTCATAGTAAGCCACTGCTCCCGGGTTCAATTCCTTATAATCTTCCGGCCTCTTGTGAATCTCATAGAATTCTTTGATCGTATCATCTGTCTTCCAGATAGAGGACAGGCACGTAGTCTCCGTGGTCATCACATCAATGCCGATACGGAAATCCGCGCTCAGCTTGTCAACACCCGGCCCTACGAATTCCATCACCTTGTTATTCACATAACCGTTTGCGAATGTCGCCCCAATAATGGCAAGCGCCACGTCCTGAGGGCCTACCCCTTTCATAGGTTCACCGTCCAGATAGATTGCTACTACGCCTGGCATCTTGATATCATATGTCTTGTTTAAGAGCTGTTTTACAAGCTCCGGCCCGCCCTCGCCCATAGCCATTGTTCCAAGAGCGCCGTACCGGGTATGGCTGTCCGAGCCGAGGATCATCCTGCCGCCGCCCGCAAGCATCTCCCTTGCAAACTGGTGGATCACCGCCTGATGAGGCGGAACATAGACACCGCCGTATTTTTTCGCGCAGCTAAGCCCAAACATGTGATCGTCCTCATTGATTGTGCCGCCTACAGCGCACAGGGAATTGTGGCAGTTGGTAAGCACATAGGGAATGGGGAATTTCTCAAGTCCTGACGCCCTTGCCGTCTGGATGATGCCCACGAATGTAATATCGTGGGAAGTTAATTTATCAAACTTAATCTGGAGCCTGTCCATATTTCCTGAAGTATTATGTTCTTTTAAAATGCGGTAGCCGATTGTCTGTTTCGCCGCCTCTCCCTCAGGCCAATCCTGTCCTGTCTTCGCTTTCACTTCCTCCGAAGATTCTGCAATCTCCGTTCCGTTTATCAGATATACGCCTTTATCATAAAGCTTTACCATGTTACTTAATTCCTCCTGTCTTTTTACGTCTTATGTTATCTCTTCTTTTTACATCACCCATTTTATCACATTTTCTTTATATTACAATAGCATAGCAGCGGAAAACCCCCAAACCGGATTCTCCGCCGCTTATTAAACATTTTCTCTCACAGACCGCATATGGTCCGCAACCATCATGGCTATCTTAAATGTCAGTGCATCGTCAAATACCCTGACGTCAAGCCCCGTCCGCTTTTGGATTTTTTCCAGCCGGTACACCAAAGTATTGCGGTGGATGTAAAGCTGCCTTGCTGTCTCCGATATATTCAGGTTGTTATCAAAAAACGTAAACACTGTCTGAAGTTCTTCATCATCAAACATTCCTTCCACATCCCCGTCGAAAACCTCGCGCAGGAACATCTGGCACAGAGATTCCGGAAGCTGGTGGATCAGCCGGCCAATCCCCAATTCGTTGTATGCAAGGATTGTCTTTTCTTCATAGAAGACCCTGCCTACCTCCAGCGCCATGTCCGCCTCTTTATATGACTTTGACACATCCTTGAGCTCCTCGACAATGGTTCCGTAAGACACGCGCACGCTGACCATGGCCTCCATGTTCAGTGTATCCGCGATAACTCTGGCAGTTTTTTCAAGGTCGGCATAGCTCTCTGTCTTTTCTATCGCTTTTACCAGGATTACATGTTTTTCATCAACCGCTGTGACAAAATCTCTCGTTCCTGTAGCATACAGCCCCTTAAGAGTGTCCTGTATCAGGTTTTCACCTTCATTTTTTGCCTCCACCAAAAAGACTGCCCGCCTTAAGTCTACCGGGATTTTCATCTTCTTCGCCTGATTATAGACATCAACCAGCAGCATATTATCCAGGATAAGATTCTGTATAAAACGGTTTTTATCCATTTTCTCCTTGTAGACAAATACCAGATTGGCGAGCTGGCTTGCGCCCATGCTTCCCGCCATGGATATTTCTCTTCCTTTTCCGCTGAGCGCCAGGATATAGATAGGGTCGCCGTCGTCGCACACGAGAAACAGGCTGACATCCTCCTTAACCCTCGTCCGGTTCATCTTTGCCTCCGCAATAAAAGCCGCCACCTCTTTTTCAAACCCGATCATCCGCTCATTGGTCATGACCAGGCAAGTTCCTCTCATATTCCATACCGCGCATTCAAACCCCGTAATCTGTTTGATGTCCTGCACGGTCTTATGCAAAATCTGATTTGACAGCAAGCTGAACACCTCCTTTAATCTCATTATTCTACCATACACCCTTCACTCTTGACAAGGAAGAACTGATGATAAAAAGACCGGTTCCTGTTTCAGAAACCGGTCTTTGCCATCTTTATTAAAGACTAATTTGTAATCGCTACTTCTGTCTCTTTGTCAAATACGTGAATCTTGGATGCGTCCAGAGCAAACTTAACAGTATCGCCTGTCCTTGCCTTTGTGTTAGGCTCTACTCTAGCTGTCATGTTAGCGCCTTCATAGTCGAAGTATAAGAATACTTCCGCACCAAGCATCTCATATACACGGATCTTAGCTTCGATAACAGTCTCAGGAGACTTTGCAAGGAAGTCCGGCTCATCATGTACGTCTTCCGGACGAATACCAAGAACAACCGTCTTTCCGTCATAACCGCCGTCGATAAGCTTTTTCGCTTTTTCTGCGGAAAGCTTAATCTCGGAAGGGCCTGCCTGAAGATATACGTCGCTGCCTTTTACCTTGCATACTGCGTCAACAAAGTTCATCTGAGGCGATCCGATGAATCCTGCAACGAACAGATTGCACGGTGCATCGTAAAGTACCTGAGGAGTATCCACCTGCTGAACGATACCGGCATTCATAACTACGATTCTTGTACCAAGCGTCATAGCCTCTGTCTGGTCATGCGTTACATAGATGATGGTCGTGCCAAGTCTCTGATGAAGCTTGGAAATCTCAATACGCATCTGTCCGCGGAGCTTAGCGTCCAGGTTGGAAAGAGGCTCATCCATAAGGAATACCTTAGGATTACGGACAATTGCACGGCCCATGGCAACACGCTGTCTCTGACCACCGGAAAGAGCTTTCGGCTTACGCTCAAGCAGAGCCTCAAGGTCAAGGATCTTAGCCGCCTCGCGAACCATCTTATCAATCTCATCTTTCGGCACTTTTCTTAACTTAAGGCCAAATGCCATGTTATCATATACTGTCATATGCGGATACAGAGCATAGTTCTGGAATACCATCGCGATATCTCTGTCCTTCGGCTCTACGTCATTCACCAGCTTGTCGCCGATATAAAGCTCGCCGGCAGAAATCTCTTCCAATCCAGCTACCATACGGAGTGTTGTAGATTTACCGCATCCTGAAGGTCCTACGAAAATGATGAATTCTTTGTCTTCAATCTCAAGGTTGAAGTCCTTAACTGCTACGTATCCGTTAGGATATGTCTTGTTAATGTGCTGTAAAGATAAACTTGCCATTTTAATCTTCCTCCTGATCTCTCTCTAATCGCTTGCAATGCATAACGACATATTTTCATAAATATGTTTCGTTTCTGATAAAGAGTATATAGAAAAAGACCGCAAATGGGTATACTCAAGTTGAACAATTTTTCAATAGGTTTTTATACAAGTTGACCAATCAGCGCCTGATAGATTTCTCTTTTCCCGACTCCCCTGTCTTTTGCTACCTGTTTCATGGCATCTTTTTTTGAGAATCCCTTCTTCAGGTACAGCTCCATATGCTCCTCCACTGTCACATCTTCCCACTGCGCCTGCTCTTCCTTTTGGATCTGCCCAAAGCTTTTTCCCTCGACCACGATCACGCACTCGCCCCTCGGCTCATTTTCCCTGTAGTAGCAAAGCGCGTCTTCTATACAGGTATTGAAAATGCTCTCATGCTTTTTTGTGAGTTCCCGGCACACCGCCGCCTTCCGGTTCCCAAGAGCCTCAAGCAGCATCTCCAGAGTACGCACCAGCCTGTGGGGCGCTTCGTACAGTATTATCGTGCGGGTCTCCTGGGGCAATGCCCCGAGCACCTTCTGCCGCTCCTTCTTGTCTGCCGGAAGGAATGCCTCAAAAGCAAACCTCCTTGTGGGAAGCCCGGAAACCGCCAGCGCCGTAATACATGCCGACGCCCCCGGAACTGCCGTCACTGCAATCCCCGATTCATGGCACATCCGCACAAGCTCCTCCCCCGGATCCGAGATGCCGGGCATCCCCGCATCCGTAATAAGCGCAACGTCCTCCCCGCCGAGCAGCCGTTCCACAAGTTTCCGCCCCTTTTCAATCCGGTTATATTCATGATAGCTTGTCATAGGAGTCTTTATCCCAAAATGGTTCAGCAGCTTAATGCTGCCCCGGGTATCCTCCGCCGCAATCAGGCTCACTTCCTTTAATATACGAACGCATCGGAAAGTCATGTCCTCCAGATTGCCGATAGGCGTAGCACAAAGATATAAAGTTCCCGACATAGCCTTTCCCTCTCTTTCCTTAATCCTATTTCAGTCCTTTTCCCCGTGATGAATCCGCATCACTTCCTCCGTGTATTTTCCTTCCCTTTCATACACAATGAGCGGCGGTTCTGCCTTCATCCGGGGATTTCCGCCTTTTGCCCCCTCGATCAGCACCATGTTCGGCTCCTTGTCCACAAAAGGGTACACAAGCCTCATGCGTTTCGGCTCAATCCCGGCGGCGCACATCTTCGTCAGTATCTCCGGAATGCGAAACGGCCTGTGAACCATATAGAGCCGCCCTTTAACCTTCAGCACTTTTGCGCTTTCCCGCAGGATATCCTCCAGCGTGCAGAGCACCTCATGGCGGGCGATGTAAAGCGCCTCCTTCTGGTTTTTCAGCCCATGCTCCCCAATCATATAGGGAGGGTTCACGGTGACAGCCTCAAAAGAGGCCGCCCCAAACGTAAGAGCCGCCTCCTTTATATCGCCTGTCACAATATTTATCTTATCTTCCAGCCCGTTGTACAAGACGCTTCTCCTTGCCATGTCCGCACTCTCCGGCTGGATTTCAAGGCCGGTATAATGCCCCCCGTCATTCTTTGCCTCCAAAAGGATTGGGAGGATTCCTGTACCCGTTCCCAGGTCCAGCACCTTCTCCCCTTTCTTTACTTTCACAAAAGATGACAAAAGCACAGCGTCCATGCCAAAGCAGAAACGTCCGGGATGCTGGATAATCTCATACCCTTTTATCTGAAGGTCGTCAACCCTCTCTCCTGCGCGAATCAGCGCTTTATCCCTCATAACCGCCACATCCTTACGTCAGAATCCTACGGCGCAGCAGCAAATCCCGCCTCGCCGCCTAATTTGCATCCAGCCTGGAATCTCCTGTCTTTCCCTCCAGGTTCTTAAGCTCTTCCATCTCTTCTTTCGAGAGCTTTACTTCCTTCTTCCGCCTCTTAGGCTTAAACTTAAGTTCGGATGCCTTGTACTCCCGTATCTCCTTCTCGTCATTATCAAGAGTCACGATAACCTTGACAAGCTGGCGGAGCACATTTACCGACTGCACGTCTCCCTTAAGCCCCTCCGGCGTCGTCACAAAATCCCCGTTGCTTGGCAGACGGCTGTTCAGCTCCTCATAAGTCTCCTCTTCATTGGTCAGGCAGCACATGAGCCTCCCGCACACGCCGGATATCTTGCTGGGATTCAGAGACAGGTTCTGCTCTTTCGCCATCTTGATGGATACCGGCGCAAACTCCGACAGATATGTGTGGCAGCAAAGCCCCCTTCCGCAAATGCCGATGCCGCCCCGTATCTTCGTCTCATCCCGGACACCGATCTGGCGCAGCTCGATCCTCGTCCGGAACACGCTGGCGAGATCCTTTACCAGCTCCCGGAAGTCAATCCTCCCATCAGCCGTAAAGTAAAAAAGCACTTTATTATTGTCAAAGGTGTACTCCGCGTCAATCAGCTTCATCTCAAGCCCGTGCTTGCGTATCTTCTCCAGGCAGATATCAAAGGCTTCTTTTTCCTTTTCGCGGTTTTTCTCCTCTTTTTTCCTGTCCTCTTCCGTGGCGACACGGATCACCTGCTTGAGCGGCAGGGTAATCTCCTCGTCCGGAACGTCCTTCGGACCCGTCACCACCGAACCGAATTCCACTCCGCGGGCTGTCTCCACGATTACCTTATCCCCGCTTTTTACATCCAGTTTCCCCGGCGCAAAAAAATAAATCTTTCCCGCCGGCCTGAATCTTACCCCTATTATCTTCGTCATCTGTTAATTCTCCTTTATGGTCAGGAACAAAAGCTCCATCACAAGCTCAAAGTTCACATTGGCACGGAGCCTTGCCTTTGCTTTCTCCACACCGTCTATAATCGTCTCAATTCCCTCGTAGGAGCTTGTCATCGCCTGTTCCCTGATATATTTTACCTGATCCCTGAAAATGACTTTCTCAATATCTTTTGTCGCTTTGTACATCAGGACATCCCTGTACCAGATCATAATGATGTCCAGGTAGTCCGTAATCTCCAGCTTATATTTCGTAATGTCGCCCACTGCCGTAATGACATCCGAAAGCTCCATCTCCCGGATATATTTTAACAGCTGGACCGCCTCGTCCTTAATCTCGTTAAAATGCTCCGAGTTGACAAGCATGATCGCCCGCCCCATATTTCCCTGGGCAAACGCCGTGCAGACCGCCGCCTTGTAATCCGGCACCTCAAGCACCTCCATCAGGTATTTCCGGATCAGCGTGTCCTTAATGTTGCGGAGTTTCAGCATGACGCACCTTGAATTTATCGTCGGGAGGAGCATCTCCGCATTCTCCGTAAGAAGGATGACCACCGCATACTCTGGCGGTTCCTCAATGGTCTTCAGCAGAGCATTCTGCGCCTCCGGCCTCATAAGCTCCGCATGGTCTATAATGTATACTTTATACGGGCCCTGATAAGGCCTGATGGCAACCGTGCCGTTTACCTGCCTGCGGATGTCGTCCACACCGATAAAATTGGGCTTTTCATGGGTCACCCATATAATGTCCGGGTGGTTCCCGCTGTTGGCCTGCCTGCAGGAGTGGCATGTATTGCACGGCTCCGGCCCTTTCTTCTCGCACAGCAAGGTCATGGCAAAAAGACTCGCCAGCATCTTCTTGCCCGAGCCTCTTGCGCCATTCATAATATATGCATGCGATACCCTGTCCATCGACACCGCATTCCTTATATACCGGGTTATATCTTTGTGTCCAACCACGTCTTTAAAGCTTCCCATGTCGTATCTCCCTTTTTATCTCATCTAGGCATTGCGCCTTATCTGTATTGTAGTATCTTCTGGTGATTCCTGCCTTCAGCAGATTGTCTTCGGAAAAATCCTCCTTGTCCGCCAGAAACCTCCTGCAAAGCTCGTCATACCTGGGCGCATCCTGCCGCCTCTCCCGCTCAACCGCACGGATAAGCCGGTCTGCATCATCCACTTCTATATACAGGGGAACGACTTTGCCCTCCCCGTAATATTCCTTCATTTTTTCATATGACGCAAGCGTGCCGATCACGATGTAATCCGCCCCGGAAAAGTCTATCTGCCCGTCGTCCACCGTTGCATAGTGCCAGTCGCCGCACACCGTATGATACGTCCTGAGCTCAATAAGTTTTCCTTCTGCGCCGTACCTGAAAAGCTCCTCCTCCGTCACAAAATGATACTCCACCCCGTTCGATTCGCCCTCCCGTATCGGGCGGGTCGTATAGGGCGTGACCGTCTTAAGCCCTGGAACCTGAGCCGTCAATTCCTTATACAGCGTATCTTTCCCGGAAGAGCTCTTTCCCATGATACAATATATCTTATTCATTGATTAAAACCTCAATGTATCTTTCTCTCTTTAGTCCTTCCACAGAATATCCCTGCCGCATATACCAGCATAGGCTTTCTGCCGCCTCTTCCGTCAGCCGCTCCCCCGGCACAGCCAGAGGGATTCCCGGCGGGTAAAGGTATGCGTACTCCGCCGAAACACGCCCCGCACATCTTTCCCAAGGCACATACTCCTTTTCCCTTCCCTCTGCTCTCGAAAGGGAGCAGACGGTCTCAAGCCGCGGCATTCCATGCCCGGGAGGCCGGAAGTCATCTGTCTTTTTTAACCCTATCTCATTATCAATCAAAAGCAGGGCATCTGTCAACCGTTCCATGCCCTCTTTTGTATCTCCTGCCGCCGTCATGGCAAGGACATAAGTTCCCGCCGCCATCTCAAGCTGCAGATGATGCCTGCGATGCAGCCTTTCATAAAGCTCCCTAGCCGAAATGTCCGCATCTTTTACTGATATTGCAATTTTAGACTTGTCACAGTCCTCTCTTTCAATGAGCCGCATATGCCGAAGTTCCGAAAGCCGCCTCCGGGTCTCAAAAAGCATCTCCACGTATGGAGGAAATATCTCCCGCGCCTCCTTTTCCATCAGGCGGACGCACCGGTCAATGCTTGCCATCAGTATATAGGATGGACTGGAACTTTGCAGCATATCCAGATATTTTCTGATTTTTTTTCGGTCAGCCAGCCGGCCGTTCATATGGAGGAGCGCAGTCTGCGTAAGCGAGGGCAGCGTCTTATGCACACTGTGGATAACCACGTCCGCGCCCCTGGCATTGGAATTGGGAAAAAATGCCGGGTGAAATCCAAAATGCGCCCCGTGCGCCTCATCCACGATAAGGGGCACGCCTTTTTCATGGGCCGCCTCCCCAATCGCCTCCACATCCGATACAACCCCGTCGTAGGTCGGAGACACGATGACCACCGCCCGGATGCTCCCGTCGCGCCTCAGCGCCTCCCTTACGTCCTCCGGGTCAATCCGGGTGTTTAAGCCGGATTCCCTGTCAAAGCCCGGATACAGGTAAACAGGCTTAAGCTCGTTCAAATACATTGCATGATACACAGACTTGTGGCAATTTCTTGCCACAAGTATGGTATCCCCTTTTTCCGTCGCTCCGCATACAGCGCTCAGTATCCCGGCAGTGCTGCCGTTCACAAGAAAATGCGTCTCGTCTGCGCCGAACACTCTTGCCGCCCGCTCCTGGGCTTCTTTTAATATCCCGCAGGCATGATGGAGATCGTCAAACCCCTCAATCTCCGTAATGTCCATCCTGTAGGGGAGCTCTGCGCCTGCCTGTTTTCCCACCAGGCGCCTCTTATGCCCGGGCATATGGAAACCATAATAGTCCGAACACCCGTACATTTCAAGTTTTTCATACAATCCGCTCATTACAGCCTCTTGAGAAGCTCTTCCCTCTCACTTTCAAAGCCCGGCTTGCCAAGCAGTGCAAACATATTTCTCTTGTAACTTTCGACTCCCGGCTGGTTAAACGGGTTCACGCCCAGTATATATCCGCTCACGCCGCACGCAAACTCAAACATATAGAACAGCTGCCCAAGAGAGTACTCATCCTGCGCCGGAATGTTGATGAGAAGGTTCGGCACATTGCCGTCCGTGTGGGCAAGTATTGTTCCGTTCATAGCGCTCTTATTTACAAAGTCTACATTCTTTCCTGCAAGGTAGTTCAGCCCGTCAAGGTCTACCGGTTCCTTACCGATAATAATCTCTTCTGATGATTCCTCCACGCAAAGCACCGTCTCATACATGATGCGGCTGCCGTCCTGGATAAACTGCCCCATGGAGTGAAGGTCTGTCGTAAGGTCTACGGATGCCGGAAAGATGCCCTTCTGGTCTTTTCCTTCGCTCTCGCCGTAGAGCTGTTTCCACCACTCGGACACATAATGCAGGCTTGGCTCATAATTGGCCAGAATCTCCACTCCTTTGCCCTTCCTGAGGAGAATGTTGCGAATCGCCGCATATTTCAGTGCATCGTTGTCCTCAAACGCATTGTTAATCGCCATCTCTCTTCCCGATGCCGCGCCTGCCATCAGCTCGTCAATATCAGCGCCGCTTACCGCGATTGGAAGAAGGCCTACCGCCGTCAGTACGGAGAAACGTCCTCCCACGTCGTCCGGCACTACAAACTCTTCATACCCCTCTTCGTCCGCCAGTCCTTTAAGCGCTCCCCTTGCTTTATCCGTAGTCGCGTAAATCCTCTTTGCAGCGCCTTCTTTTCCATATTTCTCCTCAAGCATAGCCTTGAACACTCGGAAAGCAATTGCCGGCTCCGTAGTGGTTCCGGATTTGGAAATGATGTTTACCGAGAAATCCCTGTCACCGATCACGTCGATGAGATGTTTCAAGTATGTGCTGCTGATGCTGTTTCCCGCATAATAGATCTCAGGAGTCTTGCGGACTTCTTTTGACACCATATTATAAAAATTATGGCGCAGGAACTCAATGGCAGCCCTCGCTCCCAGGTAGGAGCCGCCGATTCCGATCACTACCAGCACTTCCGAATCTTCCTGGATTCTCTTTGCCGCCTCTTTGATCCTGGCGAATTCATCCTTGTCATAATCTACCGGCAGGTCGATCCAGCCAAGGAAATCATTGCCCGCGCCCTCTCTGCCGAGAAGCTCTTCCTTTGCCTGAAGCGCAATCTTTTTCATGGATGCAACTTCATTCTCACTGATAAATCCTGCCGCTTTCGAATAATCAAATGTTACTTTGTTTGCCATAGCTTAATTCCGTCCTTCCATCATAAAATATATTTATGTCTACGCATATATAATATATTTTATCAAATCAGCACACTTTAATCAAGCCATAAACTCCTCCAGTATCTGACGGATGCGAATCTCCTTTTCCACATATTTCTGCTCGGTTCCTTCAAGGTTCTCCCTCTTTTCTTCAACAGCCGCCCCTGCCGGACGTTTTTCCTGCTCAGGCACGCGAAATTCCGATACTGCATGCAGTTTCACCGTTCCCTGAGGCTCATTTACAACAGAATCTGGCTTTGAAACCGTTTCCGTCACGGCGCGCGAATCCGGCTCCTGCGCCATCTCAGCCGCCATGCCGGCAGCCGCATGCATCTCCGGCAAATCCCCTGATTCCGTCAGCATGTCCGCCTCGTCCGGCGAAAGTTCCATGCCGGACTCCTCAAATTCACCTTCCAACTGCTCCTCTTCCATCTGAGCCTTGAACATTTTTCCTTCCAGCTCCCTCTGGTACGCCCTCTCATAACGGCGCAGGCATACATTCTGCAGATAATCCACCATATAGTTTCTCGCCATCTTCATACGGTAGTCCTCATCGGTCGTCAGATGGAACACATACACTAAGATCCCCAGCCCTGCTCCTATCGCGCCTGTCTGCAGCACCAGGTCATTCATCCCGTAGACACTGTATGTAGAAAAAGCCCCTAAAAGCCCCGTCACGATGCACATAAGCGCCGATGCCTTCTCCAGCCTCCTGAGGCTGTGGAGCCGGATCCCAAACACTTTGTATCCGTACAGATACTTGTCCACAAACACTTCCACATTCTCCACTGTCTCGCTGACCATGCAGGCATGTTCAAACTTCGCGCGCATAAGGCGCATCAGAGGATGCGTGCTCTTGCTCATGTTCCCTGCGCCATGCACCAGACGGGCCAGCACTGCATTAACCATGCATTTGCTCAGGACCCCCACTCCCGCAAAGACCCCCAGCGCCATAACCGTTATCTGCCTTTCCACCATTAATCTTAACATAAATCAAGCCCTCCTTTAACGGAAATTATACTTTAATTTCCGAAGGAGGGCGATAAAATCCGTTCCCCATAATACGACAAAGTCCTGTCGCTTTATGTCAAAATACTGCAATTCTTTCCCGTCGGAAATATTACAGCTTTGCCATCAGTTCCTTCACAAGCCTTACGCTGCGCTCGATTGCACGGCGTTCGAACTCAGGATAATCCATAAACGCACTGTTGTCAGCTTTGTCCGAAATGGCTCGAATTATGACATACGAAACTCTGTTCAGATATGCCGCCTGGGCGATTCCTGCGCCTTCCATCTCCGTGCAGAGCGCATGGAACGTATCCGCAATCCTGTCCTTCGCTTCTGATGATGCAATAAACTGGTCGCCGCTGGCTACCCTGCCCACGAAGGTATGTATGTCCGGATTCGCCGCCTCATTTGCCGCTTTCGCTTTCTCCACCAGCTCTTTATCTGCCGGGAATGCAAGCGTGTCCATCCGCGGAACCCATCCCGCCGGGTCTCCGAAAATCGTAGCATCCATATCATGGTGTACCGCATCCTCTGAAATCACGATATCCCCGATGTCAAGCCGCGCGTCCAGGGAACCCGCAATCCCTGTATTAATCAGGACGTCCGCCTCAAAAGCATCTACAAGGATCTGCGCGCAGATCCCGGCATTGACTTTCCCAACCCCGCTTCTTACAACCACGGCCGGTTTCCCGCACAGTTTGCCCTGGCAGAACGACATCCCCGCAATCTCCTTTACCTCTTCAATCTCCATCGCCTCTTTCAGCGCCGCTACTTCCTCCTCCATAGCTCCGATAATTCCTATCATATACTTTCTCCTCTCACATATTTTTTATGTCTCAAGCGCCTTCTGAACCGACTCCAGCGGCAGCTCCAAAAGCTCTGTAACCTGCTTTTCATCCTTTAACTTGGAAAAAATTTTCCTGATAACACCATTTGTGACCTCTTTCGTCACGCGTTTCGTTATCTCTGCCTCGATGATGTCTATGTCAAGTATCAATGCCTCTTCCATCATATCGTTCAGACCCCCTTCCGCCAATTCCTCATAATGGGCATACAGATGCCCATATAATTTCCGAATCAGCCTCCGGAGCCTCCCCGCATCCGCTGCCGTGATGTTCCCTGCCCGCTGATTCTCATTGATTACACTGATTATATCATCCAGTATCAGTTTCCGCAAGGCCTCCATATTCTCCGGGCTTCGCTCTCTTTTCAGGCTGTCTCTCAGCTTTAAGATCATGAATGGCATCAGGATTATCATCCTGCGGCGGCTTATTTCTTCTATGCTGTGTTCCAAAAGCTTGAACACCGGAATTTTATACTCAAAGCTCCCCTGTGCTCCAAAATCCAGAAGGAGCGTCTTCGTGTCCGGCATCCCGTTATGCCTATAGAGCTGGATGACCCGGAGGTCCAGGAATACCAGAACATCCCCGCCTGACCTTTCCCTAAGCGCATAGCGATACCCGTAATCGAACACCCGAAACTCTATCTCCTCGTCCTTATACATCTGCGCCTCCATATGATAAGAATGCCTGCCGTTAACCGTAAGAATCGTATCTGCAATGGTACGGTTCAAATCATCGTCGTGGCTTTCCGTCCAGTTATAAGCAATGGCGCTGTCCAGCGGATAGTCTGTATCACCATGCTTTTTCCTTTCCTAATATGCAACCCGGCTACTGTAAAGTCCATAAAGCCCCCTAAAAAGCATACGCCTGCACATTCATAGCGACCACCCTCTTCCTTTCTCATATTCGATAAAAGTTCTGGTAAACACGAAAGATACTTTCTGATAAATATAGAATAATAAATCCTGAATGGATTTATAGATGTTGTGATGATAACACAAAAAGTTTCAAAATACAATGAAATCTTTCAATTAATATAATAAAATTGGCAAATAACGGGGCGCATCTCTCACGATACGCCCCGTCTGGATTAGATTCCTTTTCCTTCGGCGGATTGGCCTGCCCATCTGTCGGCAAGCTCATCTTCAAATTCATCTTCCCGTTTCTTCATATTATGACGATGCCATACAAAGACAACTACCATAACGAGCAGCACGATCAATGCCGGCAAATCCCACGCGCACAATCCAAAGAAACTATGTGAAAACATATATTCTAACATATTCTTTCCTCCATCACTTTCTGCTTTTTGATATTATGCCGCTTTACTGCCATGCTTTATATCAAAGTCAGCTATCTCTCTTCTGGCCTCAAAAATCTTTTCCTGATGCTTCTTCATGTTCTTTGTGTAGAACAGCTCCAAAATTAATGCCAACAGCATAATCAGGAAATGTAAGATACAGCATTTATGATTATGAGGACCTGCTGCCAACGGCACTTCTCCGTCATCTACCTGCTGCAGCGGTTCAACACCTACTTCCGGCTGAGCTGCAAGCGGTACCTGTGGATCATCTACCTGAGTCAGCGGTGTTACTACCGGGGTCAGCGCTGCCTGTGGGGCTGCTGCCGGTGCCGGAGTCGGTGCCGCCTGTGCTGGCGCCGGCGCTGGTGTTAATGCATCCGGCGTAATATCTCCCGGTGGAGTTGGTGTTGGCATTGGACCCGGTATCGGTGTCGGAATTGGTGTCGGAATTATACCTTCTTCCGCACGGCTATACGTTACTGTAAATGTGATATTACCTGTAATCTCGGTTCCTATTACCGGCTCTGATGGCTCCCAGATTCCCTCCGGATTATATCCATCACTTGCAGATGTAACCGGAAGCTGCTCTGCTGTCAATACCGCTTTTCCTGTTTCCGATGGCTCTCCGGATTCATCGCGCAATGTCACAACAAAGCTATATAAACCGTTCTCCACTCCATTCATTGTGCCATTAACTGCCCTGTATGTTACCGTTGCCTGATACCTGTCTGGTATTCCGTCTGATCCTCCATCCGGTCCGATATCATCTACTGTATATACAACTTCAATGTTCACATCACCATTTATCATTCCGTTAGGTTCTCCTTTTACGGATTCCATGATATAATGATGCCCATCCAAATCAATAGACTCTGGAATTTCACTTTCTACATTATACTTGTCTCCGTCTTTAAACGGCATTCCATCATCTTTTTTCGTAATAACAGCAGTTTCTTTTAATGTTTCGCCCGCATCCGATACATAGCTGATCGTAATCTTTCTGTCCTGACTTACTACCTTTGTTCCCTCGTCTTCAGCGTTTTTCTCGTCGCCGTTGTCTGGGGTAACTGTAACAGTATTTTTTAAAGTAGTATTAATGTCTGTTTCCTTTGTTACGTAGCTTGCATACAGTGTCTTTGTTTCACCCGATGCCAGTGTTACGGAAACAACTGGTTTCGTACCCTCTTCATCTTCTGTTACTGTTATGTTTTCCTGATTTGACAATACATCGCTTATTGTAACTGTCTTATCTTTGTTTGTATTATTTGTGATAGTAATCCTCCATTTAATCGTCGCACCCGCAACTACTTCCGTATCAGTAATTCGGCTTTTAGTTACATCCAGAGGACTTCCTCCAACAGTAACGTCTTTATTGCCTGGGGTAACATCACCTGCCGGGTTATCAAGTTCTGCATCTGCCGTATTGTGTATTACGTCTTCTGTTTTAACACTATCTTTCACTCTAGCCGTAATTTTAAGAATTGCGGAGCCTCCTGCCGGAATGCTCTCTACAGTGTATTTGCCATCTGCCGGCTCAGTTTCATAAATCTCAGCACCTAATTCTGCTCTGACAAATTCCAGCTTACTGTCATCCAGCTTATCTGTAATGACAACATTTTTAGCCTCATATTTTCCTGTATTCTTCACAGTTACTGTGTAAGTTACTATTTCACCTTTTACTGCGGAATCCTTATCAGCCGTTTTTGTTACCTCCAGAGTCGTATCTTTCGGTGTGTCAACAGGTGTCGTCTCTGTACTGGTGGTGCTAGAATCTCCCCCTGTTCCCGGGGTAACTTTCGCTGTATTTACAACATTGCCATTTTTAATATCAGAATTTTTAAATGCTTTTGTTACATAGATTACGGTTTCACCGCTTTCTGGTATATTACCTTCCATAGGGCCGCCGCCAACCCATGTTGCTCCTTGATCTGTCACTTTGTACGCTTTTCCAGGAGTTCCTTTAACGATAATCCTATACAGCAAAGTAACACTCGTTCCATTATCCGGAATTATGACCTTGCCTTCTTCGTTCGGATAGGTAATCCCGGATACTTGAATTTCAGACGGAACGTCATCCTCAGATTTAACAAGTTCCTTCTCAAAACCTGTAATCTCCGAAACTTTACATTGAACATTAAAAGTTGCAAGAACTGTTCCTTTTTCTGCTCCGGTTGCTTCTTTCCATTTTCCACTGGCGTTATCGTATTTTAATCGGATTGTCTGAGTTTCGCCAGAAGTCACCAGAGTATGTTTCTCACCCACTCCAAAGGGAGACTCACACGCATACATATCAGCATAAACTTCTCCGTTTAATATAACGTCACAATAATATTCCCCATTTACCTCTTCAACACTGCCAACTTCAGATTCATACATTCCGTCATGTGTGCCAGTCCAAGTACAGTACTCTTTGTCTTCATGCTTCTTTGTTACGTCATGCACCTTAACGAAGTTCCTTAATATACCATGTAAATCATCTCTCTTAGGCGCATCTGGTGCCTTGGAATCATTTTCTTTCCATTTAGCATAAATTGTCATAGAAACCGGATTTGACGCACTGCCAAGACCCTCACTCCAGTTCAAAGTAACGCTTTCTCCGACAGGATTCTTTCCGTCCTTATCATAATACCATCCCTCGAAAGTATATCCATCTCGAGAAGGGTTTTTCAATGGCGAAAATGTTGCCTGCGTGGATGCAGCAGTCTTCCTTTCTGGTTCAAGAGTGTTTCCACCCTGGGTATCGTAGTGAAGAACATAGTCAGCGTTAACTTTGATTCCAAATACATCGTTATACCGATACCATTTGCGATCTTCATACGCAGTTACGTAATGGCCATAACCATAAGGACAGTAAAGGTTTCCACTGATTGCCCCATTGGAAAACACTATTCCAAAGTTACAATGGTAACAGACTCTCACATCACTACTTACACCTGGCTTTAATGCTTCAAAAATCGTGTCAAAGACTCTTTCTCCGTCATTGATGCCAGCCTTATATGTCGGATTGCCTACAAGATTCTTTCCTGAATTATCTATAAGACTTATATTACAATAGTCACTCGGGGTATAGCTTGCAAACACATATCTATGCGATGGGCACATAAGAGTATTCGTCGGAGCGCCAAGCAAGAAGGATGCTTTCTGGCCCACTTTCATCTCTAAGCTTTGACCAGAATCTCTTACTTTACCCACTGCAGTTGTACCACTCGGCTGTTTATCGGGATTAATTGTTACATCTGCAACAGGGATATAACCAGACCCATAAGTTTCCGCATCCTCAATCCCTTCTGCCTTAAGCACTGACTCATATACCGCATATACTTTTTCTAAAGCTGCCCTCACATCCTCACGTTCAGCAAATTTTTCATCCAAAGCTTCCCACATATCAAGCGCAGCATTAACCTGCCCGCCGACTTCTTCAGCATTCTCTTTTGTTACTTGATCTGCGGAAGGAAGTGCAGCTACTGCATCTAAAAATGCTTTTACTGTTTCTGGAACTTCTTCAGTCTCTTCAGGCACTTTCTCTTCTCCCTCAGGAGCCTCTTCCTCGCCTTCCGGAGTTTTTTCAGTGTCTTCCTTCGGAACTTCTTTGTACTGAACTGCGATTTCCGTATTCTTTTTAATTTCTTTGACAATGTAGCCGTCTTTTACAGCACCATTCTTTGCAACGTCCACATTTTCTGTCTTAACGCTTTCAACGTCAAATCCTTCCTTAGCCGTTACGCTGAACTTGAAGTCTTTGCCCTCTTCCACGTCTTTTTTGTAGCTGGCTGCATTTACGGAACTTCCGGCAACAGTGATGACTCCGGCATCGGAATTGTTTACCTTGAACCTGACTGTGTATTTCTCAGCCTTTTCCTTGGCATCATCCTTATTGTCCTCTTTCGCCTCTTCTTTTGATGGGGATTCAGCTTTCGGCTCCTCTGCCTTGTTTTCGTCCGTCTTTGCGTCCGCGGATTCACTGCCGTTATCTTTCACTTCTGTCTCAGCTTTTGCCGGCTCTGAATCCTTCTTTGTCTCTTCAGCCTTCTCAGGCTCCTCCGGCTTCGTCTCCTTCGCCGGTTTTTTATCATCCGCCTTATTTTCTTCTTTCTTTGGCGTTTCCTTCTTCTCCGGCTCCTGCTTTTTCTCTTCCTTTTCAGGCTTATCAGCAGTTTCCTTCGAAGCCTCTCCCTCGCTGGATTCGGTATTGGCATTCTCCTGTGCATTTACAACGCTTAAATCGCTGACAAATGTGGTGAACACCAATGCAAACGCCAAAAGGAATGCCAATCCCCTCCTTCCTCTTTTTCTTGCTTTCATAAGCACTTTCTCCTTTTCAGATTTTGCACCTAATATTACGTTACATTTATATAGACTGAATTTAGCCGCGGAATTGCTCAGTTTTTGTAAAAATAATAAATATTATTTCTGGTGCAATAGAACGGGGATAACTATAAATTCAATGCCGGTTATCAGCAACCAGGCTGATAACCGGCATTTTGCCAGACGCGCGTCTGTCCTAAACCTTATTAACTTGTCTCCAGCATCTTCCTGAGCCCCTTATATCCCCTGCTCAGATACCGGGTCACGCTGCTTATGCTGCAGTTCATATGGCATGCTATGTCATTCAGGCTCATGTTCGCCATCCATTTCAGCACGATAGCATTCCTCTCCTTCACCGGAAGTTTTTTCAGCGCTTTTTCCAACTCTTCATGTGCTGCCCTTATCATCATAGCCTCCTCCGGGTTGCCTGACGCATGATTGTCTATCACTGTTTCCAGCCCCTGATACCCCGACACGCTCTGCTGCTTTCTCTTTATCGCCATGTCATAGCATATCCGAAAGTTGATCTGCCGTAGCCATGTGACGAAATACTTGGGCTCTTTCAGGTTTCCAATATTTTTAAGCGCTAATATGTACACTTCCTGCAATACATCCTGCGCGTAATCATCATCCCTCATATATTTTCTGGAAAATGCATATTCTGTCTCATATGTCATCGTATATAGTTCCGCAAATGCATTGCTGTCATTTTTCTGCGCGCGCTTTACCAGCTCTGTTATATAAGCCCGGTCTTCTTCACTGACATTTCCCATACTTTTCCACCAGCCATATCTTATTTACCCATGAGCAAACCAGACCTACAAATATTTAAACGGAATCCACCTGACTTTTTTATCCGGCAGCTCCCTCATAAGGGAGACCATCCGCTCCGCCTCAGAAAAATCTGCATCGTCGGATTCTCCAAGCCACCCGCCCGAATCCATCATTATGTACGGAGCACGAAACGCCAGCTGTTTCAAGATATATCCTGCTTTCCGTCCTGTGTCCTCCATCTGCAGCCTGATCCGGCAGCGCCGGCGGTCATAAAGAACCACTTCTCCGCCGGCATCCTCCGTTATATCTGTAAATTCAAGTCTGTACACTTCTCTTGTCTCTTTATTTTCATCCTCTATATATGCCATAATAATTGCATCATACGGCATTTGGAACTCCCGGTTCATTACATCCGTCATCCTGACAGAATCCTTCTCAAACCGGATATCTTTAAGCCGCCTTACGTCCGTTGCCGGATGCCGCCCTTTTCCTGCCGTGGTAGACATGTTCTGTTCCCCCTGATTTTTCCACTCTTTTCAGGTTTTAAAGCTGTGAAAATTTCTCAATAGAACCCATATTATGAAATCTTTATTATTGCTTTATGTATTTACAAAGATGTTACCATTTATCAACCTATTTGTCAATCGGACGGAAATACTGAGGAATTAAAATGCCTGATTTTCTTTGCTTTCAGGGAAAGATATTTTAAGCCGTCAGATAAGCCGTCTATGTAAAGAAGGAGGTACTATGCCAAGAAAAGGGGAAAACATTTATCATCGGAAAGACGGACGTTGGGAAGGCAGGTATATCAAAGGGCGCAAGCCGGACGGAAGGCCCAGGTTCGGATTCATCTATGGGAAACAATACAGCGAAGTAAAGAAAAGGCTCATTGTCATAAAATCCGAATTGTACCGCAAACCAGACTGCCTGCCTATTGCATACGGGAGCATAAAGCTCTGTGACTGGGCGGATTACTGGCTTGAGGCTGAAATCCGTCCTCATGTGAGGCCGGAGACATATGCCGGATACCGACGCAATCTTGACAACCACATCTGCCCGCATATGGGAGGAATGGCAATCGCAGACATCACACCGCTGCAAGTTCAGCATCTTGCAGATTCACTGTCAGAAACACTGGCTCCGTCAACCCTCCACGGAATATGCCGTCTCCTGAAAAGCATGTTTGGGGCGGCAGCCGAAAAAGGCCTGCTCCGATGCACTCCTTATCAGAATATCAGGCTCCCAAAATCAAGATGCAAGTCTCCCCGCGTCCTTACACAGACAGAGCAGAGAAAATTAGAAGAAGAGATTTTCTCAAACAATGAGCCAGAATACCTGCTCTGTCTTTATATGGGGCTCAGGGTGGGAGAGCTTTGTGCGCTCCGGTGGGAGGATGTGGATTTTGAAAACGGCATCCTGCATATCCGCCATGCGGTGCACCGCGTTCCCCTCGGAACTGAAATCAGCAGCACAAAACTTGTGCTGGGCGTGCCGAAATCCGAATTTTCTGTCAGGGATATTCCCCTTCCGGCATTTTTATCTGCCATCTTGACGGAAAAGAAAATCGCAGAGAACGGCGCTCCCAAAGATTTCCTTTTTAAGGGAACAAAAACGGAATGCCGCGATCCCCGCACGATGCAGCAGAAAATCGCACGGCTTTGCAAAAAGCTGGATTTAATCGGAGTCCACATGCACACTCTCCGCCATACGTTCGCTACCCGATGCCTGGAAAATGGGATTCAATATGAAGTTTTAAGTGAATTCCTAGGACACTCTTCTCCCCAGATTACACTACGCCATTATGCCCACTGCACGCCGGAGACAAAACGACTGAATATAGAACGGATAACGCCTGTTTCAGCACATTTGACCGGAAAAAAGGGATAAGCCGTCATAAGCCGTCCTGCGATTCCTCGCAAAACCTGTAATTTACGCTGTTTTCCTGTCAAAATCTCAATATGGGTTCTATTGCGAAACAATATAAGTTTCTGTCGGCACTCCCCGGCTCTGCCGGGGAGTGCCTTAACCCCAAAATTTCGTTCTTTAAAATCATCAACACATCCCACTCCGCATATAAATATTAAAAACCTTTCGAGGGCCGTTATGTCTATTTCAAAAAAACGATCAGCAATCATTGCCGCCCTGTTTGCCGCCGCCCTGTTTACTGCGGTTTTTGGCATCCGGCATTTTAACCAAAGTGAAAACAAGCGCTTTGAACAGTACACCCACGAGCTCTTCTGCCAGGAAGTCTCAGGCAACACGATTTCCCTTCACTATACTCTGAAAAATCCTGCCGATTACGGCATCGAAAATGTTCCCGTATCTCTCGGCACCTGTACGTCTGATTCCGACGCCATGTGCGCCTCCATCGAAAATGCCCTTGCTCTTCTGCATTCTTTTAACCGAAACAAGCTGTCGGCCGAAAACCAGCTGACTTATGACGTCCTGGGTGACTACTATGCCTCAGCTTTTGACCTGGCTCCCTATTCCTTATATGAAGAACCGCTCTCCCCTCTCACAGGCACACAGTCTCAGCTCCCCGTTATTTTGTCGGAATATCAGTTCCACAGCATTTCCGATGTCGACACATACCTGAAACTGCTAAAGAAAGTTCCCGGCTATTTCCGCTCAATCCTGGCGTTCGAAAAAGCCCGTGCCGACAGCGGCATCTTCATGTCAGAAAGCGCTCTTGACAGTTTGATAGAAGAATGCCAGGCTTTCGTCGGCCTCGGAGACGAGAACTATCTCTGCTCCTCTTTTAACGAGAGGCTGGAGTCTCTAAATGCAGAGCTGAAAGACGGAGAAAAGATCAATTTAAAAACATATAAAAAGAAACATTTAAAATACATAAAAAAATATGTTTTTCCCGCTTATAATGAATTATCGGCAGGACTTGACTCACTCCGCGGCGACTGCAGCGGAAAAATCCCTGCCGGAGGCCTTTGCACCCTGCCGGACGGACGGCGCTACTATGAATCCCTTGCCGCCAGCGAGACTGGTTCTTCCCGCAGCATCCCGAAGCTTCAGGAACTTACCCGCCGCCAGATCCTCACCGACCTCGGCGACATGCAGGCAGCGCTTTCCAAGACAGGAGTTCCCGCCAAGGATGCAAAGTCCGCCGACACCTCATCCTCGGATCTTTTTTCTTCGCAGGGCGTTATCTTAGAGGACTCCAATCCGGTTTCCATCCTTACGCTCCTTGAAGAAAAGATGGAAGATTCCTTTCCCGCTCCTCCCGAGGCAGACGTACAGATAAAATACGTTCAGAAATCTCTGGAGGAATATTTAAGTCCTGCATTTTACATGATACCCGCCATAGACAACGTGCAGGACAACGTCATCTACATCAACGCAGGGCACATCCCTGACGACCTGTCCCTGTTCACGACATTGGCGCACGAAGGCTACCCCGGACATCTCTATCAGAACGTCTATTATATGAGCCAGGATCCCGACCCTATCCGGTGCCTGTTAGGATATGGCGGCTATACAGAAGGCTGGGCGACTTACAGCGAAATGATGTCCTATTATTTTGCCCCGATACCAAAAGAAAATGCTGCCGTCATGCAGAAAAACACATCCATCCTTCTGGGGCTTTACGCCCTTGCAGACATGGGAATCCATTACGACGGCTGGACGCTTGCCGATACAACTGAATTTTTCAGCGATTATGGTATTTCCAACGCCGACACTGTCCGAGGCATATACGACCTCATTATTTCGGATCCGGCAAATTACCTAAAATATTACATCGGATATCTGGAGTTCTTAGAGCTTAAGAAATATGCACTGAAGATATGGGGAGAAGATTTCTCCCAAGAGCGTTTCCACAAGATCATATTAGAGACAGGGCCTGCGCCGTTTAAGATACTTCGCGCACAAATGTAGTACCCCGAAGCTTAAGAAAAGCATCCGGCACAAGCAGCAAAAAGGCTATGGATGAATTCCGCCATAGCCTCCTGCACTCCTCACATCGCCCCGGCCAGCACCGCGCTTGCCACAAGTCCCGCGAAGGTTGCGAGCATCGCCCCGGCCAGCGTGTACCTTGTCTTTGTAACCTTCGCCGTCATAAAATACACGCTCATGGTGTAGAATATTGTCTCCGTGCACGCCATGCTGATGGATGCCACAAGCCCAATGTACGAATCCGTTCCGTACTCTTTATAGGCATCAAGGAGCAGCCCTGTCGCCGCTGAGGATGAGAACATCTTTACTACTGTAAGCGGCACAAGCTCGCTGGGAAATCCGACATACTTCATTGCCCCTCCGATAAGCGCCGACAGATAATCTAAAAATCCTGACGCCCTCAATATCCCCACTGCCACCATAAGCCCGATCAGCGTGGGCATGATCTTAATCACGGTGAAAAATCCGCTTTTTGCCCCCTTGATAAAGGAATCGTACACATTCACTTTCATCAGCACGCCATAGCTCACTATAAGGAAAATCACCATCGGCACGATAAGGTCTGCGATGTACAGCAACATTTTCACATAACCGCCTCATTTCCGCATAAAATCTATTCTCCATTATATGACCCGCTCTATCTGTTTATTTCACCAGTTTGTCTCCGGCAGGTTGAAAATATGCATCCGGCATTTTATACTGTTATCAACAATAATTTTCGTATTTATTTTTCAAAGAAATGGTGATGACAAAGCAATGAAACATTTTTCAAGCGAAGAAAAAGATTTCGGTACAGGGAGCGTCGCGGCAAACATCCTGCGGCTGGCAATCCCCATGACCCTGGCGCAGTTGATCAATGTACTCTACAACGTAGTGGACCGCGCCTACATCGGCCATATCCCCGGCACATCCACAGATGCCCTCACCGGTGTCGGCCTGGCGCTGCCGGTCATTACGGTCATCACGGCCTTTGCCAATCTGTTCGGCATGGGCGGAGCGCCGTTATTTTCTATTGCAAGAGGCGCGGATGAGCCGGAAAAGGCGGAAAAGATCATGGGCAACTCCTTTTCCATGCTGCTTATTTCGGGAATCATCCTGTCTGCCGCCTGTTACATATTCCGCAGGCCGCTGTTATACCTGTTCGGGGCAAGCGCCGCCACATACCCCTATGCAGAATCTTACATCACGCTGTATCTTCTCGGCACCCTGTTTGTCATGATAAGCCTTGGCATGAATAACTTTATCAACGCCCAGGGGTTCGGGATCACCGGAATGCTCACCGTATCTATCGGCGCGGTTCTCAATCTCCTTTTAGACCCGCTTTTCATCTTTGTCTTTCATATGGGAGTGCAGGGCGCGGCTCTGGCAACTATTGTCTCTCAGGGGATCTCTGCCCTGTGGGTGCTGCGTTTCCTGCTGGGGGCGAAGGCGCTTATCAGGCTGAGCGCGAAAAGCATGACGCTTTCCTTTCCACTCATAAAGGAGATAACTGCGCTGGGCCTTTCCGGATTTGTCATGGCTGTCACCAACGGTTCCGTCCAGATTATCTGCAATGCCACGCTACAGCGATACGGCGGCGACCTCTATGTCGGGATCATGACGGTGGTCAATTCTGTCCGGGAGGTTGTCACCATCCCGGTAACTGGACTTTCCAGCGGGGCGCAGCCTGTCATGAGCTTTAATTACGGGGCGAAAAAATATGGCAGGGTAAAATCCGCCATCAGGCTGACTACTATATTTTCCATCATATTTACCTTTATTATGTGGGCGCTCATCTTTTTCTTCCCGCATCTTTTTATCCGGCCATTCAGCAGCGAGCCGGAGCTTTTGCAGGAGGGCATTCCCGCTATGCACCTGTACTTTTTCGGAATCTTTTTAATGGCGCTGCAATTTTCCGGGCAGTCTGCATTTGTGGCCCTGGGGAAGTCAAAGCAGGCGGTATTCTTTTCGCTGCTGCGTAAGGCAGTCATCGTCATTCCCCTTACGCTGAGCCTCCCGGCTGTCGGCGGTCTTGGCACGGACGGAGTGTTCCTGGCAGAGCCAATCTCCAATCTCATCGGCGGCGGCGCATGCTTTACGACGATGATGCTCACCCTATGGCGGCGCCTGGAAGACGAAAAAGAATAAGCTGCAGGGCGGCGGCATATCTTAGTTTAAAGAATCAAATAAAAATTTAGGGGAATCTTATGCTGAATTACTTATGGGCCGGAATGATACTTGCGGGAATAATATTCGCGTCATTCACCGGGCGGATGCCGGACATTACCAATGCCGCACTGGACTCCTCGAAGGAGGCGGTGGCTCTGTGCATCACGATGATGGGGGTGATGTCCTTCTGGGTGGGGCTTATGGAGATCGCGGCGAAAGCAGGGATTATCGAGAATGCCTCAAAGAAAATCCGCCCCCTGATTCGGTTTCTCTTTCCAAACCTGCCGGGCGGCCACCCTGCGGAAGAACATATCACCACAAACATCATAGCAAATGTGCTGGGGCTTGGGTGGGCGGCAACGCCTGCCGGGCTGAAAGCGATGGATGAGCTTTCCAAGCTGGAGGATGACAGGAGGCGGGGAAAGCTTCCGGGGCCGGCGAGAAAGAGGGGAATTGCCAGTAATGAGATGTGTACGTTTCTGATTATCAATATTTCCTCCTTACAGTTGATTCCGGTGAATGTGATCGCTTACCGGAGCCAGTACGGGAGCGTGAATCCGGCGGGAATCGTAGGGGCAGGGATTGCGGCGACGGCGGTGAGTACATTGGTGGCGGTGGTGTATTGCAAGGTAATGGATAGGAAGCGGGGAACGTAGAATTCCCTGCTTTCTTTAAAAAATTCCCCTTTATAGGAAATCAGTATAATTACAAAAATATCGGAAATAATAGTTGAAATAACACAAAAAAGTATATATAATAACATAATAAAAACGTAAATAACGTGGAAAAAAGGGGAAGGACATGAAAATCTTAAAACTATCCATAAAAGGTTTACAAAATTTAAAAAATACTTTAGATGTGGACTTCGTTGCACAACAAAGAGTAGACAATGATGCCAGAGAACAAATGTTCAATGTGTTTTCTAATGTTTATACAAGTCCAACATTATCTTTTATTGGGATTAATGCATCTGGTAAGACAACAATCCTAAAATTGATTTCTTTTGCTATAGGATTATTAAATAATGAACCTATTAATAGTATTTCCTCTAAAAAATTTTTGGACGACTTAGATAGTAAACAAAATATGATTTTTACTGCTTATTTTTATCATAATGGCATTGTATATAAATTGGAAACAATAGTAGGAAGAAAAAGAAATGCTATTGATGGCAATACAAAATTTGTAATTATAGATGAAACATTATGGGAAAAAGATATTCATAAGATAAAAACGAAAAAAAGACTTTATGATTTTAATGATGCCCAAGTAAAAATCCGAAGAAATAAAAATGAACAGTATCTAATAGAAGATGTTAGTATTATAGTTGCTTTAAATAAAGAACAAGACACGAATTTTTCCTTATATGATATGTCAGATTTCACAGATCATAATATGTTGAATTTTTTAGGCCAGTATCCGAAAGAAATATTAACTTTTTTGGATCCTAGCATCGAAACCCTTAGCTGTGAACCAACTGAAAAAAAAGTTGATATCAGATTGAAATTTTATGAAAAAGAAGAGCTAACGTTAAATAGTCCGTTAGCACTTAACAGATATCTTTCTTCAGGTACAATAAAAGGTCTGAGTGTATTTATGGGGGCAGTATTTTCATTTTTGGAAGGGGGATATTTGATTGTAGATGAATTAGAAAATCATTTTAACAAAGAAATTGTTTCAACATTAATACGATTTTTCATGGATAAAAAAGTCAATAAAAAAGGGGCAACTCTGATTTTTTCAACTCATTATTCAGAATTGCTAGATGAATTTGAAAGGAACGACAGTATTTATATTACAAAAAACAAAGATGGGATTACTGCCGAAAAACTTTCTGGTATTTTGAAAAGAAATGATATTAAAAAAAGTGAGATATACGATAGTGATTTTCTTGAGGGAACCGTACCTGCTTATGAATCTTATATTGCTCTGAAAAAAGCGCTAATATCATTAAGATAGGAGGCTTTAAAATGGCAAAATATTTAGCATGTATATGCGAAGGCGGTGCCGAACACGCGATATTAGATTTATTACTGGACAACCATAGCTTAGTTTTTGAGAGAGAAGATCTAATTGAAGAAGAAGTGTTAAAATGCCGACGAGGAAGAGATTTTGAAGAAAAGTACCTAAAGAAAGGCTTTTCCGAAAAAATAACAGTTTATCGAATTTTAGATTCAAGAAATGAAAATTTTAAGCTACGCAAAGCATATGAAAAGAAGGTAGATGTTATAAATGTAGTTACAGCTCCTGAAATTGAAATGCTTATAATATGTAATGAAGACAGATACAAAGATTTTAAAAATTCAGGAGAGAAACCAAGTACATATTGTAAGCGTGCTTTGAAATATAGCAAAGTAAAAAGTTATGATTTTATTTATGAATATTTTTCTGATATAAATATCTTAATAAATGCGTTGCATGAATATAGACGGATATCAAAAATTCGTAGAAAAGAAATGACCTTATGGGATCTATTAAAACAAAAATAATAAATTTTTCAACCTACTCATCTACTGGTTAAAAAATATGTAACCATCAAATTTTTTAGTCTTAGCTTGACACAACCGTACCGCAGCCAGTACGGGAGCGTGAACCCTGCGGCAATCGTGGGGCCGGGAATTGCCGCGACGGCGGTAAGCACGCTGGTGGCAGTGATATATTGTAAGATGATGGATGGAAAGCGGGGCGGATAAGCCTCTCCGTTTTTCATCCATTTTGTATATCCAAAGTTTCTTTTATAATGATTTATCGTGTACAAAATCTTTCGAACAGGGTATAATACGAATAGAAAATGGATTAAAATCTGACTGGGGGCAAGGCTATGGCAATTAAAACGATTGAAATTTTAAATGTAATGGTATTTAAGCGTCATTTGAGAAAGAATAATGCCGCATTAAAGTCTATAGAAGAAGGGGATTCATTTAATGATGGATTTAAGATGGAATTTTGTGATGGGATAAATGTTCTGATCGGAGAAAACGGAGTTGGAAAGACAACCATTCTAAAAATGATCTATGCCGCAACACAATGGTCAATTAAGCAGACAGATCAGGGAAAAACAAAAAAATTAGTACAATTTTTTTCAAACAGCCTGAAAAATAGCGATGCTTTAAAAAATGCAGAAAATAAAGAAGATTATTGTTATTATAAAGTATCAGACGGAACACATAGTTTTGAAGACAGCCTTTCCCATAAAGGTATATTCAATTACGATCAATGGCTCGGATTAGATATACAATCTGTCTTTATCCCTACGACAGAAATGTTGTCTCATGCAAAGGGATTCCTGGCTATGAACCAGAAATATAATATGCCATTTGATGGAACACAGATAGATATTATTGTAAATGCTTCTTTACCAGAGACGCGGGTAATCCCACTTGCCATGAGTAAAATCCTTGATAGACTCAGCGCTGTAATTGATGGAACTGTTATTTTGGAAAATGATTCTTTTTATGTATTAAAAAAAGACGGTCAGAAAGTTGATTTTTCATTAGAGGCAGAAGGATTGCGTAAATTAGGCTTGCTTTGGAAATTAATACGGAATGGTCTTTTGGAAAAAGGATCAATCCTTTTGTGGGATGAACCAGAAGCGAATCTAAATCCAGAATTATATTCCCTTGTCGCGGAGATTTTGTTGGAATTACAGGAAAATGGAGTTCAGATTTTTGTAGCAACACATAGTTATAATTTTGCAAAATATTTAGAAATCCGCCGTACGAATAACGAGCAGGTGATGTTTCATAATCTTTATAGGAGCCAAAATGTATTTTCGAATGAAATGCAAAAGACATTCCCCGGGATGGATGATAGCTGTGAAACAATATATAGTCAATCAGCAGACAGAATGGACAAGATTAAATATAATCACATTATGACCGCGGATAATAAACTGCTTGATGAAGTATATGAACTATGAGGAAATGACAGTGAAGAACTTGTTTATTGAAGAAAATGGCTCATACAGCATTGATTGTAAGGCTGCTGTATGGGCAACGGATAAAATGCATGAAGATTATCATAATGCAGGAATACACATTAATGATGTGGATTTTTTGATTGAAAATTCTACGCATATTCTCATGGTAGAATATAAGAATGCATGTATTGCAGGCGCAAAGAATCCTGAAGCATTTCATCCTATGGAAGATAAGAAAATATCAATCATAACACGTAAATTTTATGATTCTTTACATTATCTGAGATTATTGGATAAAAACAAACCGGTTTGGTACATATATATTCTTGAATATCCAAATGGAGATGTATAGTAAACGACATTAATTTTTGTACTCAAATGAGCAGAGCGAGGAAAATTTCTCGTTTGGTTCCCTGTATTGGGCATAATAGTCATCCAGAGATTTTTCAAATTCGTTTTTGTTTGCATAGTATGTATTATGGGTCATCTCACGCCTCGTAATCCTCCAGCACTGTTCAATCGGATTTAGAACCGGTGAATAGGGCGGCAGGAATAACAGTGTAAGTTTATCACGGATATCCTGATATGCTTCAAGGGCTTCTGTCTGCACAAGTCGTACCGCTTTCTTATGCCACGGTGCGTTGTCCAGGACAAGATAGATGCGTTTCCCTTCCTGGACAGCTGGAAATGGACTTCGTCCTGATATACAACAACAGTTTCTCCATCTGCTACAGCTCCTCTGACACAAAATCAAAAAAATGCTTTTAAAGAGATAGAGGCGAGCGGAGGCATTGTGGTTGGAGCGGGTAAAGATATTTTTACTGGAGGTTATCAAATTCCAGCCGGAACGAAAATTAAAGTTATTAGACCAGATTAAATAAGCAGGAGGAACATATTATGTCGGTAGTAGAGAGTGGAGCAGTAGATGGGATCGGATTGGCAGAGAATGAGACAATGAAAATGTTGATCACAGATCATCTGGATTGGCAGGATGAATATAAACATTTATTGATTTTGCAGGAAAAGATCAATGCTTATATTGGATTCTGTGAAAGTGGACAATATAAAGAGATATATACGGATACACCAATAGAACATATAATCTTTGAAATTCATTTTATGTTTGAGCCAACGCAGAATACATATCGTTTTCTGGAACAGATACCTGATCGGATCAATGAACTTGATCTGTCAATAGAATGCCATATAACGGAGGAATCGGAGAATGAAGATAGATAAGCAGCTTCGGAAGGAATATGTAAAGCGGATTCAGCAAAAGGCAAAGGAATCCGGATATAAAGCTCCGCAGTATATGTTTTATAAGATTCAAGAGGATGATCTGTTATATGGGTTTTTTACGTTTGTATCTTCTGGAGAGCTGGTTTACCGCTTGGAAGCGAAGAAAATGTCATTCGACAATATCTTTTGGAAGATCATGGATATGGAGGATAATATGAAACGAAGTAATACACTCAGGGTGAATGGAGCCTTTGTGTCTCCTGGCGTATCCATATCGAATGGCAAAATACCGCTGACAGAAGATATTGATGGGATATCAAATGATTTTATCGATAAAGCAACGAAGGACTTTGCTGTTTTTTGTGAGAATAATGATATTATCGATTATATTTTTTCTGGTAAGCAGGTACTGGCCTTAGAGACATTAAAGTGCCTGGCTTATATTGATTCCGGGCAGGAATCAAAAGCTGTTGAGCTGGCGACAAAGCAGATCGAAAAAGGTGATACAGGACAGTTTGTTAGTGCGAATAAAGGTTTTTTTGAACGTGTAGTGATCAAATATGCCTGATCATAGGATAATGAGTAAAGTATTAAGTATACAGAAGGCATATTTTAGGAAATTCTAATAAATTTCCACCACATTAAAGAGAATCACGTTTTTGAACATGTTTTCGAAGTGATCATCGAAATGGTGAGTGATATGAAGGATTCTGCCGGAAATACGGTAGTCCCCCTTATCACTCACTATTTTATTGACTTGAGATAATGACGGCTCCGACTATTTTCCAAGGCACCGGCATTACGGGAATAGCAGCAGAAGAAGAGGAACTTCATGACAGCAGCTGGTAAGAAGATGGAGCTGCATCCGGAACATCTGTCCCTGCAGAGGGCTGGCGGCCGCCAGGATCCATGCGTATACACCGCAGGAGAGCAATGATACCGCAGGCAGGAGGGTTTGTGAGCAGTGAGACCATGGTGTCAGCGGCAATATTGACAGGCTATACGGGGACAGCCAGCAATATGTTGGTCAAAGTGAATGATTACTCGGCATATCTTACAGGAACCAATATGATGACGGGGGCTATGGGACAGGCGAACTATCAGTCTATCAAAGGGTCATCAAAGGGCGGCAGCGATGTGGTGATTGGCTTGGGATTGTTAAATTCGAGATTATATGGTACAAATAATAATGTAGGGAACATAAAGGAGAATGCATCATATAAGAATGGTAAGAATAATTTTGAAAATGAAATACCACGTAGTGGGGAAGAATGGGAGACGTTCCTCAAGGAAAAGTATGGTTCAGAAAATGTGGTGTGGGAGAGTAAGGAGCGTAGTATACTTATAGACGGTTCGCACTTGGAGAAGGGCAGATTAAAGGCAAATGTTATATATAAAACGGGGGAGCATGATTATATTTATAAAACAAATGAAAACGGGTTAATAGTTAATGCAAATACGGATAATTTACAATTAAAAATGCATGAAGGTAGACTTAATCATAACCCGAATACCTATGGGAAAGAGACGGGAGATGATGCAGGACATTTATTTGGTGATAGGTTTGGCGGTTTGCCAAAGTTGGATAATCTTGTATCCCAAGCACAAAGAGTAAATCAAAGTGATTATAATATAATAGAAAATCAATGGGCTAAAGCAATAGAGAATGGAAAAAAGTGATTGTAGATATTAATATTAATTATGATCAGGGTAGTATGCGTCCTGCTTCATTTGATGTATTATATACTATAGATGATATACCATTTGTTCAGACGATTAGCAATTAGATTGGAGGCAGAAGCTAAATGGGAAAAAATTTTGAAGATGACTTTATGGATTTACAATCAAGTTTAATTTCATTGTGTTTAGAGGTTGCTGGGCAAAAAGTAGATAAAGTTTATATATATTGCTCTATTGAGAAAAAAAGTAAAATGTTTAATACTTTTTTTGTTATAAATAATAAATTAAAAATGTTGAATCAATTAGGCATCAATAAAGCATTAATAATGCAGTTTTTGAAATTAGGAGCAAATGATTTAGAGAAAGTAAAGAACATATGCATAAATTACGATATGCCTATTCCGACAGAAATGAAAATGTATTATGATACAAAAACAGGAAAATATGATGCACAATATAAATATGAAGAGATATGCTCAGAAAAAACAGGAAAAAATGCAGGAGAAGTGTTTTTAGATTGGGTTTCAGAGTGTAGTTCCGGAAACTAATAACCTAAATTCTGTAAGGCAGGCGATTGTGGAGCCGGTCATCCAGTACGGGGAGACAGACTGGCAGTTCCTGAAACGTCTGGGAAGCCATCTGCACATCCCGCTGTATGCGGACAGCCTTTCGAAGAAGAGGGTGCTGTATCTTGGGATGGAAAAGGGGATTCCGCTTAGACAGGGAGTGGAGACATGTAGCGTGGGGATCAGCCGGAAGTACCATGAGGTGGACCATAGGAAAGACAATGTCGCGAGAAAGGAGTATGTCTATCACAAGGTAAGGAGTAAAGAGAACGGGCAGATTGGCGATCTCATGGAAACCGGCTCCGGCGCCTGGGCAGCCGTGTCTGACGGAAAGGCGGTAATGTTTGAGAGCAGTAGCAGGATGGAGCTGACGGCAGCCGGGCCTGTAAGGCTGGAGGCCGCCAGGATCCATGCGTATACACCGCAGGAGATCAATATGTTCAAGTCACCTGCGTACTGTGAGGAAAGAGAGAAGGATATCATTCCCAGCGGGACAAGGAGCAATCCGCCAACGGGGACAGGGGATGCGGGATTCATGTTAAACTACGAGTTTAATGCAATATCCGACGTGAGTATCCTGTGCGGGCAGGAGTTTACCCGCTACAGGCCCTATAATGATGACCCGGAAGAGACGGAACTTGACCTTGATGGCTTCTGCTGGGAAGAACTGCTGGGGAACTGCCTTGCCGGCCTGGCAGCAGTAGGGACTGTGACAGCGCTGGCAGCCTATGGGGCATCTGTGGTGTTAACAGGAGGGGCCACGGCGGCATTCGCGCCATGGGTCGTAGGAAGGCTGGCAGGATTCTGCGGCACGGCGGCAGTAGGAGGCATGGCGATCAATGATTACCGCCGACAGGAAGTGAGCAGTCTTGGGTCTTATGCGTTGACAGGTATGACCAGTTCTGCAGAGGGAGCAGTGGCGGGAGCGGCTTTTTTCATGGTGCCATATGCATCGGAAGTCGTGATGGCCCAGGCTGCGCAATATGGGATGACGGGTATCATGCTGCCGACAGGGGCGTTTGTGAGCGGCGAGACCATCATGACAGCGGCCATGACGACAGGGTATACGATGACTGGCAGCAACATGTTGGTCAAAGTGAATGATTCCATGGCAGGCCTGACAAGAACCAATATGATGGCGGGCGCTATGGGACAGGCGAATTATCAGTTGGTCAAAGAGACATCAGCGCAAGCCAGTAATAAGGTGATGGAGTTTGGGTTGTCAAATCCGAGATTATATGGTACAAATAATAATACACAAAGAAAAAGTGGTAGTATTAAGAGCGAAGAAACTTATAAACAGCATACGGATGGTACAGGAGTAAGAAATAGAAAAGGTCAACCAGTTCCGGTAACGGAAAAAAACTTAGATATGGCATTGGATCCAGAGACGTATGCCAATACCATTGCTGAAAAATATGGGATTAACCTAAAAGGATCTGGTCAAGATATAACTATCAAATATAATTCAGATCTGAGACCAGGTACATATGGAAGAACGACAGCAGTAAATCCAAATGTTATAGAAATTGGACCAGACGCTTTGATGAGCGAGACAGAATTAGCGAATACAATTGCCCATGAGTTAAATCATGCGAGAGATTTCATAAGGGGAGGAATTGCACCCGAACCATCAGCTTATAGTGCGGGTGACGCATTAGAGGATTATATTAATGGAGGAAGATAGAGTGTGGCTAGATAATGATGATAAAATAATGGACATTTTGGATAATATTGAAACTGAAAATAAAGGATGTTTTCCAGTTGTTTGTCCTATTTGTGGGAAAAAGGAGGGACATCTATATTTTCATAGAAATATGGAGGGAGATGAACGAGGAAGTATGTGGGCATGGTGTAGTGCATGTTATCATTTCTCACACGCTATATATCGGTTGCCCAAATGGTGGCAAAATTTGAAAATAATTAATATAGAAAAATTAACAAGTTATCCTGATTATCTGGAAGAAAATAAAGTTTGTATTGACCAATGGATTAATGAAATTCTATTTTCGAATTTGACCAGTAAAGAATGAAGCATAAAGGATATAAAAAAGTTTGTAAAGATTACGTACATAAACAGCGTTCTGGCCGGTTCAGCCCATGGAGCCATTGCCAGATACGCCTTCTGCATGGCACCAGATGCTGCGCCAGCATCGGGGGTAGGATATGCCGGGAAATGTTAAATCAGGGCTCTTTTCCTGATGCTGTCAGTCAAAAATGTGAGTATTGTCATAGAGGGAAGGAAAAGCCTGTTATTTTTTAAATTTATCTCTTGACAAAAGTCACTTCATAATAGGAGGTTATTGATGGATATAAAACAATTAAATCGACTGCTGATTAGCAAATTTCCTGAATTAGAAAGGGAATACCATGAGGAGGTAGATTGGCAGGAAGGGGATGAAACAGGAAGTCATGTTGTATATGGAGATGTTTTAACTCCGTACATTGAAAAAATTATTATTCAACAGAATAATGCTGAAATACAAAAAGTTTTTGCATTTATAGAAGAGATTTTGACAAGAAATGAAAAATATTCTGATGAAGTTATTATGTTTAGTGTTTTGGAAAGGCTAATGTTAGATAAAGAGCAATTTCAAAGCTGTAAGAGATATTTTGGAAAATATACAGAACAGATAATTAAAGAGATGCAATAATATTACAGATAGTGGATGAATCATTTAAGAGGGAAATTTAGAGTATTTATACCAGGAGGAAATTAACTAAAATGTTATATTAAAAGCAAAAGCCATAGATATAAAAAATGCAATGTATGAATTGGAAAATGTAAATATACCGTTTGAAGTAACACCTGAATTTAATTATAAGTCAAAGTGTTGATGTATTGCAAAAACAAGTGTATGCTTTACAACAAAATCTAAAATAATTACAGCAGAGTGGATTGCCATCATATCCAACTCAAGGTGCAACTGTAGATTTGTGGCAACGTAGCTCTGAGAGGATTCAATAAATGGACGAAAATAAAATTGTAAATGTGAAAGCATTATTGTACGATGCTGACACTGATGAAGTAAAAAGAATTATTTCTCAAACGGAAGAACAAGAAATCTTATATGTCTATGCTTATAATTACAACTGGGATAATGGTTTTGATATTCCACAAACAGTTTTAGATAATGAGAAATGCGATTTAAGCATAGCATTATTAATTTTTTATAGGGCGGATGGATTAAGTTATCTGGCAGATAAATCGGACAATGTAAATTTACCGCTATGGTCTTCTTTTATAAAAAGATTATATGATTCTATATTAACGGGAAAATACCAAAGAGGAAAAATTGAATTTAAAGTGCCATTGTCAAAAGTTCAGCTTCTCAAATTAAAGAAAGTGCTAACAAAAGCAGAAAATACTTTTACCGAAAATATTGAAGGAAAATGTTTAGATATTGATTTGTAATGTTAAATCACGTAACGAGTTTGTAACATTTCTCATGACGCTCCAAAATACTCTTGGTACAAACCCGCCAGGGGTATAAGGGGGATGAAAATCCCTTCCAGAAATAATATGAAATCACAGGTACTTTTGATGACTTTAAGTTTAAGTAGAAAGGATAAAGAATGGATAATATTACATTTGAAAAAATCTGGCAGGATGAAAATCTCATTGAATTAAAGATAGCCGCCAATTCTGAATTTGTTTCAGCTTATCAAAGCTGCTATATTCAGGATAAGGAATTGGAGAAAATAGCAGATAAAATTCGTTATTTTGCGGAAAATTACAGTGAGACTTGTTATTTAGAATTTGGTAAAAAAGAGGGAAATTATACTCCAGCATTTTCAATGAGCATACTTCCGGCAGATTTATCAGGACATGTTAAAATTGAAATAGATATTGAAATAGCAGACAATGATACACGTTCTCATAGATGTTGCTTTTATGTAAAAAGTGAATCAGGGATAATCGAACAGTTAGGAATATCTTTGAAAAATTTGATAAGGGAACGAGACGGAAGTGAGGTATCATTGAGTTATTAAATTACAAAACATGCTATCATGTTAATTAGAGGAAAGTGAGTTATAATTTCATGACAAAAATACGGTACTGGCGGTATTTCATAAACCTGAATAGCTTATGG
>OFFY01000112.1_pt1 | contig 77677 bp, 67 predicted proteins | sample 1521481 | NCBI WGS metagenome assembly OFFY01 (sample SAMEA3504117, study PRJEB24116) | mouse gut metagenome | biome: mouse gut; feature: mouse-associated habitat; material: faeces | place: Denmark | collected 2011
CTTACCAAAAAGGAGCCATTTTTTACCAAAGACACAAACTTTTTTACACTACCAAAAGTGACTTTGAATAGTGGCTACTGCAGTTCAGCTTTGCTGAACTGCGGGCCCCTTTTTATACATCTGAAAAACTCCGTGCTTTATGCTTGTTTTACGACGGTTGGCACTCGTCTTTTTGCCAAGTTCCATCACTCTACCTCTCCATCCCTTTCTCGCTTGTCTTTTCATCAATCTCTTTCGCAAGTAGGGACAAATCCAGCAGCCAGTTTTCCTTCGACGGTCTCCTCTTCTCGGGCGGGACGGTCTCCTGGTAGTATGCAGAGTTCTCTGCCTGTTGGACGGCATTTTAAATGGAGTGGCGACGCAATGTCCAGCGTGAATGTCCCTTCGGTGCCGGGCTGCACGCGATCTCAATCAGACGGGCCTCGGCACGTCCGTCAATCTTCCGTCTTGCGTTGTCGGAGTTCGGGCTCCTTTTGATGGAAGCGACAGAATCGACGCCGCCATCAGCATACAGCTTCACTGTATTTGTCACGGTTGCCATGCAGACTCCATTCGATCTGGCAGACTGCTGGTGCGTGAGCACATTTCCATGTGCCTCGTCAGGATCGATTAGTATCTGGCATCTACACTTTATGGTTTTTGATGTATTTTTCCTCCGAATGATGGCTTTTAATTTCATCAGTTCATCATCGGTCAACGAAATAGTATATATTTTAGGTCTCGCCATGTTGAACCACCGCCGTTTCTTTTAGTATACCACATGGCAAGATAAATAGCGACGGTTATTTAGCTAAAATTCAACGGTACATTACACTAGTTTTATGCTACGGACAGGAGATGATGAAGTGGTAAAATTAAAAGTCGGGAGAAATATATTTGATATAGACGAAAATGATTTGATTTTGGATAATGGAGCTTGCTATATGTTAGTCACTCAAGAAATCATTAAGAATTATTCAAGTTATTCTCCTACAGTAAGTAAAAAATTATTTACTGATTTGAAGAAATGTGAATTGATATTTACAAGTGAAGGATTAAGACAAGCTGCAATTAAACGATATGGAAACTCTGTTGTGACATTTTGGGAATTTAATATTAAAAAGATGCAGAAAATGGGTTATTGATGGGCATCCCAGTTTTGTTTCCAGCTCCTCATGGAATTCGGATACTTCCCGCTCCATTTTTCTGTCACACGTTCCAGGGCATCCAGGGCCTTTTCTTCTGTTGGCGCCTGATAGATCGTCTTCAGGTCAGCGCAGAAAGGCTTACGGTCCTTGTCTGACACATACTTCATGGTGTTCCTGACCTGATGGACGATGCAGCGCTGGTACTCCGTCTTCGGGAATGCAGCAGCTATGGCCTCCTTCATCCCGGACAGGCCGTCCACGCAGAAGAACAGCACGTCCTGCACGCCGCGGTTCTTCAGGTCGTTCAGCATCCCCATCCAGAACTTGGAGTTCTCATTGGCGCCTACCGTGATGCTGAGTATCTCCTTATACCCTTCTGTGGTGACACCCAGCACTACATAGGCCGCACGGCTGAGTATCCGCCCGTATTCCCTGACCTTGTAAGGAGCCATTTTTATCCAAGACACAAGCCCTCTTCGCACTTTAGACGAGAGAGCCAATTTTGGTAATCTCGTCCCGGCAATATTCAGATATGATTTCCGTGTAGACCTGCTCTGTGATGGTCGTGGAGGAATGTCCGGCAAGCGCTGATACGACATTTCGGTCAGCCCCTTTTCGGATTAGATAGGAGATTCCTGCGTGGCGGAGACCGTGTACAGTCTTGTTCTTGCACTGCAATTTGTCGTATCCAAGCCCGCACAGCGTGCTGGCGAGACAGTCGTTGAGCACCTTGGCGCACAGGACTCTCCCGTCGTCACCAATGCACACGAAATCGCCCTCGGACTGCGGAGGGAAACGCCGCTTGTACTCCTTAATCGCCGCAATTGCCTCAGGTAAGAGCTGGATGTTTCGAACGCTGCGCCTGGATTTGGGCTTTCCTATGTACCACTCATAGCTGTCCTTGTTTCCTCGTTTCTTCCAGGATTTCGTGATACTTATGTATCCTTCTTTCAGATGCACGTCCTGCCACTTAAGCGCACGCAGTTCTCCGGCGCGTATAGACGTCCACAGCAAGAAAGCAATAAGCGGGCCCCGCTTCACCGAGCCCTTTTTTCCGGGAGCGTATTCTCTCATGCAGTATTTGTGTATGGCAGCCATCTCCTCGTCGTTCCAGACAGTGCTCAAGGGGACTACTTTGCCGCTGTCTGTGTCATCATCGTCCTCGACAACGCTTGTGCCGTCCTTTTTGATGTATCGGTCTCTGGTAAGAGCCGGAACGGTAAGCATCGGATTCAATTCGTGCGCTCGTATATACTTGTGAGAGAAGTACATGCTTAAAAGATCGTACACCTTTTTTCGGGAGGAAAAAGACAGGGGGGGCGTTCAGCGCCTTTCCGTCCGAAGAGTGTTTTTTCAATTCGGATAAAAACTGGGTGATATCCCTGTCCCGTATCTGCTCCTCCTTCATTCTGCCCAGATAAGAACTTTTGACGTGTGTCTCAAAGGTAGAGAGGAGCCGGGTGAAAGCCGTGTCGCCGCAATTAGGATCGTTTCGCTTAATCAGCAGGAGCCAATTCTCCATATTGTCAGCCAGGAGTCCTCTGGTGGATAGATCCATCCGGGACTTTGTCTCAAAATTTTCCTCTTTCAGGCGCATGAGTCTCCTGCACTCGGTCTTGTCTTTACCGGTCACTGAGAGCCTGGCTTTCTCCCCGTTTTTTGCCGTGTATGTTCTATACCAGTTGACTTTCCCCGAGGGAAGAGTGCGCCATGTGCCGTCGCCGCTGCCCTTCTTTGCTTTTCCTTTTTCCATACTGTCCTCCGTTCACAATTTTGTTCACAAAACACTCGTTGAAATCTGGGCAATTTCGGTGTATAATTTTCACAGACATATGAAAAAAGAAAAATAAAAAGCCTTAAATGCTTTTAATAAAGCATTTAAGGCTCCAGCAGGGGAAGAGGGAATCGAACCCCCGTTAACGGTTTTGGAGACCGCCGCACTACCGCTGTACTATTCCCCTATGGAATCAGTGATTTACTGACGAAAGCTATTATAACACAACCCAAGTTATTTTCGCAAGTATATTTTTCGAATTTTTTATATAATTTATCACATTTTGATGAAAATGCGGCGGAGAGACGCAGAACAGGAGGCATATTATGACGCAGGAGATCAGGGAGTGGGCCATACGGCTGGCGGAGTGCGCAGGACAGGACCAGGAGCAGGCTCAGGCATTTGTGACGGGGCTGGAGAATTGCCGGGAGTTGCAGGAGGAATTTAGTTATTATTATGAGCATCAGGATTTCCTGTGCAAATACCGGGTGGCAGGGTATACGGTGGCGGATGTGCTGGTGTGGCAGGTGGATCATTTTAAGGCGTTTCTGGACAGGCCGGAAGAGATGAACCGTTACCGCCAGGACAGGCTGGTGTGGAGCGCGTTTCACACTCTGCTGGAGATGAGGGAACAACCGGAACGTTATCTGACGAAAATCCGGGAGGAAACCGGCACGGACTATGCAGGAAAGTATTGAGTACCTGCTGTTGTTTTTACAGATAAAGTGATGCAGCCGCTGGGGAAACAGCGGCTGCATCTGTGTAAAAGGGGAATTCTTCCGGAATTTTGGTAATTACCAATTCAGTCCCGCGACTGAACAGTTTCAGTATACAACAGGTTCAGAGGAATGTCCAGTGTTTTAAAAAAAAATTAAGAATTTGTCATCTTATGTCGGAAGTTGTCTCCTAAAATATTCCACTTCCTGCTCGATGGCTTCGGGCACGGGCGTCCCTTCGTTGCGCAGCTTTTGACAGAGTTTGTTCAGGTGACTGAGATGCTGCTGGCACTGTACGTCATGACGGCGCAGCAGTTCGCCGTACAGCGGGTTGCTCTGTACCTTCTGACGCACTTCGTAGGAGAAGGGGCAGTAGGTGAACAGAATCTGTCTGGCGATCTTGTTGAGGCGGGGCGATGCGGAACTCTCAAGCTGTATCCACAGCAGATAATCCCGGATAAACATTTCCTTGAAGCTGTTTTTCGCCCCCTGGAGGCTCTGCCGTATCCTTTCCTTGGCTTCCGGTGTCAATTCGTTGTTTTTCTTGTAGAACTGAATGTAATCGAAATATTCGCTGGTCAGGGAGCGCTCCGAGAGATCGTTCCAGCGTGCGCCCTGGACCCGCTTGCACATCTCCCAGCGATAGTCACCCACCAGACGTATGGTGGTGGTGTACAGATCCTCCATATGGAATACGGACAGCATCATACGGGAAGGGGTGGTGCGTTTTCTGCCCTCGATTTCCTGCCAGGTGACACCGCGGATGCCCGCATTGGGCATCAGGATGATATCCGGCAGACATTCCACATGAATGTTCTCCTTCTGGGCCACAGGACTGTCCATGTTCAGTGTTTCCCGGTAGAAAGCGGAGTAATCAATGGAACGAATTTTGTCCAGTACGGTGCGGATGGCGGAAGGCGTCACATGGCAGGAGGGCAGTTCTTTCAGCACATTGTCCGAGGTGAATACCGGGCAGAAAGTGGTGACACGCCCATAGGTAATCTTGTTCACCGTGGGGAACACATTGCGAAGTTCGAACTCCACCTTGCGCATGGGATTTTCCGTCAGATCCTGCAGTTCCTGTTCGGACAGCTTGCCGCTGACCTTCTGCTTGTGCAGATAGTCCACATAGTCCTCACCGAATTCGTTGCGGCTGGGCTGCTTCTTCCCTTCATAAATATTTTTCAGCCAGTCATAGAATGTATATACGCCATCGTCGGAAAGGGCCTCGGAGCCGCTGGCGAGCTGATAGAGGAATACGCTGTCGGCAGTCCCGGCCAGTTCCTCGTCCACATATCCGAACAGGAGGAACATTTTAACAGGCAGGGGCACGGCATCGTCAGTCATACTCTTTTCCAGTACCTGAGAGTAGATGGCATAGAAGCCTTCCGTAAGCTGGCGGCGCAGACGGCATGCCTGTTCGTCTGAGGAAGACTTGTCGGAGAGCCGCTTGTAGGCGTCCACATTCTGGCGGAAGGCGGATGCGGTCTCGATCTCGGCGCCGGCATATTCCAAAATGGAAGCCAGGGACCCGGCCAGCAGTTCGTGTACTTCCGCATGGGGGGTGTCGGCGGCCACGGGCTGTTTGGCACCCAGCCGGCTCACATTCTCCTTAAATCCCTGGAGGCGCGCCGCAAGCCTGGACTTATCCAGCGCCGCGTTGCTGGTGACGGTGGACACAAGCCCCTGGATGGCCGTATAGACATCCGTGGTGTCGGCGGAAGCCTGAGACACCTGGTAAAACAGGTTGGTATAGCAGGAGAATAAATCTTCCTCGTCCTGGTTGATATAATAATGTAATAACTGTTCCTGGTAGCGGAGCTGCTCTTCCAGGGACAGGTAAGTCTTGCGGAAGTCAAGACTGGCCTTGCGCAGGAAACCGGTGGCTACGGCGGATTCTCTGGCCACCGCCGCCGAAGGATTGGCGGTAAAAATCTGCAGCAGCGCCTGATAAAAATCAGTCAGCCACATATCAGGCGTCTCCATGCCCACATAGGTGGTCACCTGCTCGATGTCAGCCAACTCCTTCGGGGGGAGGTGGTACTGGCCGCAGAGCGTCTGATAGGCGGCGAGATGTTCGTGCAGGCGGTTGTAGAGATTGCCGCAGGTCAGGGCAGATTCTTCGCAGTGATTCATAATGGTACACATCTGCCGGAAAGCGGAAATCACGGAGAGGCTGGCCAAATCGGGGTTTTTCTCGAACAGATCCTGCAGGGCCTCCGGATTGGGCAGCGGGTAATTCATGATATGTACGTCCTCCACGGTCTCATAGCCCAGAAAATGCACTTCCGAGCAGATTTCGCAGATGCCGATCATGTCGCCCTTTCCAATCAGGTATTCCCCGGTGGGGGAGTATACCCGCACGCTGCCGCTGGTGATGAGGTGGAGGGCCGTCAAAGGCTGTCCCACCTTGTAGATTGTCTTTTGTCTGGGTAGATCAATAAATGGCATAGTAAACAGGTTCCTTTCCCAAAGTACGATTTCCAATACTGCAGGGTCTCTTCAACCCCAATTTATTATACCTTGATTCAATAAAATAGACAATATGGATTTTACCAAATCAACTCATTTTCCTGTTGACATATAAATTGTTTGGGTGTAAACTGTTCATGTTATAACAGTTTACATGTAAACATTATGCAGGGAGGGGCTTATGGAGGAGGGGACATGTAGATTTCATATGGGACATCGGATTCGCAAGCTGGACAATATGCTGAAGCGGAACATGCAGCTTGCCCTCAGCGGTCTGGGGGTAGACGAGGTAACGGCCATGAACGGCTTTATCATTCAGTATCTGTACCATCATGCGGATCGGGCGGTCTACCAGAGGGATATTGAGAAGGAGTTTAAAATCGGCCGTTCCGCAGTGACCAATATCCTCACCCGCATGGAAGAAAACGGCTTTATCCACAGGGAGACCGACGGCAGTGATGCCCGGTTGAAACGCCTGACGCTGACGGCCAAGGGGGAGGAGCAGTGTCAACTGCTCCAGGATGCCATCGAATGGCTGAACTGCAGACAGCTGCAGGGGATATCCCAGGAGGAACAGGAGCGGTTTTTTGCCACGCTGGAGAAGATCGAGGGCAATGCAGGCAGGCTGGCCGCGCGCATCCTGGGAGGGGACGATTCCTGGACCGGTGAAATCCGAAGAAAGTAATTTTATAAAAAACGGCATATCCCCGTACGACGCATTGATGCATATGGGGACGCCAAAGCGGCCTCATATGCATCACCGATTAGTTGCGTAGGGAGGGGATATGCGGAACTAAAATAAGGAGGATTAGAAATGCTGAAAACGCTGGGAGCGCATATCCGGGGAGTGGTGAAGGAATCCATACTCACCCCGGTGTTTATGATCGGCGAGGTGGCCATGGAGATGGTCATTCCGCTGCTGATGGCCTCCATCATCAACGATGGGGTGGACGCGGGAAACATGGGGCACATTTATCTGATCGGGGGCCTGATGGTGCTGGCGGCTTTGGTGGGCCTTTCCTTCGGCATCGGAGGCGGCGTGTTCGGGGCCAAGGCTTCCACAGGCTTTGCCAGGAACCTGCGCAAGGCCATGTACGGGCGGATCCAGACCTTTGGATTTGCCAATATCGACAAATTCAGCACGGCGGGGCTGGTGACCCGGCTGACCACGGATGTGACCAACATCCAGAACGCGTATCAGATGCTGCTGCGCATGTGTATGCGTGCGCCGGTGAGTCTGGTCTGTGCCATGGTCATGTCCTTCTGGATCAGCCCCAGACTGGCCAGCATCTACCTGGTGGCGGTGCTGCTGCTGGGCTGTGTGCTGGGGATAATGGTCACCTGTGCCATGAAATACTTCAGCCAGGCTTTTCCCAAGTATGACGCCCTGAACGAGAGTGTACAGGAAAATGTGTCCGCGATCCGGGTAGTGAAGGCCTATGTGCGGGAGGACTACGAGAACGAGAAATTTAAGAAGGCCAGTGAGGGCATCTACAGGATCTTCTGTAAGGCGGAGGGCGTGGTGGCCTGGAACGGCCCGGTGATGACCCTCACCGTGTACAGCTGCATCATTCTGATCAGCTGGATCGGAGCCCGGCTGATCGTTCAGGGCAGCCTGGAGACGGGAGACCTGATGGCCCTGCTGACTTACTGCATGACCATCCTGATGAATCTGATGATGCTGTCCATGATTTTCGTCATGATGACCATGTCCGCCGCCAGCGCCCGAAGAATCTGTGAGGTGCTGACCGAGGAGCCCGATCTGGCCAATCCCCGGGAGCCTGTCACGGAAGTGGCGGACGGCAGCATCCGTTTTGAACATGTATCTTTCAGCTATAAGAAAGACGCGGATGCGCCGGTACTCAAGGATATCAATCTGGAGATCCGATCCGGCGAGACCATCGGCATCATCGGCGGCACCGGCAGCGCCAAGTCCAGTCTGGTGAATCTGATCAGCCGTCTCTATGATGTGACGGAGGGGCAGTTGCTGGTGGGCGGCGTGGACGTGCGGGCGTATGATATGGAGGCGCTGCGCAACCAGGTGGCCGTGGTGCTGCAGAATAATGTGCTGTTCTCGGGAACCATCCTTGAGAACCTCAGATGGGGAGATCTGGAAGCCACCCAGGAGGAATGTGTCCATGCCTGCAAGCTGGCCTGTGCCGATGAGTTTATCCAAAAGATGCCGGAGGGTTACAACACATATATTGAGCAGGGAGGAACCAATGTGTCCGGCGGTCAGAAGCAGAGGCTGTGTATTGCCAGGGCCTTGCTGAAAAAGCCCAGGATTCTGATTCTGGACGATTCCACCAGCGCGGTGGATACCGCCACGGACGCTCGGATCCGCCAGGCTTTTGCCCGGGAAATTCCTGGCACCACCAAACTGATCATTGCCCAGCGGGTATCCAGCGTGGAACATGCCGATCGAATCATCGTCATGCACGAGGGCGAAGTGGACGGTTTCGGAACCCATGAACAGCTGCTGGCCTCCAACGAGATCTACCGGGATGTCTATGAGTCCCAGACAGGCGGCAACGGCGACTTTGACGAGAAAGGAGGGATGTAATCATGGCAGAGGAGAGAGAGACCAAAGGGGGGCAGAGCCCCAATTATGGAAGAGGCCATGGCCATGGTCCCGGACACAGAGGCCCCGGAGGCCCCAGGCCCAAGATTGAGAATCCCGGCAGGCTGCTTAAGCGGGTGCTGGGCTATACATTTAAGGACTATGCCCTCCACTGGATCGTGGTGGTGGTGTGTATTGTGACTACCGTACTGGCGACTTTGCAGGGAACTTTGTTCATGCGCACGCTGATTGATGACTATATCGTGCCTCTGCTGGGGGCACAGGATCCGGATTTCGGTCCGCTGGCGGGAGCCATCGGCAGGGTGGCCTGTTTTTACGGGCTGGGGGTGCTGGCGTCCTTCACCCAGTCCCGGCTCATGATCTATGTGGCCCAGGGCACCATGAAAAATCTGCGGGATGATTTGTTCCGGAAGATGGAGGAACTTCCCATCCGATATTTTGATACCCATGCCCACGGAGATATCATGTCCATCTACACCAACGATATTGACACCATGCGGCAGATGATCAGTCAGAGCCTGCCCCAGCTGTTCAACAGTGCCATCAGTGTGGTGGCAACCCTGGTTTCCATGCTGGTGCTGGATATTCCCCTCACCTTGGTGACGCTGACCATGGTGGCGGTGATGATATTGGCGGCCAAAAAGGTGGGTTCCCTGTCCAGCCGGTTTTTCCTGTCCCAGCAGCGGGATCTGGGACAACTGAACGGCTGCATTGAGGAAACCATGACGGGCCAGAAGGTGGTTAAGGTTTTCTGCCACGAGGAGGAGAGTCTGAAGCAGTTCAACGAATTGAACGACAGATTGTGTGACAGCGCTTACAGGGCCAATAAGTTTGCCAACATCATGGGCCCCGTGAACGCACAGCTGGGGAATCTGAGTTATGTGGTGTGTGCGGTGGTCGGCGGCATGCTGGCCCTCACCGGGATCACCGGGCTGAGCCTGGGAGATCTGGCGGCGTTCCTGACCCTGAACAGGTCTTTCAGCATGCCGATCAACCAGATTACCATGCAGTTTAACAGCATTATTATGGCACTGGCCGGCGCGGAAAGAATCTTCCGGCTGATGGACGAGGAACCGGAGGTGGATCAGGGCTATGTGGAACTGGTCAATGCCCGGCGGAATGACCTTCAGGAGATCCAGGAATCCCCGGAGCGCACCGGTCTCTGGGCCTGGAAGCATTACCATAAGGATTCGGATACCGTGACTTACACGGAACTGAAAGGGGATGTGGTGTTTGACCATGTGGATTTCGGGTACACGGACGAAAAGATGATTCTCCACGATATCGTGCTGTACGCCCAGCCGGGACAGAAGATCGCTTTCGTGGGTTCCACCGGGGCGGGCAAGACCACCATCACCAATCTGATCAACCGGTTTTACAGCATTCAGGACGGCAAGATCCGTTATGACGGCATCAATATCAACAAGATCAAAAAAGACGATCTGCGTCGTTCTTTGGGGATCGTGCTGCAGGACACCCATCTGTTCACCGGCACGGTGATGGAGAATATTCGGTACGGAAAACTGGACGCCACGGATGAAGAGGTGATTTCCGCCGCCAAACTGGCCAATGCTCATGGCTTTATCCGCCGTCTGCCCGACGGTTACAATACCATGCTGCATGGCGACGGCGCCAATCTGAGCCAGGGACAGCGGCAGCTGCTGGCCATCGCCAGGGCAGCTATCGCCGATCCGCCGGTGCTGATTCTGGATGAGGCCACCAGTTCCATCGACACCCGCACCGAGCGCATTGTACAGGACGGTATGGATAAGCTGATGAAGGGCAGGACTTCCTTTGTGATTGCCCACCGGCTGTCCACAGTCCGCAATGCTGACTGCATCATGGTACTGGAACAGGGACGCATTATCGAGCGGGGAACCCATGAACAGCTTCTGACACAGAAGGGAAAATATTACCAGCTTTACACTGGTCTGCAGGCATAGTGCAGCCCGCCCCCGGAAGGTTTCAGGGGGCGGGGTTTTACTTTTCTCTTTCTTTTTTTACAGAAAACCCTTTGCTTTTTGGGGAAGGAATGGTATACTAAGACATATATAGCTTTTTGGAGGAGGTAAGCGGTATTGAATCAGGAATACATGCGCGATTTATCGAAACAGTACAAGGAGGCGCTGGAGCCTCTTCTGCGGTATCTGCCATGGCTTGAGTCCCATGCGGGCAAGCAGACCGGCTCATCCTACAACGGAAGAATGGACGGCAATAACACCATGTCTTTTCCGGTATATGACAGCACTCTGCTCAGCTTTGTCAAGGAGGCGGGGAAATCTTCCTTCATGGACAGGAATTACGCATATATATATTCCCGTAAACATTTAAGGACCCCCGAGGACGAGAGGAAGGCCATCAAGGCGGCCACCATCCGGGAATGGGACGTGCTCTGCGGCATACTGTCGAAATATGTGCTGGGCGGGAACGCGAAAGCGATTCTGTGGACCCAGGCGGTACAGGAGAACATTTTTCTTCTGGTGGTGGAAAAGATGCAGGAGATTGTGGAGTACTGGGACAGGCGGCTGGAACGGGAAGAGGGGATCCGGGAGATTGCGGCCCGTATGGGCATGAAATAGCGCGGCGGCGCGGACATGACGGGAGCCGGGATGAGGCCTGCTTTCGGACATGCGGGGAGAGGGAATCAGGGAGAGGCAGATGGGAGAAAAATCGCTGCAGAAGAGGAAGTATATTTTGGAGACGGCCCGCAGGGTGTTCATGGAGAAAGGCTATAAGCGGGTAACCATGAAGGACATTGTGGAGGCCTGCGAAATCAGCCGGGGCGGCCTGTACCTCTATTTCAACAGCACTGCCGAGATTTTCCTGGAAGTGCTGAAACTGGAGAGCGAGGAGGCGGACGATGTGTTCTCGGACAGCATTACCGAGGACGCCACCGCGGCGGATATACTGGTTCTGTTTTTGAAGGAGCAGAAAAAGGAACTGCTCCGTAAGAAGGATACTCTGACCCAGGCCACCTATGAATTCTATTTTGAGAACGATCTGCCCAAGAAGGACAACATCCTGAAAAAGCAGTTTGACTCGGCGGTGAAGATTATGCAGAAACTGATCGAGGCCGGTGTTGGCAACAGGGAATTTTACTGTGCGGACTGTGAGGGGACGGCCCGTAACATCATGTTTGTGCTGGAGGGCCTCAAGATCAATGCCCAGACCATCGGCATCACGGCGGAGGCCGTGGATCGGGAGTTTCAGTACATATTGACTGCCCTGGGAATGGAAGAAGATTAGTGAAGTGCTCCTGCTGGCGGCGGTGGGGGCATATTTTATGGAAACCGGCGCGTCCCGGGGCCTGGTCCGGGGAGCGCGGGAGAGGGAAATGCATGATAGAGACAATCGTTTCGCTGGAACTGCCGGTGGGGGAGCATCTGGCCATCCGCAGGAACCGGCTCTGTTATAAGGAGGATATCAAGTCCCTGGGACGGGTGGCCATCGTGTCCGGTACCCATGGGGACGAATTGGAGGGACAGTATATCTGCTATGAAGTGGCCAGACGGATCAGCCGCAATCCGGAGAATCTGGCAGGGGTGGTGGACATCTACCCGGCGCTGAATCCTCTGGGAGTGGATCTGGCCAGCAAGGTGCTGCCCGTCACAGGGATGGATATGAATCGGATGTTTCCCGGCGACAGGGAGGGCAGCGCCATGGAGCGGATTGCGGCGGCGGTGGTGGACGACCTGATCGGAACGGATCTCTGCATTGATGTGCATTCCAGCGATATCTTTGTACAGGAGATTCCCCAGGTGCGGCTCAACGAGGAATTTGCCGGGCGGATGCTGCCTTTTGCCAAACTGATGAATGTGGATGTGATCTGGATGAACGCCACGGCCACGGTTCACGAGGCTACCCTGGCCCACTCCCTGAATATCATGGGGGTGCCCACCATGGTGGTGGAACTGGGGCAGGGCAACAGCATTCATATGACCTATGGCAATCAGGTGGTGGACGGGATCTTCAATGTGATGCATGAGATGGGGATCTGGACCGGTGAGGTGCGGCCCACTCAGCAGCCCGCCATCTCCAGCGACGGCAAGGTGGAGTTTATCCGCAGCGAGACCGACGGCATTTTCCTTCCCCGGAGCAAACACAATCATTTTGTGAACGTGGGGGAGCCCATCGGCGAGATTGTGGATCCCATGACGGGGCAGCTGAAGAGCCGGATCACGGCCGGCCGGGACGGCCTGCTGTTCACTCTGCGCAACTACCCGGTGGTCTATGAAGGGGACCTGCTGGCGCGGATCCTCACGGGCATCATGTGAGAAAGGCTTCTGTATGCATATTCATGATATTTACGCGGTACATTCCACCTATCGGGAGGATATGAAGATCCGGGGCTACACCTTCGGGCAGGGCGATAAATCCGCCTGTGTGGTGGGGGCGCTCCGGGGCAATGAAATCCAGCAGATGTATGTCTGCTCCCAACTGATCCGGGCCCTGAAGGAACTGGAGAATAACAACTGCATCTGCGCAGGCAAGCAGATTCAGGTAATCCCGGTAGTCAACAGTTATAGCGTCAATGTGGGGCGGCGTTTTTTCGGGGTGGACGGAGGGGATTTAAACCGTATTTTTCCCGGCAATTCCTACGGGGAGCAGGACCGGCGCATTGCCCATGCGCTGATGGAGGACATGGGCAGCTACACTTACGGCATCCAGTTTGCGTCCTTTTATATGGACGGGGAATTCATGCCCCATGTGAGGATGATGGAGACAGGTTACCAGAACGCATCCCTGGCAAACCTGTTCGGGCTGCCCTATGTGGTGATACATAAGCCGGCCCCCATTGACACCGGCACGCTGAACTATAACTGGCAGGACGCCGACACCGCCGCTTTTTCCCTGTTTACCAGGACCAACTGGGAGATAGACGAGCGCAGCGCCGGTCAGGCGGTGGCGGCAGTGCTGCGGTTTTTAAAGCGCATGGGTATAATCCGCTATGACAGTCACAGCGGCTACATCAGTCATGTGCTCTATGAACAGGACCTGTCCGATGTACATGCGGGCCGGGCCGGAATCTTCTGGGGACTGGTGCGCCCGGGCGACGATGTGCGCTACGGACGCCCGCTGGCGGAGATCATCGACCCTCAGGAGGGAACCGTGCGGGAAACCATTTCCGCTCCCACTGACGGCATTGTTTTCTTTGCCCACACCAAAGCGCTTATCAATCAGGGAGACATAGTCTACCGCCTGGTACACAGACTGCACGAGTAGTAATTTACCAATCAAATATTTGGAGGACGCATCATGGGAAATGTAAGACGTATCTATGTGGAAAAGAAAGCCCCCTACGCGGTGAAAGCCGGGGAGCTGAAAGGAGATCTGAGGAATTACCTGGGGCTTGACAGCGTGGAGGAAGTGAGACAGTTTATCCGCTATGATGTGGAGAACATCTCTGACCAGACCTTTGCCATCGCCTGCCGCACCGTATTTTCCGAGCCCCCTGTGGACGATTTGTATGAGGAGAATATTCAGGTACCGGAGAACGGTCATGTGTTTTCCGTGGAGTTTCTGCCCGGCCAGTTTGACCAGAGGGCGGATTCCGCGGTACAGTGCGTGCAGTTTCTGAAAGAGGACGAGCAGCCCATCATACGCACCGCCGTGACCTATATGATCATCGGGGATGTCACCCGTGAGGAGATAGACCGGATCAAGGCATACTGCATTAACCCGGTGGACTCCCGGGAGACGGGGATGGAAAAGCCCGAAACGCTGGCGGCGCAGTTCCAGGAGCCGGCGGATGTGGTTATTCTGGACGGTTTTGCCCATATGCCCGAGGACGAACTGAGAAAACTTTATGACTCCCTGGGACTGGCCATGACTTTCAAGGACTTTTTGCATATACAGAAGTATTTCTGTGATGATGAGAAGAGAGACCCCTCCATGACGGAGATCCGGGTGCTGGACACCTACTGGTCAGATCATTGCCGCCACACCACTTTTTCCACGGAACTGAAGGAGGTGGAGTTTGGGGAGGGCTACTACAGAGATCCCATCCAGGCCACCTATCAGAGTTATATGGACACCCGGGCGGAAATCTTCGCGGGCAGGAAAGATAAATTCGTCTGCCTGATGGATCTGGCCCTGATGGCCATGCGGAAGCTGAAAAAAGACGGAAAGCTGGCCGATCTGGAGGAGTCCGACGAGATCAATGCCTGTTCCGTGGTAGTGCCCGTGGAGATGGAGTACGAGGACCATACGGAGACTCAGGAGTGGCTGGTATTTTTCAAAAATGAAACCCATAACCATCCCACGGAGATAGAGCCTTTCGGCGGCGCGGCCACCTGTCTGGGCGGCGCGATCCGGGATCCTCTCTCCGGCAGGGGCTATGTGTACCAGGCCATGCGGGTGACGGGAGCGGCGGACCCCACTGTGCCTGTGGCGGATACTCTCAAGGGCAAGCTGTCCCAGAAAAAGCTGGTGCGGGGCGCGGCCAGCGGTTATTCATCCTATGGCAACCAGATCGGTCTGGCCACCGGCTTTGTGAAGGAGATCTATCATCCCGACTATGTGGCCAAGCGCATGGAGATCGGTGCGGTAATGGGAGCCGCTCCCCGGAAGAATGTGATCCGGGAGACCTCCGATCCCGGTGATATCATCATCCTGCTGGGCGGGCGAACCGGCCGGGACGGCTGCGGCGGCGCCACCGGTTCCTCCAAGGTGCATACGGAGCAGTCCATCGAGACCTGCGGCGCGGAGGTGCAGAAGGGCAATGCCCCCACGGAGCGCAAGATTCAGCGTCTGTTCCGCAGGGAGGAAGTGAGCAGGCTGATCAAGAAATGCAATGACTTCGGTGCAGGAGGTGTTTCCGTGGCCATTGGTGAACTGGCGGACGGTCTCAGGGTGGATCTGGACAAGGTGCCTAAAAAATATGCGGGTCTGGACGGTACGGAACTGGCTATCTCCGAGTCTCAGGAGCGCATGGCCGTGGTGGTGGACCCCGGGGATGTGGACGCTTTCCTGGGCTATGCAGCGGAGGAGAACCTGGAGGCCGTAGCGGTGGCCACCGTGACGGAAGAACCCCGTCTGGTGCTGAACTGGCGCGGAAAAGACATTGTCAATTTAAAGAGGGCTTTCCTGGATACCAACGGCGCTCATCAGGAGACGGAAGTAAAAGTGGAGATTCCGGATGAGAAAGAGAATTATTTTAAGCGTTATGCCCTGGAAAAGGTGGGAGAGCAGGCGGAAGCCGGCGATATCAGGGGCGCCTGGCTGACCCTGTTGGACGATTTGAATGTGTGTTCCCAGAAGGGGCTGGTGGAGATGTTTGATTCTTCCGTCGGCGCTGCCAGTGTGCTGATGCCCTACGGCGGGCAGTATCAGCTCACCGAAACCCAGGCCATGGTGGCTAAGCTGCCTGTGCTGAAAGGCAGGACTGATACCGTGACCATGATGAGTTATGGCTTTGACCCGTATCTGTCCTCCTGGAGCCCTTACCATGGAGCCATCTATGCCGTGGTGGAGTCCATGGCCAAGATCGTGGCAAACGGCGGCGACTACAGCAAAATCCGATTCACTTTCCAGGAGTATTTCCGCAGGATGACGGAGGACCCGGCCCGCTGGAGCCAGCCTTTCGCGGCGCTGCTGGGTGCGTATGACGCCCAGATCGGCTTCGGCCTGCCTTCCATCGGCGGCAAGGACAGTATGTCCGGCACTTTCAACGATATTGACGTGCCTCCTACACTGGTATCTTTCGCCGTGGATATTGCCAAATATGGGGACATTGTGACGCCGGAGTTAAAGACGCCCGGCAATAAGCTGGTGCGCTTTGCCATAGAGAAGGATGATTTTGACATTCCCATGTATGAGGCGGTGATGGACTTGTACGATGCCGTGCACCAGCTGATGCAGGAGAAGGCCATTGTCTCGGCTTATGCGCTGGATGCTAAAGGCGCAGCGGCGGCCCTGGCCAAGATGGCCTTTGGCAACAGACTGGGAGTGACGGTGGAAGCGGATGTGGACGCCCGGGAACTTTTCTGCAACGGCCTGGGGGATCTGCTGGTGGAAATGCCTGAAGAAAAACTGGCGCTGCTCAAGGAGAGAGATCTTGCTTACAGGGTGGTGGGAACCGTGACCGCCGAACCCGTTCTGCGGGCGGGCCAGACCCAAATTGCGCTGGAGGAGGCATTAAATGCCTGGACCACCAGGCTGGAGAAGGTATTCCCCACCAGGGCGGCTGCGGGGAAGGAGCCGGTGGAGAGCAGGGAATACAGGACGGAGCAGATCTATGTGTGCAGACATAAAGTGGCCAGACCCACCGTGTTTATCCCCGTATTCCCGGGAACCAACTGTGAGTATGACAGCGCCAAAGCCTTTGAGCGGGCGGGCGCGGATGTGGTAACTAGGGTATTTAGAAACCAGAGCGCCTCCGATATCAGAGAGTCCGTGGAAGTCTTTGAGCAGGCCATCGGCCAGGCTCAGATCATCATGTTCCCCGGCGGCTTTTCCGCAGGCGACGAGCCGGACGGCAGCGCCAAATTCTTTGCCACTGCATTCCAGAATGCCAGGCTGAAGGAGGCGGTGACGAAGCTGCTGGAGGAGAGGGACGGCCTGGCGCTGGGGATCTGCAACGGCTTCCAGGCACTGATCAAGCTGGGGCTGGTTCCCTACGGCCAGATTCTGGGCCAGAAGGAGGACTCTCCCACGCTGACATTCAACACCATCAACAGACATATCTCCAAGATGGTGTATACCAGGGTGGTGACCAATAAGTCTCCCTGGCTGCAGGGGGCGGAGCTGGGAGCAACCTACTGCAATCCCGCGTCCCATGGGGAAGGCCGTTTTGTGGCGCCCAGGGAGTGGATTGACAGGCTTTTTGCCAACGGACAGGTGGCTACCCAATACGCAGACCCCCAGGGCAATGTGTCCATGGACGAGGAGTACAATATCAACGGTTCCTATGCTGCCATCGAGGGCATCACTTCTCCGGACGGCAGGGTGCTGGGCAAGATGGCCCACTCCGAGAGAAGGGATACCGCCGTGGCCATGAATATTTATGGGGAACAGGATCTGAAGATTTTTGAGAGCGGCGTGAGATACTTCCTCTGATCGGGCGCTGATCGGGGAAAACCCGTTAAAAGGTCCGGCGGTAAGGTCGTATGCAGATTTTAAACAGAGATTAAAGAGAGAGAAGAGGCTTCAAAAGGAGAGTTGTATTTTTGAAGCCCTTCTCTTTTTTTATCCGGGGTATAAGTCTGCCGGGATATCGGAGCAGATAATAGATTGAGGATAGCGCGAAATGGTGAAATGGCACTTGATACAACAATATAAAAAACCAGTTGACTAAAATTGGAAATTAATCTATAATTACAGTATCGCTACTGTACAGAGTGGTTTTGAGGGATATGCAAACAAGACAGGATATAATGGTCAATGCATATTTTAGAAGAGTTGTCGTGGTTGAATGGGATCAAATACAAAAGGAGGCAAGTATGAGTAGACTGAAAAAAGTAATGGGACTTATGCTGGCGGGCACATTGTCTTTGGGGATTGCGGTGTCGGCTTATGCGGCGGAATCTGCGATGAAGTTGCCGAATCATTTACATGCATACAGTGTTGTTAGCTATACCTGCTATAATTCCTATCGTACGGGCCAACATAAATATTTGGTCGGTTATAGAGTGGATATTTCGGGAAGTTCTATTCCGGTATATTCAACTTGTGATGTGGTTTCATACTTTTACAGAGGATTGTGGGAGTGTGCATGTGGGGCCACAGATGGTTACGACTATAAAACGGAGACGCGCCACACAAGTTGCGGAAAATAAAACTTTTTGTAGTGAGAGGAATTTACGGATATGTTTTTATTAAAGAAATATTCAATGTTGACAGCCATAGTTTCTCTTATCTGCATTTTTTTGGTAGGTTGCGGGATTTCCACGCAACCCGTACAGGAAACGATTCCCCAGAATTCCGTTACAATCACTGAGGATGTTTGGAGTCAGGAGGAGAAGCTGTCCTACGCAGTCTCGGAGATCGGTCTGCCGACTTCAGAGGCGGAATTGACAGCGGACATCCTAAGGGGCGACAACTGGGTAGCCAGGGAAATGGAAACCCGTTTCTGGGGCGGGACTTTGTACCGCTTTTCAAATCTCTTTGAGATGGTGGAGGAGAAGAACATTCACATGGGAGCCTGTATGCAGAGACTGGCGCCCCCTTATGACCACTGGGAGACCCAGGGGATATTCTATCTGGAAGAGGAGAACAGCGACCTGTGGGTGGAAGCGCTGGCGGGTGTGGCAGGGGAAGACCTGCTGCTGGAGATGCGCTCTCTGGCGGATGAAAAACGGTATCTTGCGCGCCTTGAATGGGGCGGCGGCGTGGAAATCCTGCTGGAGATATCGGAGGGATTGAGCGGCGGGTTCTGGTATCAGGAGAACGGGATATACCGGGCTGTCTCCAACGGAGGAAGGAAGCTGACTCTATTTGATGAAGAGGGCCAACAGCAGGCCAGCCAGAATCTGACGGGAAAGGTAATGGGCTTTCTGGAGTCTCCCCAGGGCGGAGCGTTGACCTGGTATGGCTTTGATCAGGAAGAACTGGTGCTGTGGGATCGGCCCGGAGGCCAGGTACAGGCCAGGATCACCGGGCAGATCAGCCAGTATGCGGACTTTGGGATCGGGTACGCAGCTTCGGGCGAATTGGTTCTGGCAGATACGGGACATGTATGGATCTATGACGGGCAAGAGACCAGGGAGGCTTTTTCCTTTTTGGAGAAGGACTATGCATTGGAAAAACTCATTGGATTAGGCGCTGGGGAGGATGGGGCCTTCCTGCTCCTGGCAGAACTGGAAGGCAGGCTTTGCCTTTTGGAGGCTAAACCTGTCCCGGCGGCAGACATGGTGGAGAAGCAGGAGGTATTTATTGTACTGAACAATTCTTCTCCCGCAATGCAGAAGCTGGCTGCCAGATATAACCGGGAGAGCGTGACGTATCATGTAACTGTCACTGCGGCGGGAGACGCCGGGGATCCTGAAGAGTACCGCAGGCGCATTCAGATGGAAATGGCGGCGGGCGGCGGACCGGATCTTTTGGGTGACTGGACAGTGAATATCCGGGAGTGCATAGCTCAGGGCTATCTGGCTCCGCTGGAGGAGGCGGTGGGGGATATGAGCCCTTTTGTGGAGACGGCCTTTATGACAGCGGGGGCGGAGGGAAGGCTGTATGGAGCCCCCTATGAGTGCTATCCCTATTTCCTGGCGGTTTCCTCCCAACTGGCAGACGCCTCCTCGTGGACGCTGGAGGAGATGTATGAGGCGGTGGGAAATTCCCCGGCCCAGGTACTGGAGATGGGTATGGACAGCGTGGGGATCGTCATGGCCTATGGCCTGCATGATGAGGAAAACAAATCCTTTATCGACTGGGAAAAGGGAGAGAGCCATCTGATGGAGGAACCTTTTCTGGAATTGATGGCTTTTGCGAAAGAGTATGGGGACAGGGAGGAGTATCCCCGCTCGGAGACCGGGGAGCGTCTGGCGGAAGGGCAGATTGCCGGCGTGCAGATCGTACTTTCCGTACCGGCGCAGCTTAACAAGGCCAGGAGCTGCTTTAACGGGGAGGCATCCTGCATCGGTTATCCCCGGGAGAGGGGCAGCGGGATTTATATGGAGGCGGTGCGGCTCTATCTGAACAAAAACGCGGTAAACAGGGAGGGCGCATTGGATTTCCTGCGCTATCTCCTCTCCGAGGAGGGACAACGCCAGTATATGGAGTACGGTTCCGATACAAATCAGGGCTGCTGGATGAACCTGCCGGTGCGGCGCAGCCTGCTGCAGGAATGTCTGGACAGATATCAGCAGAGTGTGAAGGAACCGCCGGCTCAGAGCCATGACGACAGGGGGATCTACTGGGAGTGGGAAAAGCTGGACTCGGAACAGGAGGCATTGTTCTGGGAGATTCTGGACCAGGCCGTTCCCGCTGTGTTCCGGTCCGATGAGATCTGGAGTATGGTGGATGAGGAATTGCAGCCCTATTTCAACGGCGCGCGCAGCGCGGAGGATGCGGCACAAGCGCTTCACAGCAGGGTGCAGCTATATTTGGATGAACGGAAATAAGCACAAGAGGCTTTGCCGGAGGGCAGGGCCTTTTTGCGTGGCGGGATATTTTTATTTTGCGGGGCGTTCAGGGAAATTTCTCTTGTACTAATGGTGGGGGTATGCTAGAGTAAAAATAGATTGACCAATATGGACCAGGAGGGAAAAAAGATGATATTAGGAGCATTGGAGGCGGGCGGCACCAAAATGGTGTGTGCCATCGGCAATGAGCAGGGAGAAATATCGGAGCGGATTTCCATTCCCACGGTGAGCCCGGAAGAGACCATGCCGCAGATGATCGCTTTCTTCAGGGAACACCATATAGAGGCCCTGGGAGTGGGGTGTTTTGGCCCCATCAATCCGGTGAAAGGTACTGCCACCTATGGTTATATTACCTCCACTCCCAAGCTGGCCTGGCAGGAATATAACATAGTGGGTGCTTTTGAGGAGGCTCTGGGCTGTCCCGTGGGCTTTGACACGGATGTGAATGCCTCCATGCTGGGGGAAGCCACTTTCGGAATCGCCAAGGGGCTGGACAGTTGTATCTATGTGACCATCGGCACCGGTGTGGGGGTGGGGGTCTATATCAACGGCGGGCTGCTTCACGGCATGATGCACCCGGAGGCGGGACATATCCTTTTGCAGCGGCATCCATCGGATTCCTATGCAGGAAAATGTCCCTTTCATGGAAACTGTCTGGAGGGGCTGGCGGCGGGGCCTGCCATAGAGGAACGTTGGGGAGCCAAAGGAATCGAGTTAAAAGACCGGCGGGAGGTATGGGAACTGGAAGCCTATTATATCGCCCAGGCCTGTGTCAACTTCACTTTGGTCTATTCTCCCAGGAGAATCATTCTGGGCGGCGGCGTTATGCACCAGGAGCAGCTTTTCCCTTTGGTTCGGCAGCAGTATCAGGAGTTGATGGCGGGCTATGTGGTCACGCCGGAACTGGAGAATTTGAATCGCTATATCGTGCCCTGCAGCCTGGGGGATAATCAGGGTGTTATGGGATGTCTGGAACTGGCGCTGGAGGCGGTGGGAGAACGGCTTCTGGCCAAGGGGATCCAGACAGGAAAGTTGTTTGATTTGTAACCGTTTGGAATATTTACTGTCAATCAGGGTGAACGCATCTATGCGTTAAACCGCGCGCGGGGCAGAGGCGCTCCGAACGGCGGCGTCTGCGGATCATGAGAGGAATCACGGAGGATGATGGAGGACAGCAAGATTATAGATCTGTATTTTGAGCGCTCGGAGGAGGCCATCACCCGGACCGCCGAGAAATATGGCCGTCTGTGCCGCAGTATTGCTCTGCGTATTGTGGGAAGTTACGAGGATGCCCAGGAGTGTGAAAACGACACTTATGTGGCGGTGTGGAACTCCATACCTCCCACCAGACCCAATATTTTTTCCGCTTTCCTCAGTAGAATCAGCCGGAATATTGCGCTGAACCGCTATGAGTACAACCGGGCGGGCAAGCGCAACAGTCAGTTTGATCTGGTGCTGGAGGAATTGGAGGAATGTCTGGCCTCGCCCTGTTCCGTGGAAGATTCTTACATTGCCGGGGAAATTGCAGGAATGATAAATGAATTTCTGGAAAAACTGAAGGCAGAGACAAGGGTCATATTTGTGCGTAGATACTATTACGCGGATTCCGTCAAAGAGATTGCGCAGAGGCTGGGCGTGGGCGAGAGTAAGGTCAAGACCACCCTGTTCCGGGTCAGGCAGGAACTGAGAGCATATCTGGAAACCCAGGGCGTGCAGGTGTGATCAGAAAGAGCCGCGGAGCTGAAAATCAGAAAGGGACAGTAAATATGGGTAGAATCAGCAGAGAAGATCTGTTCCGGGAGATCGGGGAGATCGATGAGACATATGTGGAAGAAGCGCGGCGGGCTGGGCGGTCCCGCAGGGTAAAGCCCTGGGTGGGCGGCACTCTGGCGGTGGCGGCCAGCCTGGTGTTCTGCGTGGGGCTGGGCTATGCGGCTCTGCAGTTTATGCCCCGCATGGGAAGTACAGGAAGCGATACAGAGGGCGCCCCCAGCGCAAATGGAGCAGCCATGGAGGCGGCGCTTACGGAAGGGGAAGCAGAGCAAATGTCCCTGGAGACGGTTCCCGAGGAGACGCCCCCGGATCAGGGGGTCGCATATGATGGGAGTATGGAAAGCGGCATAGATACGGAGCAGACTGCGGGCAGCCCGGTCCGGGAGGACAGGGGGGAGGGGGCGATGGAGGAGTCGCCCCTGCTGACGGATTTGCAGGTAGAGAAAGAGAATCTGACCCAATCAGAGAGCGTAAGGGAACTGACATGGGAGGAGGCCCGGGCCGACGCGGTCTTTGGACGCTATGTGGATGTGCCGGTGCCGGAGGGATATGGTTATACCTGCGGAAGTCTTTCTCCGTCAGCCCTGCGTGTCACCTGGAATAAGGGGATGGAGGAGATTGCCATAGTCTGCAGGCAGGCGGATGAGAGTGTCAGCGACTGGCTGGTGGATGTGGAGAAGCCGGAGGAATATGACATGGGGCTGTATACCATTCCCTGGAGCGAAAGCGTGCCTCAGGAATTGTATATATTATTGACCAACGCCACCTTCAGCCCGGACCAGATCACTCCTGAGATCGTGGCCGCCAGAACCTGGCAGGCATCGGAGGAAGGAGACGCTTCGGGCAGGCGCACCAGCATCAATATCCTGTACAGGGACAATGTGCTGGTGGAAATCAGCAGCAAAGGGCCCTCGGAGGAGGAGATCTATGCTCTGATAAATCTGGAAAATTAGACATGGGGAGAGGAATATTCTGAATTTTATCAAATGCCTATTTTCCTATTTACGAAGTCAGCCTTTTTCGCTATAATAGAAAAAATGATTTGAGGCGGAGGGGAAGAATGAGAGTTGCGTACACGGGCAGACAGATGAATATGCCGGCAAAAATGTGCAGGGCTTTCTATTCCCTTTTTTCTATCAGTGCTTCGATCACATATATTGACAGAATAAGCCAGTAGTTTTATACTGGCTTTTCTTATGGCTTTTGCGTGCCAAGAACAACGGATCTTCAATGGGAGGATGAATATGAGTAAAAGAACGGACATCAAAAAAGTACTGATTATCGGATCGGGCCCCATCATCATCGGCCAGGCCTGCGAGTTTGACTATTCCGGCACCCAGGCCTGCAAGGCGCTGCGGCAGCTTGGATACCAGATTGTGCTGGTGAATTCCAACCCGGCCACGATTATGACCGACCCGGGGATCGCGGATGTGACTTATATTGAGCCCCTGAATGTGAAACGGCTGGAGCAGATCATTGCCAAGGAGCGGCCGGACGCAATTCTTCCCAACCTGGGCGGGCAGTCCGGTTTAAACCTCTGCTCCGAACTGGCAAGCGCGGGCGTGCTGGACAAGTACAATGTGAAAGTGATCGGTGTGCAGGTGGACGCCATCGAACGGGGAGAGGACCGCGTAGAATTTAAAAAGACCATGAACAAGCTGGGGATCGAGATGGCCCGCAGTGAGGTGGCCTACTCTGTGGAGGAGGCACTGGCCATTGCCGACAGACTGGGCTATCCGGTGGTACTGCGCCCGGCCTATACCATGGGCGGCGCAGGCGGCGGTCTGGTGTACAATGTGGAGGAACTGCGGACAGTCTGCTCCCGGGGCCTGCAGGCTTCCCTGGTGGGACAGGTGCTGGTGGAGGAATCCATTCTGGGCTGGGAAGAGTTGGAACTGGAAGTGGTGCGGGACGCCAGAGGCAATATGATCACCGTCTGCTTTATCGAGAACATTGATCCTCTGGGGGTACATACCGGAGACTCTTTCTGCTCTGCCCCCATGCTGACCATTTCCCCGGAATTGCAGGCCCGGCTTCAGGAGCAGGCCTACAAGATTGTGAACGAGGTGGAGGTAATCGGCGGCACCAATGTGCAGTTTGCCCATGATCCCGTCAGCGACCGTATCGTGGTTATCGAGATCAATCCCAGGACTTCCCGCTCTTCGGCTTTGGCCAGCAAGGCCACGGGATTCCCCATTGCCCTGGTGTCCGCCATGTTGGCGGCGGGTCTGACCCTGGACGAGATTCCCTGCGGCGTGTGCGGCACATTGGACAAGTATGTACCCGGCGGGGATTATGTGGTAATCAAGTTTGCCCGGTGGGCCTTTGAGAAATTTAAGGACAGTGAGGATAAACTGGGCACCCAGATGCGGGCCGTGGGCGAAGTTATGAGCATTGGCAAAACCTATAAGGAGGCGTTTCAGAAAGCCATCCGCAGTCTGGAAATCGGACGTTACGGCCTGGGCTTTGCCAAGGATTTCCACGAGAAAAGCAAAGAGGAATTGCTGAAGCTGCTGGTATATCCCACCAGCGAGAGGCAGTTTATCATGTATGAGGCTCTGAGAAAAGGAGCCACGGTCGAAGAACTGTTCAAACTTACCAAAATCAAACATTACTTTATTGAGCAGATGAAGGAACTGGTGGAGGAAGAGGAAGCGCTGCTGGCCATGAAGGGCAGCGTGCCGGAGAAGGCCGTGCTGGAACATGCCAAGAAGAACGGTTTTGCAGACCGTTATCTGAGCAGGCTTTTGGAGGTGCCGGAGGAGGAAATCCGCAGGACCCGCATAGGTTATGGCATCACAGAGAGTTGGGAGCCGGTGCATGTGTTCGGCACCCAGAACAATGCCTACTATTATTCCACCTACAATGCGCCGGATAAAACGGTATCTTCCGATAAAAAGAAAATTATGATCCTGGGCGGCGGCCCTAACCGCATCGGCCAGGGGATCGAGTTTGACTACTGCTGCGTGCATGCGGCATTTGCCCTGAAGGAACTGGGTTTTGAGACCATTATTGTGAACTGCAACCCGGAGACTGTGTCCACGGATTATGACACCTCGGACAAGCTGTATTTTGAGCCTTTGACGCTGGAGGATGTGCTGAGCATCTATGAGAAGGAGCAGCCGGTGGGTGTCATCGCCCAATTCGGCGGACAGACCCCCCTGAATCTGGCGGCGGATCTGAAAAAGAACGGTGTGCGGATATTGGGCACTTCCCCGGAGGTCATCGACATGGCTGAGGACAGAGACTTGTTCCGGGGCATGATGGAGAAGCTGGAGATCCCCATGCCGGAGGCCGGGATGGCGGTAGATGTGTCGGAGGCTTTGGAAATCGCCGACAGAATCGGCTATCCCGTTATGGTGCGCCCTTCCTATGTGCTGGGAGGCCGGGGGATGGAGGTGGTCAGCGAGCCGGAGAGCCTGAAGCAGTATATGGCGGCGGCTGTGGGCGTGACCCCGGACCGTCCCATCCTGATTGACAGATTTCTGCGCCATGCTACGGAGTGCGAGGCGGATGCCATTGCGGACGGTGCGTATGCCTATGTGCCTGCGGTGATGGAGCATATCGAACTGGCGGGAGTACATTCCGGTGACTCGGCCTGTATCCTGCCCTCCAAAAACATTTCTGCAGAATTGGTGGCCACCATCAGAGACTATACCCGCAGGATCGCTCAGGAGATGGGAGTATGCGGTCTGATGAACATGCAGTATGCCATTGAGGACGGCAAGGTATATGTGCTGGAGGCCAACCCCAGGGCGTCCCGCACCGTGCCTCTGGTTTCCAAAGTCTGTGGCATACAGATGGTGAAGCTGGCCACCCGGATCATGACCCGGGAATTGACGGGCGAGTCCTCTCCCATCGAGGGAATGAAAGAAGTAAAGCCCGTATATTACGGGGTAAAAGAGGCGGTGTTCCCCTTCAATATGTTCCAGGAAGTGGATCCGGTGCTGGGGCCTGAGATGCGTTCCACCGGAGAGGTGCTGGGACTTGCCACCAATGTGGGGGAGGCCTTCTTCAAGGCCCAGGAAGCTACCCAGACCAAGCTGCCCACCTCGGGTACAGTACTGTTTTCCGTCAGCAGCAAGGACAAGCCTGAAGTGGTGGAGATTGCGGGTATCTTTGCGGAATGCGGTTTCAACATCCTGGCCACCGGAACCACCTATGAACTGCTGATCAAGAACGGTATTGCGGCGAAGCATATCAACAAGATGCAGGAGGGCAGGCCCAATATTGTGGACGAGGTGATGAACGGCAAGATTCAGCTGATCGTGAACACCCCGGCCACCAAGGAAGAGAAGCGGTTTGACGACAGCTATATCCGCAAGACAGCCATTAAGGCTAGAGTACCTTATATGACTACAATGGCGGCGGCCAAGGCCACGGCCGAGGGTATCCGCACAGTGATCAAGGAGGGCGAAATCGGTGTAATGTCCCTGCAGGAGATCCACAGGGCGATTCAGTAATAATATCACAGGCATAAGAATTGCCATGGGAGTCCGGCAAAGGCGCGGGGGTTTCCGTGGCAATTATGCTGTGCGTTTGGGAACGGTGAAAAATATCGGCCCTGCGCGGCTGCATGGGAGTTTGGGGAGCGCAGATAGAGGGAGAATGAGATGGAACTGTGGGACGCATATAACGAGGCAGGAGAAAAGCTGGGATTTGACCTGGTCCGGGGACAGAAAATTCCGGACGGAGTATACCATCTGGTCTGTGAGGTGGTAGTGCGGGGAACGGACGGGGATTTTTTACTGATGCAGCGTTCCTGGGAAAAGGAAGTATCTCCCGGTAATTGGGAGATCGGCGCAGGGGGCAGTGCCCTGAAGGGAGAGGATGCCCTTACCGGGGCCTGCCGGGAACTGCGGGAAGAGACAGGCATTGAGGCAGCAGGGGAATTGCGGGAACTATACCGTGTCGTATGCAGGGAACATCACGCCATATACCAGGGCTATCTGCTGGTGACGGACTGGCCCAAGGAGAGAATTGTGCTGCAGGAGGGGGAGACGATCGCCTGCAGATGGCTGCCGCTGGAGGCATTTTTGGATTTTTATGATCGGAGTCTTTCCATCGGCTCCCAGAAAGGAAGGCTTAAGGCCTTTGTTGAAGGAATCCGCCGGCTTTGAGACAAGGGCGGATCTTCTTGATATGCTGCACCGACAGCACCTGGATGCATAAAATGAAAATAGGAATATGGTCAGGTGCAGAGAGGTGAATCGGAAATGTATAATGAATGTAATAGATCCTGCTGCTGTCGCTGCTGTCAGGGGCCGGCAGGTCCCCAGGGCCCTGCCGGGCCGCAGGGAGAGCCTGGTTTGCAAGGTCCTGCGGGACAGCAGGGAGAAACAGGCCCTCAGGGTCCGGCGGGACCGAGAGGAGAGATGGGGCCGCAGGGAGAAGCAGGCCCCCAGGGCCCGGCGGGACCGAGAGGAGAGATGGGGCCGCAGGGAGAAATAGGTCCGCAAGGCCCGGCAGGACCACAAGGAGAAACGGGCGCACAGGGAGAAGCAGGACCGAGAGGAGAAGCAGGCCCTCAGGGCCCGGCGGGACCGAGAGGAGAAACAGGCCCAAGGGGAGATATGGGCCCGGAGAAGCAGGCCCCCGGGGGGAGCCCGGCCCCATTGGCCCGGGGATTCAGCCGGTATATTTTAACGCGGTTATGCAGGGAGGATTCCAGACGGTTGCTCCCGAAGATAACGTTCGATTTCTGCTCGCGTTTCAGTCCGGCGATTTTTCATTTACCCCGAATACCTCGGAGATCACCGTCAATACAGAGGGAATCTACAGAATAGACTATACCCTGTTGATTCGTCCTGCCGCAGGACTGGAAAATATTGCCTATGCAGTTGCCATCAACGGCGTGGAAAATCCTCTGTCGTTTTTCGGAATATACTCGGACGATGCGGTCAACACGGAACGCGCCGAACTGACGGGTATGTTTATCACATCCATTACCGCCGGATCAACCGTGGTACTGCGCAACAAGTCGTCCAGTGCAGACTATCTGGCAGGAACGGGAATTGACAACCAGGCAGTCAACCATGCCGCCATTTTACTGCAGCGGATTGCCTGACGGTTCGGGGCCCGTGGTCATATCGCAAAGAGCCGTCCTACATGAAAAAACGGGCGGCTTTTTTGAAAGCATTTTAATCAGTTCACAATTCCCATACGTTTTATGTTATACTATGCTATATGAATTTGTATCCCATTGTTTTTCCGCAGCAGGGTTTGCAATATCCAATGGGAACAATTTATACCGGGGAAAGCTCAGGGGAAACCATACTTACGGCATATTTATTGTTTTGAAGGGTTAGAGTCTATAATGGAAAGGGGCGTTGAAAAAATGAATACAGATCATGAATTGCTTAAGAATCTGGATAAACTGCATACAACCGAATTAGGTGTAGAACGTATTAAAAGAAATCTGTCATTAGATACGGATGATGTGGTTGACTGGTGTAAGACTCAAATCAATTCTGCCGATGCAGTAATAATACGGAAGGGGAAAAATTGGTATGTGAATGTGGACCATTATATACTGACGGTAAATGCCTATAGTTATACGATTATTACGGCACATTCCGGATCAGGCAATAAAGTTGATAATTGCATGGGCCAAATGACATATGAAAAAAACAGTGGCGGAAAGTAATGCTAACATATTTTTTCGATCAAGTGAAAAACACATAAAGGCCAGACAGGGGGGAACGGTCAGACCCAACAGCACAACCGAATTTGCCATGCCTCTGTAATACATGATCCAGCTGGCAAAATAGAGCAGGCAGCAAATCAACACGGCAGCAATCAGAAACGTGAATCCCAGCGGTTTCCGCCCTCTGTTTTGACAGGCGCAAAGGGCAATAACCATCAGTACCTGAAAGACGGAACCGATTGCGTCAAGTGTCCCGGTAACAGAATCTGTCCTCAAGAGATCATTGGGGGCAGGAACCGCAAACCAGATAAAATTGGGAACCATAATACCCAGAAACAAAAGCAGCCCCCAGATATCAAAACCCAATTTATATTTTCCAGGCATCCATGTGCCCCCTCTCTCATAAAATTTCCGAATTAAACGCGGATATAACGGCAGTTTAAAGTTTGCATTTCCTGTTACTTTAAAAATTTATACCATATGAGGTAAGTTATGTCAAAAAAAAAGTATCATTATGATAATCATGGAGGGCCGGTTTTCCGCCAATGGAAATGTAAAACGGAAGTGCCCGATTGGAACAGGGAGGAAAGAATATGACGGCGGATACTTTTTACCCTATTCTAATGGTTCACGGAATGGGCTTTCGCGACCGCAGAAGGCTGTGCTACTGGGGCAGGATTCCCGGGGTTCTTGAGGAAAACGGTGCAAGAGTCTGTTTCGGCGGCCAGGACGGCGGCGGCTCGGTGGAAAGCAACGCAGCGCAGCTTAGGTCAAGACTTAACCAGGTGCTTGCGGAAACGGGTGCGGAAAAGGTCAATATAATCGCCCACTCAAAAGGGGGACTTGAGGCGAGATATCTGATCTCGTCAATGGGCTGCGGCGGAAAAGTCGCTTCGCTGACAACGCTTTCTACGCCTCATAACGGTTCACTGACCGTGGATAAACTTATGAGAATCCCCATTCCCGTGGTGAAATTCGGCTGCAAAGCCGCTGATCTGTGGTTCAGGCTGATGGGAGATAAAAGTCCCGATACTTTTAGCGCGATCAATATGTTCAAAACCACATCAGCGGAAAAGTTTAACATCGAAAATCCCGATGATCCCCAGGTATATTATCAGAGTTTCGGATTTGTGATGAAGGGTTTTACTTCTGATATTGCAATGTGTTTACCGTGGCTTGTAGTACATGCGGTTGAAGGCGATAACGATGGCCTGCTGGCTCCGCGGGCAGTAACATGGACGAATTTTATGGGCGTTTACAAAGGTGGCGGCAGACGGGGAATATCCCACTGTGATGAGGTCGATCTGCGCCGCCGCCGCATGGATGTCAGCGGCGAAGGGGATATCACGGACTTTTATCTGCATATTGTATCCGACTTGAAAAAGAAAGGATTTTAAAAGTGATATGAGTACAAAGGGTATTTCACAGGAAAGATATGGGCATTTTGAGGAGATTCAGATACAGCTAAGGGATATACTTGGTGAGTTATATGACGCGTCGCGTCTGGAACAGGGAGATATTCTGGTAATCGGCTGCTCTACCAGCGAGGTGGCAGGGGGACGTATCGGCACTTATTCCAGTCAGGAGATCGGGGAATGCCTGTTTCGGACAGCCCATCTTTTTTGCAGGGAAAGAGGAATTTACCTGGCCTGCCAGTGCTGTGAACATCTGAATCGGAGTCTGATTATTGAGAAAGCCTGTATGAAAGAACATCGTCTGGCCAGAGTCAATGCGGTACCGCAGCTAAAGGCAGGAGGCGCTTTTGCCACGGCCGCATACCGCCATATGCAGGAACCTGTGGCGGTGGAAGGGATTGTGGCCCAGGCGGGGGTGGATATCGGAGATACTTTGATCGGTATGCACCTTGCGCCGGTGGCGGTGCCGGTTCGTACCAGGCAGAGGAGGATCGGACAGGCCCATGTGGTCTGTGCCCGTACCCGGGCCAAATATGTGGGGGGAAGCCGGGCAGCATATGACGACTTCCTGTAATGGGATAGAAAAACTGGCGGAACATTTTGAGGTATCCAGAAGGGCCATTGGCCGGTATATCGATTCTTTGTGCAGGGCCGGAATTTCGATCTGTACCAGGCAGGGAATAAACGGCGGTATCTCTATCATGGAGAACTACCGGCTGGAGAGGACACTGCTGTCCGGCCGGGAGATGCGGGAGATTCTGGAAGGGCTCCGGGGACTGGACAGTGTGAGTGGGAGGGACTATATCTGGATTGATTTGTCCTCCTGGTACAAGGGCTCCCTGGCCTCGAAGATAGAAAGGATCCAATCGGCCATAGAGGGCAGACGGCTGTTGGAATTCCGATATTACGCGCCGGGACTACCGTCTTTTTAAATTGAACCGCATGGACCATGTGGCGGTGTCCGGGCAGGAATTTTCAGAAAGGAAGATTTCCCGGCCGGACTTTTCAGATGAAAAGATATTTCCAGGTGGTATTCATGTAAAAGTTCTCTTTTCTCCGGAGGTTAAATGGCGTCTGATCGAGAGTTTTGGGCCGCATTGCTTTGCGGAGCGGGAGGATGGCCTGCTGCTGTTTGAGGAGGAATACACTAATGAGGATCACCTTCTGTCATGGTTGCTGGGATTTGGGGACAGGGCCAGGGTGCTGGAGCCGGAGTCCGTCAGGACTGCGATTCTTGGCGCGGCGGAAAACATGGTCCGATTATATGGCGCCGGGCAGGAAGAGGAACGGACACCTTAAACAAATATTAAAGTTTGGGCTATATTCATGCAGCGGATTTTCCTGTATAATAAAGCAAAAAGGCAGTATTGGTACAGATATGTGTCGAGGGTATATGCCCGGGCTGCATACATATAATATTGCCTGTAAAAGTAATTCGACAGGAGAAGACCATGTATCATATACTGCTGTGTGACGATGAGAAAGATATTGTGAATGCGCTGGAGATTTATCTGAACCAGCCGGATTATTGTTTCCATAAAGCATATGACGGGCAGGAAGCGCTGGAAATAGCCGGCCGGCAGGAATTGCAGCTGATTCTGATGGATGTGATGATGCCCCGGATGGATGGACTGGAAGCCATGAACCGTATCCGGCAGTTTTCCAATGTACCCGTTATTTTGCTCACGGCCAAGGGAGAGGATTTGGATAAGATATTAGGGCTGAATGCAGGGGCGGACGATTATATTACCAAGCCATTTAATCCCATGGAGGTCTGCGCCAGAGTCCGTTCCCAACTGCGGCGGTATATACAATTGGGCAGTGGTTCCCGGAAAGGCGGAATGCTGAGGATCGGAGGCATCCAGCTTGACGACACAGGCAAGACGGTTTTTCTGGACGGGGAGGAGATCAATCTCACCCCCACGGAATACGAGATCCTGAAACTGCTGATGGCGCATCCGGGTCAGGTCTTTTCCCCGGCGGAGATTTATCAGCAGGTGTGGAAGGACCAGCCCATCGGCAGCGAGGGCACGGTGGCGGTGCATATCCGGCATCTGCGGGAAAAGCTGGAGATTAATCCTGCGGATCCCCGTTATCTGAAGGTGGTCTGGGGACAGGGCTACAAAATGGAAGGGGGCATCAGTATATGAGAATGAACACGGTTTCAAAGTGTTTCCTGTACCTGGTAATGGTGTCTTTGATAGGGGTATCCGTATTCTGTCTGTCCGCCGGCATCTGCTGTACGCGCCTGGAGGATTTCAGACGGCAGGACGTCAATCGGATACTTGCACTGGAAAATCTGGCCCGGACCCATGCCGAAAACATCATGAATATTTATTTATCCCAGGGTATGGAGCAGGTAAATGTTTACGCAGAGGATGAAAATGTAAACTATATTATTCACAAGGTATCCGGCAGGCGTGTGGGAGGAAATTACAGGACTGAGGAAGGAGAACAGATTCTCAGACTGGAAGGCAGGACACTGGAGTATACCTTTCAGTTCCCGGAAGAGGGAAATGAGGAACCTTCGGGTTATCTGGTCAGGATTGCCTATCTGCATACAGACCAGATACATAATGTCTGTATTGATCTGGAGGGCCTGCCCCAGGATCTGCGGGTATGGGCCAGAGGATTTTACGTGTCGGCAGTGGTTGCGCTGGTTCTGGCCGGGGGCATTCTGCGTTCTTTTATCATGGCTGTGGGGCAGGGATTGGAAAAACGCGGGAAGCAGGGAAAAAGGACGTCCGGAAAACCATGGAAGGTGTTTTTACTCTGGGGGAGTATGGCGTTGCTGCTGTGGCTGTGGGAGTGCAGGCTGCCGCAGATATGGGAGATTCCTCTCAACTGGGAGGAGGGATCTGAGCACGTTAAGGCACTGCTGGGTCAGAGCATCCGAGACTGGACGTTTTGCGGACTGTTATGGGGGATTCTGGCCACTGGTTTTGCACTGCACCTGACCCGATACAGGAGGATCGGACATACCGAACAGAGGGGCCTGCTTATGAAGGTGTGCAGAAAGCCCAGGGAGGCGCTGGAGCAGTTGTCCTGGCCCAGGAAGGCTGTGCTTATCCTGATACTGGTCTGCGGGCTGGAGGCGGCCCTGCTGGGGGTGGCCCAGTACCGGGTGATGCAGGGGAAGGGCCTGGAAGCCCTGAGGACATGGCTGACTGCAGGAGGCGGCGCTTTTCTGGTCTGGGGGCTGTGGATTCTGGAAAAATCGGTTTTGGTGCCCCTGGTACTGCGGACGGCCAGAGGGATGGAACGGCTTCGAACTTCCGGCAGGGAACTGGCCAAAGGGAACCTGGGCTACCAGATTCCATTGGAGGGTATAAAGGGGGAAGCTCTGCGGTTTGGCAGGGATTTAAATGCCATATCTCAGGTGGTGGCGGATGCGGTGGAAGATCGGATGAAGAGCGAACACCTGAAGACGGAATTGATTACCAATGTTTCCCATGATATCAAGACGCCCCTGACTTCCATTATTAACTATGCAGACCTGATCGGCCGGGAACCTTCGGATAATGAGAAGATTACGGAGTATGCCCAGGTGCTGCACAGACAGTCCACCAGGCTGAAAAAGCTGATTGAAGACCTGATGGAGGTGTCCAAGGCAGCCACCGGCAATCTGGAGGTACATTTGGAGCGCTGCCAGGCGGGCGTGCTGCTCAGCCAGGCAATGGGAGAATTCGAACAGAGACTGCAGGAGAGAGAGATTGACCTGATTATTCGGCAGGGACAGGAGCCTGTATGGATCATGGCGGACACCCGGATGTTGTGGAGAATACTGGACAATCTGATGACGAATATCTGTAAATACGCCCAGAGCGGCACCCGGGTGTATCTGAATCTGGAGACCCATGAAGGGCAGGCCGTCCTGGTTTTTAAAAATATATCCAGTCATCCTCTGGAAATGGATGCCGAAGAACTGATGGAACGTTTTGTGCGGGGAGATAAGTCCAGGCACACCGAGGGCAGCGGCCTGGGATTGGCCATTGCCAGAAGTCTGACGGAACTGCAGGGAGGGAGCATGCAGCTTACCACAGACGGAGATCTGTTCAAAGTGACGCTGGCCTTTCCGATGGCGCAGGAAGATGAAGGCAGGATAGAGATTGCGGAAGCGGCAAATTTGCAGGCGCGTAATGATTAAAGTTGGGAAAAACGGCATACACTAAGCTAAAACAGTATCTTGTGGTAACCCCACAAAAGGAGGAGATTATGCAGGCAGAAACCTATCCCTTTGTAGTGCAGCCGCTACCCTACGACTATGACGCGTTGACCCCGATTTTAGATGAAAAGACGCTGCACTTTCACCACGACAAGCATTACAAGACATATGTGGATAACCTGAACAGCGCGCTGGCAGACTATCCTGAGTTGCAGAAGAAAAGCCTGAAGGAACTGCTGATGAGTCTGGACAGCCTTCCGGCGGCGGCCCAGACCCCGATCCGCAACAATGGAGGCGGTGTGTTCAACCATGAACTGTATTTTGGAACCATGCGCCAGCCCATGGGCCAGATGCCGGAAGGTGCGTTGGCGGATGCCATCAACAGGGATTTCGGCAGCTATAACCAGTGGAAGGAGCAGATGAAGCAGGCGGCAATGTCCCAGTTCGGCTCCGGGTGGGCCTGGCTGGTTACGGATAAGGACGGCAGACTTTCCATCCTGCAGACCCCCAACCAGAATGTGCCGGATATGTCAGAGGTGACGCCCATATTACTGGTGGACGTGTGGGAACATGCCTATTACCTGCAGTACCAGAATCTGCGCGCGGCCTATCTGGAGGGCTGGTTTAACCTGATCCACTGGAAGAAAGTGCAGTGTTTATACGAAGAAGCCGTCAAGACGGGCGCAAAACACTGAACCGGTAAGAGGTATTTATCATGAACCAAAGAAATTACCAGCGGGAGCTGGACCATATACTGTCAGGGCTGACCAGGGGGGAGAAGCGACTGTTTCTGCACAGTTGCTGCGCCCCCTGCAGCAGCTATGTGCTGGAATACCTGAGTGGGTATTTTCAGGTCACGGTATTTTATTATAACCCCAATATTTCCTTTGAGGAGGAATACAGGCATCGGCTGGCGGAGCAAAAACATCTGATCGCCTGTCTCAATCGGGAGGGCATTGGCTTCCCCATTCAGGTGATGGAGGGCGAATACCTGCCCGAGCGGTTCTTCGGTATGGCCAGGGGCTTGGAAGACTGTCCGGAGGGAGGGGAGCGCTGTGAAGGATGCTTCCGGCTGCGGCTGGAGGAGACGGCCCGGCAGGCGCAGGCGGCGGAAGCGGATTACTTTGCCACCACTCTGTCCATCAGCCCCTTAAAAAACGCGCCGCTGCTCAATCGGTTGGGGGAGGAGCTGGCGGCTACATATGGCGTGCCCTGGCTGCCTTCGGATTTTAAGAAGAAAAACGGATATAAGAGATCGGTGGAATTGTCCGCAAAGTATGAACTGTACCGCCAGGACTACTGCGGCTGCGTGTTTTCCAGACGGGCCGGGAAGTGAAACTTCCCTATTTCCTGTATTTTGAAATTTCCTGTTGCCACGCAGAGAAAAAAAGGCTATAATGGGCCCATAATTTTGTGTGGCGAGGAGAGCGTGCTTATGAAAAAGTGGTTGGATATCATATCTGAGGAGATGCAGGCGGCTTTTGAGGCGGCCGGATACGGGGAGGCGGAGGCGGGAAGCCGGTTGGGACGCGTGACATTGTCCAACCGTCCGGACCTGTGTGAATACCAATGTAACGGAGCCATGGCAGGAGCCAAGAAGTTCAGGAAGGCGCCCCTTGCGATTGCAGGCGAGGTGGCGGAAAAGCTGCGGGACAGCAGGGTGTTCTCCCAGGCAGAGGCGGTGGCCCCTGGCTTTTTAAATTTGAAAATCTCGGGAGAATATCTGCGGGAGTACCTGGAGGAGATGCGCAGAGCGGAGAAATTTGGTCTGGAAGAGCCGTCCAAGCCCCGGAAAATCATGATAGATTACGGCGGGGCCAATGTGGCCAAGCCTTTGCATGTAGGACACCTGCGCTCGGCCGTTATCGGCGAGAGTATCAAGCGGATCTGCCGGTACGCCGGCCATGAGGTCATCGGGGATGCCCACCTGGGGGACTGGGGACTGCAAATGGGCCTGGTGACCCTGGGAATCCAGGAGCGTCAGCCGGAACTGGTGTATTTTGATGACAGTTATGAGGGGGAGTATCCTTCCGAACCGCCCTTCACCATATCCGAACTGGAGGAAATCTACCCGGCCTCCAGCCAGAAATCCAAGGAGGACCCGTCGTACAAGGCCCGGGCCATGGAAGCTACCTACAAGCTGCAGACCGGCGTAAGGGGCTATCGCGCCCTGTGGCAGCATATTATGAATGTGTCCGTGGCAGACTTAAAGAAAGTGTACGGCAGTCTGAATGTGGAATTTGACCTGTGGAAGGGTGAAAGTGATGTGCGCGACCTGATCCCGGAGATGGTGCAGGACATGAAGGATAACGGCTATGCCTATATCAGCGAGGGTGCCCTGGTGGTGGATGTGAAGGAAGAGACGGACACCAAAGAGGTACCGCCCTGCATGATTCTGAAGTCTGACGGCGCGGCCCTGTATAATACATCGGATCTTGCTACGATTCTGGAACGTATGCGCCTGTATCATCCGGATCAGATCATTTATCTTACGGACAAGCGTCAGGATCTGTACTTTGACCAGATCTTCCGCTGTGCCCGGAAAACCGGCCTGGTGGAACCCGAAACCCAGCTCAGATGGATCGGCTTCGGCACTGTCAACGGCAAGGACGGCAAGCCCTTCAAAACCAGGGACGGCGGTGTGATGCGTCTGGAGGTTCTGATCCAGGAAACCAAGGAGGAGATGCTGCGCAAGATCCGGGAAGGCCGGGAGATGAGCGAGGAGGAGGCCAGGGAAGTGGCGGATATGGTGGCTATCTCGGCTTTGCTATACGGAGATCTGTCCAACCAGGCATCCAAGGACTATATCTTTGACATGGACCGCTTTACCTCCTTTGAAGGTGATACCGGCCCCTATATCCTGTATACCATTGTGCGGATCAAGTCCATCCTTTCCAAGTATGTGGAGCAGGGCGGCAGCCTGGACCGGGAGGAAGAACTGGAGTTGCTGGCGGCGGCAGGAGAGGCCCAGAAACAGTTGATGATGCAGTTGTCCGGCTTTAACGCCATGATGGAGAGCGCCAGTGAGGAGGCGGCTCCTCATAAGGTATGTGCTTTTATCTACGACCTGGCTAATGCATTCAATCATTTCTACCACGAAACCAAGATCCTGGCGGAGGAAGATCAGGCGCAGAAGGAGAGCCTGGTGGCGCTGCTGCTTCTGACCCGGGATGTGCTGGAAACCTGTATCCAGGTGCTGGGTTTTGAGGCTCCGGAGAAAATGTAGGCCAAATTTGTAAAATTGTGGTTGACAAACTTGTCTGTCCATAGTATACTAATCAAGTCGGTTGCAAGTGCAGCCGGCTTGAGGAATCTTAGCTCAGCTGGGAGAGCATCTGCCTTACAAGCAGAGGGTCATAGGTTCGAGCCCTATAGGTTCCATTTTGGCGAGATAGCTCAGTTGGCTAGAGCACACGGTTCATACCCGTGGTGTCGAGGGTTCGAATCCCCCTCTCGCTATTTTTAGAAGTCTGGGAAGTCTTGAATAATCGGGATGTCCAGGCTTTTTGTTTTTGAGGTGATTTTAATCTTAATTATTCACAAATCTTTTATCAGTTTTTGAGTCTGCACGAAACTTGGGATGGTCTCATTTTCCCCTTTCAAAATAGCTTTCATATTAAATACTCTGCAAACATATATATTTCTTTTCGCTATATTACGTACTTTTATGTACAATGCAATATCCTTTAATAAATCAAACAGCATCACATACCAAAGCACCTTGTCAATTCAATAGACTTTACACTCAAAATGTGATATACTCTTTTTGCTGGGAGGTACAAGCACATGACAGATAGTGAAAAACTTAACAAATTATTAGAAACCGTAGTTCAAATGCAGGGCCGCTTTGATAAGATGGACGAACGTCTCGATAAGATGGACGAACGTTTTGATAAGATGGATAACCGCTTAGAAGTGATGGAGGTCAGGCAAAACAAAATGCATGAGCAGCTGACAGAGTTACAGCTTTCACAGAAACTTTTTGAACTGAACACCAATAAAAAGCTGGCCAGATTGCAAGATGGCTTGGACACGGTGGAAGAAATTCTCAAGATGAATGAATTAATACCGCAATAATTTAGATACAGGGATAACCTATTGACGGAATAACATATATCACAAAGTAGAGTGTGAAGCCTATTGAGTTGTCAATGGCTTTGCACTTTTTTGTTTATGAGGGATTCAGTTATGGGAAAGTATTTCAACATGTGCTGAGCGGGGAATCGCATCTGATGATGTGGTATTTAAAATTGGGCTTTTGATACAAATTGAAAAAAATATTGTCTGTTGGTATAAATGATGTAAATTTGATTCAGCCTACTGAAGAGATAGACTTAAACCTGACGAAATGAGGAAGTTTATGGAAAATGCATTCAGAGAAGGTGAGGTAAAAACGACAGGAACAGATACGATAAACTGAAGCTGCCGGGGAGCGTATCCCCGGCGATTCAATTCTGCACCTGAGTAATGTGAATCTTATCCAAAGATCAATACCCAACTCTTCATCCAGCGAAGGAAGGTGTCTACATACTTGATGGACACGGTGTGTCCCGACAGCACCGGGTAGAACAGCGCAAACAGGGCAATGGCAGCGGCGGCATAGAGCCCCAGGGCCAGGTAGAATCTTTTTTCCGGCAGCAGATCTTTTACGGTGAGTGCCGCATACAGAATCATCAGCACCACGAAGGGCACGCTGGGAAAATAGTGGTAGATAAAGGTACATCTGTCCACGAACATCCAGGGCAGATACTGAGCCAGGTAGGCGATACACAGAAACAGGGCGATGCGGTCCTTTTTCCGGAATACCAGATAAAGCATATAGGCAAAGGCGGGAATGCCCACCCACCACACCAGCGGGTTGCCAAAGGCGCTGATTCCTTCTCTGGCAGTGTCGCCGATGATACCGGAGTAATAGAAGATGGGCCGGATCATGGTGGGCCACTCATACCAGTGGGAGGAGTAATAGTGGGTGTCCTGCAGATTGGCATGGTAACTAAACATGTATTTCTGGTTAGCCAGCATTTTTTCCCACAGTCCCGTCTCCCAACCCACGAAGGGAATGTAGGACAGCAGATAGATCAGTCCGGGAATCAGCACGAAAAACAGCATGCAAAAGACAATGGTCTTAAGGGCATTGCCCCGGAAAGTGGCGATGATCCTGGAGTAGAGGAGTCCGTTGGGGCCCCCGGAGGGCTTCTTCAGAGCAAGACGGTACTCCCGGTATCTGCGATACAATGTAAGAAAGAATATCACTGCCAGTCCCGCTCCGGCATACATGCCGGTCCACTTGCAGGCAATGCCCAGTCCCATGGAGATGCCGCAGGCACCCAGGGGGAGGAAGGTTTTCCACAGCGGGGTGTCGTAAAAACTCATCCGACTGTAACGGTACATAAAATAGTACATCAACAGGATAAAGAAAGTCACAAACACGTCAATGGTGGCCAGTCTGGTCTGGGCAAAATGCATGAAGTCGAAGGCGAACAACACACAGGCAAAGCCTGCCGCCAGGCGGTCCCTGCTGATATTGCGGGCCAACAGGTAGATCACCGGCAGCATCAGTATCCCCAGCAGAGTTCCCATGAATCTCCAGCCGAAAGGGTTCATGCCGAAGAAAACAATGCCCAGGGACAGAATCACCTTGCCCAGAGGCGGATGAGTGGTCTCATAGGTGGGCAGGCCGTGCAGGAACTCATAGGCTGTCCGTGCATGGTAGATTTCGTCAAAGTAAGTACTGTTGCGGAAGCTGATGCCGTCTGCGGGGAAGGTATCGTTCTCGTCAAACAATTTCTGATAATCCGGTGCGTTTACAGGCATAAAGCTGTTCCCCGCGGCGTCCGCCAGGGCCAGTTCCATTACCGAAGCCTTGTCGGAATTGCAGGTCAGACGCAGATAATGACAATTCTCCGGCAGTTCCATGCGGCCCCAGGCGAAAACGCTGGTCATGGTGAGCTGTCCTCCGCCGCCCGCCGGCTGCCAGGCATCTTCCGGGACCGTTTTGTACTCCAGGGAGAAATTCCGGTTCTCGTAATTTCCCAGATACCAGTACAGGTAAGAGGCGGCCTGCTCTCCGCCGGTGTACAATTCCACCGTGTCGCCCTGCCGCAGCATGGCGTCTGACTGGGGTGCTTTCAGACTTCCCAGATCCCAGAACGCCACCAGGCTGTACACTGCCATAACAGTAAAGAGAAGGATGGCATCCTGGACCAGGAAGGGCATTTTTTCCTGACTGGGGGCAGGATCATAGGTGAAATGTGCAGGTGCGGACTTCTTTCTGCGCCATTTCAGCCGGAAGGGGAGAAGGAAGGTGAAGGAGGACTCCCGGTCGGACACCTGCCGGATGTCGTAGCGCAGCAGCATATAATAGAAGGAGAGACCGCAGATGACCATACATGCGGACACGGTCAGGATCAGCGGAGCTTTTCCGTCATAGTTGGCAGGATCATAAAAATACAGTATGTAAGCGGTGTTATACAGGTGGATTACGGTAAATCCGAAATAAACCTCCAGAAATTCCTTGAGGGGGCGCAGCGCGTAGGCAAACAGGAGCAGCGCCAGTGCCGGGTACAGATAGCGCTCGTGCATGCGGATCGAGAACAGAAACATGGAGACGATCAGGAAACCGGCGGTGGTGAAGTACCGGCTTTCCTTGTTTTGTGCCCGGAAAAACAGCAGAGCCGAGAGCAGCACAATCAGGATGATGATGATGACGCCCCAGGTCTGATAGCTGAAAAACAGCAGTCTCGTGTCCTGGGAAACCCAGTTCAGACCAAAGAATCCCCACAGGTTGAAGGCATTTACCGCAATATAGGGATAAGAGCCCAGGGTAGCGGTATATTGCATGAATACCAGATCCAGGCCGAAGGGCATGCAGGCCAGTACCATGAAACAGATCACGGCCAGGCCGGAGAACAGATTGTGGAAGAAGTTCCTCCAACTGAAATCGTACAGAATAACCCGGTCCACGATGCCGTAGAGCAGCACGGGGGCAAATACCAGGGTCTGGGGCTTAAGGAGCACGCCCACGCCGAACACGATATAGGCGGCAGTCATTCGGTTTTCCGTCAAAAACCAGCACATCAGCAGTACGGCCAGGGTGAACACGGAGTCCACCTGCCCCCAGATGGAGGAGTTCAGGAGGATGGCCGGGTTCAGCAGATATAATCCTGCCAGCATCACCACTTGCTGGGAAGGCAATTTTTTGGAAGCCACCTTGTAAAAGAACAGGGCGGTGGCCATGTCACAGAATATGGCGGGCAGCTTTAACAGGAGCAGGCAGGGTGCGGACAGGTACGGAACTTTAAATACGGAAAAAATAGCCCCGATCACATACAGCACATACACGAATCCGGGAGGATAGTCGGCAAATACGCCGGAGGCATAAAAATTTCGGATGCCCCCCTCATAGGCCAGATTGGCCCAACTGGCGAAGCAGGCCGTGTCGGAGGCAAAACCCCTGGAACTCCCGGCAAAGATGCAGCGGAGCAAAAAAGCACCCGCCAGCAGAACCAGGAATACAATCCTGGGATCATAGGAGGGCTTCTTGTCCATCTGGTAGATAAAAAAATACATCATGCCCAAAAAAAGGACGGAAATCAAGTGAATTGGAAGCATATGGTAATTTCCTTTCCTGAATGATACCCATGGGGCCGGCGCGCGGGCCACATGAGTCATTTTACTGAATGCCAAAGTATATGGACAATTATAACAAATACTTTCCCCGATATCAAATACAAGATGACAGATTTGTAAAAATGTGATACACTGTTTTATAATAAAGAAGCTGACGGAAAGGGGGAGATGCCTTTGAAAAAGCAAACTCTGAAGATCCTGCAATATGTGGCAGGCATCCTGTTCTTGACCGCGGCTGTGGGCTTTTCCGGCTACAAGTTGGTGACGTCCATCATATCCGACAGACGGGCAGAGGAAGAGCACCAGCGTTTGCTGGACGCGGCGGTGGCAGAGAACGCTCAACTCCCCTCTGCCGTTACCACGGGGGTGGATGAGAATGGTGAGGCAGTAGAGATTTTGCCGCCCCAGTACCCGCCCCTGGCTATTGACATGGAAATGCTGAAGGGAATGAACGATGATTTCCGGGGCTGGCTCTATTTCCCGGCGGTGGAGGTCAGCTATCCTGTGGTGCAGGGGGAGGACAACAACTATTACCTGAAGCATTCCTTTGAGGGCGGGAAGAGCAACTCTGGCAGTATATTCATGGATTGCGGCGCGGCCCCGGACTGGAGCGACAGGAACACTTTTGTATTCGGCCACAATATGAGGGACGGCAGTATGTTCGGCGCTTTTAAAGAACTGGTAGACGATCCTTCTCTGCTGGACGCCAATCCCCGCTTTTTTCTCTATACGGAGGACCTGGTTTACACTTACGAGGTTTTTTCCTATTATATGACAAAATCAGACAGCAACAGATACATGGTGTTTACATCGGATGAAAACTATGACAAGTATACCGGCTGGGCAGTGGAGAATTCCAACTATGGATTTGATGTGGATCTCTCAGGGCGCCCCAACATTGTGTCCCTGTCCACCTGTTACGGCTCGGCAGGAACTTCCAGGAGGGTTTTGATCCATGGAGTGTTGACTTTGACAGAGCCATATGGTATAAAGTAGTTAATCAATTTGTAATAATTTTGAACCTTTTTACCAAAAAAAGGAGTCTTATTATGTAAAGGAATGGATAAATTGCATTCCGCAGGCAGTGATCAGGGTTTTATAGAGGGTAAAAAACATGAAAATTTTAGGAATGAGGGAGAAGGTAAGCAAATTTGTTGTGGTGACCATGGCTTCAGCCCTGGTGATAAGCAGCATGTTTACGGACCACGGGTTTTCCACCCATGCAAATGAAAATGCGGACCCCAACGTACCTGAACTGGAAAGTGTTACCGGCGGCGATTTTGTGGTGAATGTGGCAGAACCGATTCCGTTGTATAACTTTGCCCCGCCCACAGATAATTTTGCCAGGCCTGATTTGAATAATCCCTTCCTGTTTTCCGTATATACGAATCAAATGACAAGAAGCGACCATGTGGAAGGCAATGTGGCCATCGGTGTGCTGCCCGGCAGCCTCAATATATATGGGGGCAATGCCTCTGTGGGTTCCGGCGGGGTGAGTTATATCGGTGATTTGTCCGACGGCAGCTTCAGCTGTACGGCAAACGGGACGTCCTACATTGTGATTCCGGAGATAAACCCGCTGGCGGGTACGGCCAACAGGCTGGAAGTAGCTGTGGGGCAGGGTTACAATCTGCTTAAGATCGACAGCAACAATCAGGAAACCGGAAGATTCTGCACGGGCAATCTTCTGGGAGGATTTTCCTACCAAAATGATATAATGAGTACCATAGCAAATGTCATTAATTCGAAAGCGGCCTGGGCTGACGAGTTATATCAACTGCCGGATATGGACACGGACAACGCATATGTCCTGAACCTCACGGCCGAGGAATTGAATGCCGGATTTACCCAGGGCGAGAATTATGAAGCCAGGATTATTGCGGCGGCAGAAGCCGGCGGTAAGACGGTAATTGTGAATATTGTAAGCGGCGGAGAAGTTTCCGTACCCCAGATGAATATCAACAGTGCCGGTGACAAGACAGAGTATGCCTCCTGGGCCGGCAGGGTGCTCTGGAATTTTGGCAATGCCAGCAAAGTGAATACGGCAAGGATATTCGGATTTATCCTGGCTCCCAGGGCGACTGTGGTTAATGGAAATAATATTATCGGCGGCGTGACGGCCGGTAATTTTGAACAGTATGGTGAAGTACATCAGATTAATTGGAGCGGCGTAATACCTGCGCCGCCGGTGCCGACGGAATCGCCTATACCTGTACCGACTACAACACCTGGGCCCACAGTAACTCCTGGCCCCGCAGAAACCCCGGATCCTACGGTGACGCCGAGTCCCAGTGAAACCCCCGGCCCCGGTGTACCCCCCGGTCCTACGGTAACCCCAGGTCCCAGTGAAACCCCCGGGCCCGGCGTACCGCCCGGTCCTACGGCAACCCCAGGTCCCAGTGAAACCCCCGGCCCCGGCGTACCGCCTGGCCCTACGGCAACCCCAGGTCCCAGTGAAACCCCCGGCCCCGGCGTACCGCCTGGTCCTACGGCAACTCCTGGTCCCAGTGAAACTCCCGGCCCCGGCGTACCGCCTGGTCCTACGGCAACTCCTGGTCCTGGTGAAACCCCCGGCCCCGGCGTACCGCCTGGTCCTACGGCAACCCCTGGTCCCGGTGAGACACCCAACCCTACGGTAACTCCTGGTCCTGGTGAAACTCCTGGCCCCGGTGTACCGCCCGATCCTACGGCAACTCCTGGTCCTGGTGAACCCTCTGAGCCTACAGTAACCCCTGGCCCCGGTGATCCGCCAGGCCCTACAGAAACACCCGGTCCTTCTGATACAACGCCGCCTCCTGCGGTAACACAGCCGCCCCAGGTGACGCAGCCTCCTCAGGTGACTGAGCCTCCGGTAATCCTGGATGATCCGCCTGGATCGGAGTTGGATACAATAGTGACGCCCGTACCTCCCGTTACACCGTCCGATCCTGAAGTACAGGGCCGTCGGAGAACGCGCACGGTGCGTATTGATGATGATGAGATCCCTCTGTCTGATGCCATGGTATTGGGAAGCAGAAGACGTCCCCAGACCGGAGATGAGTCCGATGCATGGGCGATGATGTTCCTGGCGTCTCTCGCGGCTCTAATCGCATGGATTTTGAAAGGATTAAAAAGATAAGATATAAAAGGAGTCAGGCATTATGAAAAAGAAATTGACAGCAATTATATTGGCTGGAGCCATGGGAATCAGCATGATGGCATGTGGGGCGGCAGCACCTCAGATATCTGCCGCCACCCGTGAGATTCCGCCTGTTGATGAGATCACCTATATTGACGATGAGGCGATTGCTCTGGCAGGTTCCATTAAATCTGCGGAAATGACGGAGGCAGAGCAGCTGAGAGCCGATGAACTTCGTGTTATGGCGGTGTCCGCTTTTGATCTGGTGAATGCGGAACGCGCTGCCAGAGGGCTTACGGCTTTCACATGGGATGTCAATTTGGAACTGTGCGCCCAGATTCGGGCTACGGAGATTGTGGGAAGTTTTTCCCATACCAGGCCCAATAATATGGATTTCTATACCGTGAACAGTGACTTGATGTGGGCGGAAAATCTGGCAAAAGGTTATGCCGATGCTGCCAGTCTGGTGGCTGGATGGATGGCATCGCCCACCCACGCCGCCAATATTCTTGACGGGGAATTGGCCACCTGCAGCATAGCGGTATATGAGGCCGACGGTACGCTGTATTTTGCTCAGGAATTCGGTTATTAATCAGCGATAATCCTGAATTATATAAAAACTGGGGATACTAAAGTATCTCCAGTTTTTATATGGAAAGGCTTCAGATATGCCGACAATAACCTTTCCTGACGGTGCTGTGTGCCGATGCTCTCTTTTACATGGGGCATAAGCAGTGAATCGAGCACAGCCCTGCGGGAGGTCAGACAGGAGATTTTTATAGATGCTGATACCTTGGGGACGCCCATGATATTGGGCAGATGGGAGTTGGAAGAACATGAGAATAGGAACGGGATATGATGTTCACCGATTGGTGGAGGACAGAGAGTTGATTTTGGGCGGAGTAAAGCTCCCCTATGAAAAGGGACTGCTGGGACATTCGGATGCGGACGTGCTGCTGCATGCCATAATGGACGCCCTCCTGGGGGCGGCGGCGCTGGGGGATATCGGGAAACATTTTCCCGACAGCGATCCGGCCTATAAAGGCATATCATCGCTGGAACTTTTGGGGAAAGTGGGGGAAATGCTGGAACAGCAGAGTTTTCTCATAGAGAATATTGACGCTACCATTATTGCCCAGGCTCCTAAAATGCGGCCTTATATGGAGGTCATGCGGAAAAATATTGCCGGTGCCCTGGGCCTTGCTCCGGAACAGGTGAATGTGAAAGCCACCACAGAGGAGGGCTTGGGATTTACAGGCAATGGTGAAGGGATCTCTGCCCAGGCCGTCTGCCTGCTGACCAGTCCGTTCAACCTGGCGCTGGAGGCCGGTTCCCCTCCCAAATGCAAGGGATGCGGAGGATGCCCCAGAGAGTAAGCCTTAATTAGAAAAAACAGTTGACAAATCCTGCCTTTTTGCATATGCTGAATAGTAAGAAGAAAAGGCGATAGGCGGATAAATTCGTCTCAGTGGATGAGTTTATTCGCCTTTATAATGAGTATATCTGCCTTCATTATGGAAAGGAAAGCCCTGTCTGCAAAGGCGGGCAGGGGGGAGTTGATGAGATGGGCTTGATTCAGAACATCCGGGAGGAAATCCAGATTATCAAAGAACGTGACCCTGCGATACACTCCTCCATGGAAGTGTTTTTGTATCCCAGCTTTAAAGTTATGATGCACTATCGGATTGCCCACAAGCTGTACTTGAAAAAGCATTTTTTCCTGGCCAGATATATTTCCCAGAGAGGAGTGCGCAAGACGGGCATAGAGATTCACCCCGGCGCCCGCATCGGTAAAGGACTGTTTATTGATCACGGCAACGGTGTCATCATTGGGGAGACAGCTGTGATCGGAGATAATGTGACCATCTACCAGGGAGTGACGCTGGGGGGCACAGGCAAGGAGCATGGTAAGCGTCATCCAACGGTGGAGGACAATGTTATGATCAGTGCCGGGGCTAAAGTCCTCGGTTCTTTTACCATCGGCGCCAACTCCAAAATCGGGGCGGGAAGCGTAGTGCTGTCTGAAGTACCTCCGGGTTCCACCGTGGTGGGGGTGCCGGGGCGTGTGGTCAGGCGCAACAATCAGGCGCTGCCCAGGGAGGATCTTGACCAGGCCCTGCCTGACCCTGTAAGGGAAGATATTGCCGGTCTGATGCGTGCCAACACGGAATTGACCAACCGCCTTCTGGCTCTGGAGCAGGAGATAAAGCATTTGAAGGGCCCGGAAGGCAAACGTCCGGCCGATATGAAGGTTTGAGTTCAGGGGACAGGGCATATAGTTTTTTATGGGAGCCTGGGAGGATATATGCCGGAAGGCACAGGAACTATTTGCGGACGACAAAGCCGCCATGCAGGATTCAGTGTGCGGGTTCAGGCAATCGGATGGACCGAAGCCGGCTGCAAGTACATTAGTTATGAATAGATTGTAGGGAAAGGATAAACCATATGGAGAACAAACTGCATTTTTATAATACATTAACCAAAAAGGTGGAGACCTTTATTCCCAATCGGGAAGGGGAGGTGGCCATGTACACCTGCGGCCCCACCGTGTACCATTTTGCCCACATCGGCAATCTGCGCAGTTATATTATGGAAGATTTGCTGGAAAAGACTCTGCGCTACATCGGCTATGATGTGAAGCGGGTGATGAACATAACGGATGTGGGTCATCTTTCCAGCGATGCGGACACCGGCGAGGACAAGATGCTGAAGGGCGCGAAGCGGGAGCATAAATCTGTCATGGAGATCGCCGGGTTTTATACGGATGCTTTTTTCAGCGACTGCGGGAAGCTGAACATCAAGACACCTGATGTGGTGGAACCAGCCACCAACTGCATTCCGGAGTTTATTCATATGATTCAGACCCTGCTGGAAAAGGGGTATGCCTATGAGCAGGGGGGCAACATTTATTTTGATACTTCCCGGCTGGAAGAGTATTATGTGTTTTCCAACCAGAGTGAACAGGAACTGCTGGTGGGCGTGCGGGAGGACGTGGATGAAGATGCCAACAAACGGAACAAGAGCGACTTTGTTCTTTGGTTTACCAAATCCAAGTTTGACGATCAGGAGTTAAAATGGGAAAGCCCCTGGGGACTGGGGTATCCGGGCTGGCATATAGAATGTTCCTGCATCAGTATGAAACATCTGGGTGAATATATGGACATTCACTGCGGCGGCGTGGACAATATCTTTCCCCACCATACCAACGAGGTGGCTCAGAGCGAGTCCTATCTGGGACATAAATGGTGCAATTACTGGTTTCATGTACATCATTTGAATGATAAATCCGGCAAGATGAGTAAGTCCAAGGGGGAGTTCCTGACGGTATCCCTGTTGGAGGAAAAGGGCTATGACCCGTTGGTATACCGCATGTTCTGCCTGCAGTCCCATTACCGTAAGCCGCTGGAGTTCTCTTTTGAAGTGCTGGACAATATGACTGCCGCTTATGAAAAACTGGTGAAGCGCATTGCCTCCCTGGGAAGGGACGGAGAAGTGGACCAGGAGAAATATGCTGCGTTTCGGACCAGGTTTGAGGAGGCTGTCTGTGACGACCTGAATTCTTCCATGGCAATCACTGTCCTGTATGACATGCTGAAAGAGGATATGAACGATGCCACAAAGTTTGCGCTGGCAGAGGATTTTGACCGGGTACTGTCCTTGAATCTCACCACGGCCCATGCGGCGAAGGAGTCGGGCCGCCAGGTGGACGCGGAACTGGAGCGCTATATTCTGGACAGGATCGAGGAGCGGAAAGCTGCCAAAAAGGAGAAGGACTTTGCCAGAGCGGATGCTATTCGGGCGGAATTGTTGGAGCAGGGCATTGTGCTGGAGGATACGAGAGAGGGCGTAAAATGGAAGAAAGCATAAGCCTGCTGGAACAGATTCGCAGCAGCTTCCAATGCGGAGGAGCGGATATCCGTACCTATTCTCCCCTTACCATGGCGTATATAGGGGACGCCATATATGATCTGATCATCCGAACCGTGGTGGTGGAGCGGGGCAATCGTTCTGCCAATGATCTGCATCGGCGCACCACACAGTATGTGAACGCCGGCACTCAGGCCAAAATGATTGAGGCTTTGGCGGATTTTCTCACGGAGGAGGAGGCTGGTCTCTACCGCTGGGGCAGGAACGCCAAGTTTTATACCAAGGCGAAGAATGCTTCCGTGGCAGAGTATCGCCGGGCCACAGGGATGGAAGCCCTGCTGGGCTATCTGTACATGACGGGACGCACGGAAAGGTTGCTGGAACTGATTGGAGAGGGAATTCGGCGGGTGGGCATGGAGCTTTAACCCGAAGGATCCTTCGGCGGCTGAAAACGGGTAAAAGCCGATAACAAATCGGCGCAAACAAAATAAGAAGGGGATATGTATGGGATACCAGGAACAGACAATAGAGGGCAGGAATGCGGTAATTGAGGCTTATCGCAGCGGTAAGCCCATCGAGAAGCTATATATTCAGGACGGGTGTCAAGACGGCCCGGTCATGACCATTAAGCGGGAGGCCAGAAAGCATGAAACGCCTGTAAAATACGTGGAAAGGGAGAGACTGGATCAGATGTCCGAGACGGGACGGCATCAGGGGGTCATAGCAGTGGCCGGAGCCTACGAATATGCGGAACTGGAGGATATTCTGCAGGCGGCCAGGGAAAAGGGGGAGCCCCCGTTTCTGTTCCTGCTGGATAATATTGAGGACCCCCACAACCTGGGAGCCATTATCCGCACCGCCAATCTGGCAGGCGCCCATGGGGTGATTATCCCCAAGAACAGGGCGGTGGGGCTGACGGCCACTGTGGCCCGTACCTCGGCGGGGGCTTTGAACTATACGCCGGTGGCTCGTGTCACCAATCTGTCCCAAACCATTGAAGAATTGAAAAAAGAAGGCATCTGGTTTGTCTGTGCGGATATGAATGGTACCCGGATGTATGACCTGAATTTGAAAGGGCCCATAGGTCTGGTGATCGGCAGCGAGGGTGAGGGCGTTGGAAGGCTGGTAAGGGAAAGATGTGATATGATCGCCTCTATCCCCATGAAGGGGAAGATCGACTCTCTGAATGCCTCTGTGGCGGCGGGGGTGCTGGCTTATGAGATTGTGAGGCAGCGAGCAACTATAGCGTGAAGGCAGCGGCAGTATGACAAATGCATGGCGGAATAAAGCGCCCAGGGCGGAGTAAACGGTTCGCAGCGGAGGGAGACGGGATGGAGCGGGAATACAGCCGGGTCAGCGATGAGGAATTGATAGACCGTCTGCGGGGCGGCGAAAGCCCTATTACGGACTACATTATGGACAAATATAAAAACCTGGTGCGCAGCAAGGCCAAGTCCATGTATATTCTGGGGGGCGACAATGAAGACCTGATCCAGGAGGGAATGATCGGTCTGTTTAAGGCTATCCGGGATTACGACTGCGGCCGGGATGCCAGCTTTTATACTTTTGCGGATCTATGCATCAGCCGACAGATGTACACGGCGGTACAGGCATCCCACAGACAGAAACACTGGCCTCTGAACACTTATGTGTCACTATATGGCAATGGGCGCGGCCAGGGCGACAACGAGGAATTGGAATTGGCGGAGGCATTGCCCCCGGACCAGGATCAGAACCCGGAGACATTGTTTATAGACCGGGAGCGGGTGGAGTATCTGGAGGGCCAGATCGACAAGGAACTCAGCAGCTTTGAGAAACAGGTTCTGGATCTGTACCTGACAGGCATGAGTTACAGCCAGATCGCCAGAGTGCTGGGGCGGGAAGAGAAATCAACAGACAATGCGCTGCAGCGGCTGAAGGGTAAAATAAAGAAGATGCTATAGAGTGTCTTCTTTATTTTTTTTTAATAATATTCCGGGAACATGTGGATTGACTTTCCCAAGGGGGCGGCATATAATTTTTACAGGCGACTGACTGGCCGGTCGGTTATTGGCTTTTGGATGTAACAGGCCGGTTTGACAGGAAAATATTGGGCATAAGATATGCGACTGTAGAAAGGAAATGCCTCATGATATCTAAAATAAGCGTAAAAAAACCATATACCGTATTGGTGGGAGTGGTACTGGCCATCGTGCTGGGTGTGGTGTCTTTCACCAGGATGACCACGGACCTTCTTCCCAACATCAGTCTGCCCTATGTGATCGTAATGACCACTTACGTGGGGGCCAGCCCGGAAACGGTGGAGATGGTGGTGACCAAGCCTGTGGAATCTTCCATGGCCACGGTCAGCAATATCGAGAGTATCAGTTCCGTCTCCTCGGAAAATTATTCCATGGTGGTGCTGGAGTTTGCCCAGTCGGCGGATATGAACGCGGTATCGTTGGAAATTCGGGAGAATCTGGACCAGATCAAGTCCTACTGGGACGACAGTGTGGGCAACCCCATTATTATGAAACTGAACCCGGACATGCTGCCGGTGATGATGGTGGCCGTAGGGGTGGAGGATCTGGAGTACGCCCAGATCAGCGAATATGTCACGGATGTGCTGATGCCTGAGGTGGAGAGCCTGGAGGGCGTGGCCAGTGCCAGCGCAGTGGGCCTTCTGGAAGAGAGCGTCAATGTAATCATCCGCCAGGAGAAAGTGGATGCGCTGAACCGGCAGATCTACGCGGCCATAGACGATAAGATGCGGGATGCGGAGGAAGAACTGGAGGAGGGCCGCCGGGAACTGGAAGACGGACAGCAGGAACTGGAGGACGGAAAGAAAGAAATAAAGGACGGCCTGAAGGAGATCAACAGCGGCAAAAAGGATCTCCAGGAAGGCAGGGACGAACTGGACAGGACCCAGGAGGAGACCGGGGCCAAACTGGCGGAGACCAAGAATCAGCTTTTGACAGCCAAAACCAGCCTGGAGTCCACCAGGATGACCCTGATTACCAATCTGGCCACCGCCAGAGGACTGCAGGCCGGTATAGATCAGATCAATAAGATTCAGGAGAGCACAAACAGCTACATAAGAGAGTATAACAGTCTGACGGGGGGCTTTTCCGCATCCGGTTCCGACGCGGATGTGGATGATGAGACCCGGGAGCAGATCCACCAGCTGAAGGAACGTTTTTTTGCCAGCGATATCGTAAAACAGATGGGTTCCAACGAACAGATGGCTTCTCTGCTTTCCAACCTGCGGGAACTGGACTGGGCGGATCCTGACAATTTTCAGACGGTGTATGTGAACCTGGGCATCATTACCGCAGGGGTATCCACCCAGCTTGCTTCTCAGCGGGGCAATCTGGAGCAGTCTCTGAACGCCCTGACCAACGGCCAGGGAGTGGGAGCCTTTGAGGGCATGGTCAATCGGACCGTGGCCGAACTGGACGAGAAGATCGGCCAGGTAAACAGCGGTTTGATTGAGGTGGAAAAGGGAGAATTGACTGCGGCGGTGGAGTTTGCCAATGCGGCTTCCCAGATCAATCTGGGTGAATATCAGATGGAACTGGCGCAGACCCAGTTGGATGCGGCCCTGGAGCAGATCAAAGCCGGGGAGGAGCAGCTGGAGACTGCCCGGGAGAAGTTGGAAGAAGGGGAAAAGCAGTTGGAGGAGGCGCGCCAGGAGGCATATGACAGCGCCGATATGACGGAGATACTCACGGTGGAGATGCTTAAGAATCTGCTGACTGCCCAGAACTTTTCCATGCCGGGGGGTTATGTGACGGAGGACGGCGTGGACTATCTGGTACGGGTGGGAGATAAGCCGTCCACCCTGGAAGAACTGCAGGCATTGCCACTGATGGATCTTCACATGGACGGGGTACCTGTGATCACGCTGGGAGACGTGGCAGACGTATTTTTTACGGACAATTCGGAGGAGATTTATACCAATGTGAACGGCAGTCCCGGCTGCATGCTGTCCATTCAGAAGCAGACAGGCTACTCCACCGGTGCGGTATCGGATCTGTTGTTAAAGCGTTTCTCGGATATGATGAAGGCGGACGAAAAGCTGCATGTGATCACACTGATGGATCAGGGAGTCTATATTGACCTGGTGATGGACTCCATAGTGAGTAATATCCTGATGGGAGGTCTGCTGGCCATTCTGATCCTGATACTGTTCCTGAAGGATCTGCGCCCCACCATGGTGGTGGCTTTCTCCATTCCCATCAGTCTGGTGACAGCCATCGTGTGCATGTATTTCAGCGGTGTGACACTGAATATTATCTCTTTGTCCGGCCTGGCGCTGGGCATCGGTATGCTGGTGGACAACTCCATCGTGGTGATTGAGAACATATATCGGATGAGGGGGGAGGGCAAGTCCATCCTGGAGGCGTCCATAGAGGGCAGCCGGGAAGTGACGGGTTCCATCATCGCATCCACCCTGACTACTGTGTGCGTATTTGCACCCATTGTCTTTACTGAAGGCATTACCCGTCAGCTGTTTGTGGACATGGGGCTGACCATCGCCTATTCCCTGCTGGCCAGCCTGATCATCGCCCTGACTGTGGTGCCTGCCATGGCCTCCAAGCTGCTCACCAGGACCAGGGAGCAGAAGGAGGGAAGATTCTTTGCTGCCTTATCCGGTGGGTATGTGAAGTTTCTGGACTGGTCCTTGCAGTGTAAAAGCCTGGTACTGGTGGTGTCGCTGGCCATGCTGGCCATCAGCTTCGCCCTGGCCTGGACCAATGGCACGGCTTTCATGTCGGATATGGACTCCACCCAGATGACCGTAAGCGTGAAGCTGCCGGAAGGCGCCACTCTGGAGGAGACCGGGAATCTCACGGACACGGTGGTGGAAAGGCTGTTGGAGATGGAGGATATCACGGATGTGGGGGCCATGGCCAGCACTTCTTCCCTGGCCATGCTCACCGGAGGCGGCAACAGCAGTACCCGCAGTACGGACATCTACGTGGTGGCCCGGGAGGACAAAACCCGGAGCAATGAGGAGATAGCCCGGGATATTTTGGAGAAGACGGCGGACCTGGGGGCGGAAATTACGGTGGACACCTCCAGCATGGACATGAGCGCCATGGGAGGCAGCGGTATCTCCATACAGGTACGGGGCCGGGAACTGGATACGCTGCGGCAGATTGCCGAAGAGGTGGCTGCCATCGTGGAGACCGTAGAGGGAACCAGCCAGGTATCCGACGGTATGGCCGAGAGCGGCGAGGAACTGCGTGTGGTCGTTGACAGGGAAAAGGCAGTGCAGTATGGTCTTACCGTGGCCCAGGTGTTTACCCAGATTGCTCCTAAGCTGGCGGATTCCAGCAATGCTACCACGCTGGCGGCGGCTGAAAAAGATTATGTGGTCTATGTGTCCCACGGCGGTGACACGGAACTGACCAGAGCCATGATGGAGGAACTGCCCATCAAGGGGACGGATGAGGAGGGCCGGGAGGTGGAGATTCCACTGTCGGAGATCGCGGAACTGTCTCCGGCGGTGTCCTTAAGTTCCATCAGTCGGGCGGACCAGAATCGATATATTGAGGTGTCGGCAGCCATAGCCGAGGGTTACAATGTGGGCCAGGTGTCCTCCAGGGTGGAGGCACGGCTGGCGGACTATTCGGTACCCGAGGGCTATAGCCTGGTATTTTCCGGGGAGAACGAGATGATCAACGATGCCATCAGCCAGGTGCTGCTGATGCTCCTGCTGGCAGTGGTGTTCATGTACCTGATTATGGTGGCCCAGTTCCAGTCGCTGCTTCTGCCCTTTATCATTATGTTTACCATTCCTCTGGCTTTCACCGGGGGACTGCTGGGACTGTTTGTCAGCGGCAGTGAGATCAGCGTTATAGCGCTGATCGGGTTTGTTATGCTGGCGGGTATCATTGTGAACAATGGGATTGTGCTTATCGACTATATGAACCAACTGCGGGAACAGGGCATGGAGAAGCGGGAGGCCATTCTGACAGCGGGCCGTACCAGGCTGCGGCCGGTGCTGATGACGGCGCTGACCACCATTCTGGCCCTGTCCACAATGGTGCTCTCCAATGATATGGGTGCAGAGATGGCAAAACCCATGGCGGTCACCACCATCGGCGGGCTGTTGTATGGTACGCTGCTTACTTTGGTGGTGGTTCCCTGCATTTATGATATCTTTATCCGGGAAAAAAGGCAGTCGGGTCTTGCGGGAAAGTCCCGAAAGGGCGAAAGAAATATAGAAAAAGCGCCAAACAAAGTCGGAAGGCAGAAACACAGGGTTTCGCATAAGCGGGGTAAAGAAAAGCAATGAGAAAGATAACGGGATTTGAACCGAAAGAACAGATACCTGCAAAGGTTCTGCAACTTTATCAGGGCGTGATGGAACTGATTCTCCAGGGTGTGGATGTGCGCACTCTTAAGGTGTCTGATATTACCCAGAAAGCGGGGATCGGAAAGGGGACGGCTTACGATTATTTTGATACCAGGGAGGAGATCATCGTCAGCGCCATCCTCCATGTGATGGTGTGCATACAGGAGGAAGTGGGGGCCGAACTGGCCCGGCGTACCGGTTTTTTTGACCGGATGGAGTATCTGCTGGAGGTACTGGAGGAGAAAATGGAGGAGCGGGAGTGTTTTCTGCATTTTATCCATCTGCTGACGGACACATCCATCTGCGGCCTGAAACTCCAGGAGCGGATCAAGGAGGAGGGGCAGGAGAATTATACCCTTGTGACCATGTTGACAGACATGATCCGGCAGGGCATGGAGAGCGGGGAACTGCGCACAGATCTGCCGGTGGGATACCTTTGCTATGCGGTGAGTTCTCAAATTGTCTGTTTTATGGCCAGCGTCAGTTTCCCCGATATAGGGCAGATTACAGCAGAAGAATTGAAACCCCTGATTCTCAGCCAGATGCGGGAGAGTTATGGACGGAAGGCTTGAAATAGATGATTTAATGTGCTATAATTCTATCAGTCTTGCCAGCGGCGGACGGCAAATGCAGAGATATGGGGATGGGGCAGATGCAGCAGACATTATATAGCATGGTAAAGGTGAACAATGAGATCGAGTTGTGTGAAGTGGGTGACATGGACTGTAAACAGGCCATAGAGCGGGAGTTGCTGCAGAATCGAATCTCATACTTTATACGATGGAACAAGGGGGGACTCTTCCGCCTGGGCCGCAAGAAGGATTACTGCATCTTCTGCGTCAACGACAATGCGGCGGAGGAGGCGGAGGCGGTGGTCAACACCCTCTGCGAGCAGCGCGGATTCCATGTACGCTTTCTGCTCCGCAGGGCCAGAAACAAATACTTCTGACATTGAAAAATTGTGTAAAAAATTTGTGCAATTAATGTTGACAAATGCAGATACTTTTGGTAGAATATTTTTTGTGGTTGAGAGATCGTCACAACCTGCTGCTGTGGCTCAGTCGGTAGAGCGTCGCATTGGTAGTGCGGAGGTCACGGGTCCGATTCCCGTCAGCAGCTTTACAAATTTATAAAAGTAAATCTAACTATAAACCAATCAAATTTATTTTGGTTGGTTTTAATTTTTCTGACACTCTGGAATATTGTCTGTAGGTTGGTTCTTTTTATCGATATTTCCGCAATTCCGTTGATAATGGTTCTCTGTGAAGGTAATGTTTGTATACCCCATCTGCTTCGTATGCATGTGGTTGTCACAATACATTGATAATTGAATCGACTTTGTATCCTGAATATGGCATAAAGTTGACTTGAAAGAGCATCAAGTCAACTTCTGATTCCATATGCGCTGGAGCGCATGAAATTATGGTACAATGATCACATGGAGGGCGCAGATATGAGTGATAGCGAAAAATTGGATTTACTCTTGACTGAAATGCAAGAGCTGAAAATAGATATAAATCAGAAATTTGATGAAATAGGTAAAAAACTCAATCAACTGGAAACTGGACAAACTGAATTGAAAAATAAAATGGAGGGGCTTGCAGTAGAACAGGTAAAAACACAAAAGGAACTATACAAAATTAATCAGAAAATTGAAAATACTTACGGTGTAACTCTTGACGCACTCGCGGAAGCCGCTGAAAACCGTAAATGACTCGAAACAGGCCGTAGTTCACTTATATAAATTAACTGAATACCGCACAAGGGATGTAATGTCTATTGAATTATCAATGGCATTGCATGTGGCAGTAGGGCGCATGCCGCCTAAAAGACGGAAGCGGAGAGGCAGAAGACCTTCTCAGAAATCCCACAGAACATAGCGAAAAATTGCATAAAAAAAGACCATCCCGGGCATTCACCCGAAATGGCTTTTTTCTTCTCTTTAGAATTATTTCTTGAAGGTCATGGATACGCCTTCTTCAGCCATGGTAAGAACTCCGTCCTCCAGAGTGCAGTTGATGGTTTCGCCTTCTACTGTCAGCTTCACGCTGCTGCCGCTTCCTTCCCAAGTTCCGCTCATAGACATGTCTGCAGACTCAAGTGCGGACATATCCAGTGAGAAATTGCCGTCTTCCTTCAGCTCCAGGATGATCGTCATCTCATCCGCAGATACGCCGGAGGCCTCAGCCAGCTGCTCCAGATCCATGGACATTCCGGACATTTCGATAGTCTGAAGTTTGTAAGATCCTGCTGCGCTGGAATCTCCGCCGCCGCAGGCAGCAAGCCCGATCACACACACAAACACCAATGCCAAACTCAGCATCTTTGCCCATACGCTCTTTTTCATGTTACTTCTCTCCTTTATTTCCTTTTATGTATTGACGTCTGTTTGACGTTCAAATAGATTATAGCACCTTTTTATGGATTTACAAGGTGTTTTTTCTGATTTTATGAATTCTTAATGTTTTTTTATCAGTGCAATTTGATATATTCATGTGCGGATGCTGTCAATTGTTTTTGTTGTTTTCTTTCGGATAAAATGTTATATTTAGACAGTACTTTAAATATGAGGAGAAGAAGTCATGTACCGTATTATGATTGTAGAAGATGATCTGGCCATGGCAGGTGTGATGAAAAAGCAGATTGAGTCATGGGGAAACCAGGTTATGTGTGTCAGTGATTTTCAGAACATACTGCCGGCGTTTGTGGAATATGATCCCCATATGGTGTTGATGGATATCATGTTGCCCTTTTTTAACGGATACCATTGGTGCACTGAGATTCGGAGGATCTCCAATGTGCCGGTGGTCTTTATCTCCTCGGCCTCAGAGAATATGAATATTGTTATGGCCATGAATATGGGCGGGGACGATTTCATTCCCAAGCCGGTGGATCTGGATGTGATGACGGCGAAAATCCAGGCACTGCTGCGCCGGACCTACGATATGACGGGCCGGATTCCTCTGCTGGAGCACAGGGGCGCCATATTGAATCTGAACAATACTACCCTTACCTATGACGGCGAACAGATCGAGCTGACCAAAAATGAATTTCGCATCCTGCAGACGCTTCTGGAAAATAAAGGGAAGGTAGTGAGCCGGGAAACGCTGATGACCCGACTGTGGCAGATGGATTCTTATGTGGAGGAGAATACCCTGACGGTCAATGTCACCAGGCTCAGAAAGAAGCTGGAGAATGCCGGGCTTGTTCATTTTATTGCCACCAGGGTGGGAAGCGGCTATATCATCGAATAGCTCCTGCCGGCCGTTCGGGATTTGGAGCTTTGTTATGTGGGACAGGGCAGATAAAATTGCGCCGGGGAATAGGAAAAGGAGCGGAAGAGAATGAAAGAGGAAAAGTGGTATTATGTTTCGGCAAAGCTTTTATGGCAGAACAGATATACAGGTCTGGCTTTCCTGTTATATGCGGCTATTTTCGGAGGCATTTTCTTTCTATATAATATAGAAGCGGAAGCTGTATTGTATGCGGCCGGATTATGTGCGCTGCTCACTCTGGCGGTCCTGCCCATCCGGCTGGCTGCGGGAAGCAGGGCCCATGGGCAGCGCAAAAGGATTGCGGGAGATGTGGAGGTCATGCTGGATGAGATGCCGCCGCCAAAGACCCTTGCAGAGGAAGACGATCAGGAGCTGCTCAGACAGTTAAAGGCCGTATATGACCGGAATCTTGCCGCCTGGCAGAATGAGCGCAGGGAGAGTATGGACTATTACACCACATGGGTGCACCAGATCAAGACGCCCATTTCCGTCATGCGGATGATCCTGCAGGAAGAGGACACCAGGGAAAACAGGGAGCTATTGGCGGAACTGTTCCGCATCGAGCAATATGTGGAGATGGCGTTAAACTGGATGCGGCTGGGGAGTGACAGCACGGATTTCATATTTCAGGAATATGAGTTGGACGGCATTATCAGACAGGCCATCCGAAAATATGCGGGGCAGTTTATCAGGAACAGGATAAGTGTTTGCTACGAGCCTACGCAAGTGAGAGTGCTCACGGATGAGAAATGGCTGCTCTTTGTGATAGAGCAGCTATTGTTCAACGCGGTAAAATATACCCGGGAGGGTCGGGTTACCATCAGGGTGACCCGGGAGAAGGTTCTGCAGATTCAGGATACCGGCATCGGTATAGCGCCGGAGGATATTCCCAGGATCTTCGAGAAAGGATTCACCGGATACAATGGCAGAGCAGATAAAAAGTCCACGGGATTGGGGCTGTATTTGAGCCGTCTCACGGCGGATAAGCTGTCCAATCGGCTGTGGGCCGAGTCTGTCCCGGGTGTAGGGACCACGTTTTTCATGGATTTATACAGAGAGGAGCTTAAGGCAGATTGAGCCTGTTTCGGTGCCCCTTCACACATTTGACAACCTTACAAAAATGTCACAAAAACAGGCGGAAATGTCACCCGATTCGATGTCGGTGCGTTCCGCTCTTTTGTATAATATCCTTATCCAAAGCAAAGAACGGAGGTAAGTATATGGCATTATTAGAGGCGAAAAGCCTGAAAAAAGTCTACACAACCCGCTTCGGCGGCAATCAGGTACAGGCCCTGTCCAAAGTATCTTTTTCGGTGGAGCAGGGTGAATATGTGGCGATCATGGGAGAGTCGGGGTCTGGCAAGACTACTTTGCTCAATATCCTGGCGGCCCTTGACAAACCTACCAGCGGGCAGGTCCTGTTAGGCGGAAAGAGCCTGTCCGGGGTACGGGAGAAGGAACTGGCGGCATTCAGACGCAACAATCTGGGATTTGTCTTCCAGGATTTCAATCTGTTGGACACTTTTACCCTGAAGGATAATATCTTCCTACCGCTGGTGCTGGGTGGGAAGGAGTATGGGGAGATGGAGCGGAGGCTGAAACCCATTGCGGGACGCCTGGGCATTCAGGAGATTCTGGAAAAGTTTCCCTACGAGGTCTCGGGCGGCCAGAAGCAGCGCACGGCAGTGGCCAGAGCGCTGATTACAAATCCTCAGCTGGTGCTGGCGGATGAACCCACGGGGGCACTGGATTCCAAAGCGGCGGACGGATTGCTGAACATCTTTAACGATATCAATATGGACGGGCAGACCATTTTGATGGTGACCCATTCCACCAGGGCGGCAAGCAGGGCAGGAAGGGTGATGTTCATCAAGGACGGAGAGGTATTCCATCAGATCTACCGCGGAAACAGCACCAATGAGCAGCTTTATCAGAAGATTTCGGATACGCTGACGTTGCTGGCAACGGGAGGTGCACATTCATGAGAAATGGGTTTTATGCGAAGCTGGCGGCAGGGAATATTAAAAAGAACGGGAAAACGTACATTCCCTACATTTTGACCTGTATTGTGACAGTGGCCATGTTTTATATCGTGAAGTCACTGTCCTTAAACCCGGGGCTTAGCCATATGGTGGGAGGGAATTTCCTGAATACCACCATGGGCCTGGGGAGCTGGGTGGTGACGGTTTTCGCTTTTATCTTTCTGTTTTATACCAATAGTTTCCTGGTGAAGCATCGCAAGAAGGAGTTCGGTATCTTTCATATATTGGGAATGGAGCGCAGGCATCTGGCCAGAGTCATCGGGTGGGAGACATTCTATGTGATGATTATCAGCGTTATTTTGGGGCTGGGCATCGGAATCGCGCTGGACAAAGTGATGTTTCTGGCGGTGGTGAGGATCGTGGGGGCAGATGTGCCGCTTGGATTTTTCCTGGCGCCGGAGGCTGTAGCCGGGACGGTTATCTTTTTTTCCATTCTGTTTGTGCTGATATTTGCCAATTCGGTAAGGCAGATCCGCGGCGCAGATCCCATCGAGCTGCTGCGGGCCGGGAATGTGGGGGAACGGGAGCCGCAGTCCAACTGGCTTCTGACGATCTGGGGACTGGCGGCGCTGGGGGGCGGTTATTATATTGCTATTACCACCCGGAATCCCATTGCCTCCGTACTGTTGTTTTTTGTGGCGGTGCTTCTGGTGATCGCAGGGACCTATCTGCTGTTCACGGCAGGCAGTATAGCGCTTTTGAAGACACTGCGCAGGAACAGGCGGTATTATTACCGCACGAAGCATTTTGTCAGCGTATCCGGAATGATTTACCGAATGAAGCAAAATGCGGTGGGACTGGCCAATATCTGCATTCTGTCTACCATGGTGCTGGTGATGGTGTCTACTACCACTTCCATGATGGTGGGGATGGAGGAGATCATCCGAAACCGTTATCCGGCGGATTATGTCTTTTATGCAGATGACGTGAAGAGGCGGGATGAGGATATGGCAGCCATCCGGCGCCTGCAGCAGGAGAGCGGGGTGTCTGTCACGGGAGAGTGGGAATATTCCTGCCTGGGATTCCAGGGAATCTGCGACGGCGACGGCTATCTGGTCTTGCGGGAACGGGCCCGGTCGGTAGAGGATGACACCAATTCCCTGTTATTTGTGACACAGGAAGACTATAACCGGATCATGGGAACGGAGAAAACGCTGCAGGAGGGAGAGATCTTTGTCTATTCCAACAGACAGGATTACCCTTACGAAACCATGCGGCTCTTCGACAGGCAGTATCGGGTGGCGGAGAAGCTGGAGGACTTTATCGGGAACGGGGAATATGAGGCAATGATGTCGGCCACACAGTATATCGTTGTTCCGGACATGGAGACGTTGACGGCACTTTGTGAGAGCCAGCGGGAGATTTTGACAGATCTGGCCAGTGAAATCGGGTGGGTCTATGGCTTTGACACGGATGCGGGAGAGGAGAAGCAGTGGGAATTCGACAGTGCGGCAAGGGGGGGTTCGGAGCTGGGGATGAAGCTGGAGTCCAGGATAGACGGGCGGCAGGCGTTTCTGGAAATCGACGGAGGCTTGTTCTTTATCGGAATCTTCCTGGGGAGTCTGTTTATCATGGCAACGGTTCTGATTATTTACTATAAACAGATTTCGGAGGGATATGACGACAGGAATCGTTTTGAAATCATGCAGAAGGTAGGTATGAGCCACAGCGAGGTGAAAGCCGCGATCCATTCTCAGATCGTGACAGTATTCTTCCTGCCCCTGGTGGTGGCGGGAATCCATGTGGCGGCTGCGTTTCCGCTGATATCCAGGCTGCTGGCGCTGCTGAATTTATATAATGTGGGGTTGTATGCGGTCTGTACCCTGGTCTGTTTCCTGGTATTCGGCGTCATGTATATACTGGTATACGCTCTGACATCAGGAACTTATTATCGTATCGTCAGCAGATAAGCGCCGGTCTGTTATGCGGTTTGTTGTCTGGCAAGGGCTTTTGTTCATGCGTATAAATTATAGAAAGGAAACGAAAAAATGGAAAAGAATACAGGAAAAAGAAAATGGTTGCGCACTATATTGATCTGGATTGCGGCAGTGGTCTTGTACCGCTTTTTCAAATCAGGAAGAAGGAGGGAGCCGGATGAGGAGAGTGATTAGCAAAGCCGTGATTGTATGTATGGTGTTTCAGCTGACGGCATGCGGATTTCCCTTTGGCAATGAGAAGCTGCTTAGCGATACATTGGAGGAAGTGGCAGGGTTTTTCGGAGCATCTCAGATTACCGGGGATGAGAATCTGATCGGCGAGCGGCTTTATGGGAGGGATGCATACACAGGACGATATCTGGCGGACTGCGACAAAGTCACGGGACGGGATGTGGTATTTGGGGGAGCGTCCGTGGAATCCCGGAAGCTGTATCTGAGCGGATATATTCAGGCCTATTCGGGAACGGCTGTGATCAGGATCCGGACAAACTGGGAAGTGGTGGAATTGGAACCGGATGAGGACGGGTATTTTGAGACAGAGCTGAATCTGGAATCCGGCGGTAATTATGTGATTGTCAAATTTGAAGATTTTACAGGAACAGTGGACCTGACATCCGGTTATGACCGGGTGTCAGGTCTGGTCCAGTGTCCGGCTTAAACCATAGCTTCGGCGTGCCAAATAGGAGAAAAGTAACGATCATAATATTGACATAAATTCATTGGCTTGTTAGAATAGAGGGCAGAAGAGTTTGCATCACATCAGGAGGAAGCGGATATGTACCATTGTCGGATCCACTTTTATTTTGTAGGCCCTTCCTGCAGGACATTTGAGATTATACGAAAGAGCAGTCCCCTGGAAGGGTTTTCTCATGTGTTCGCGGAAAGTGACCGGCCGCAGACGCAGCTTGCCTCTGAGGCGGACGTGATCTGGGTTCATCTGGGGGATATGGATGTAAAGGAGACTTTGGGTACGCTGATTTCTGCCGGGCGCAGGGATGCGGAAGTAATATTGCTGGCGGACGGCGGAAATATGACAGAATTGGCGGAGGAACTTTCGAAAGAGGTTAGCTCCGCCGGTGGTCGTGGAAATATAAAGAAAGAAGAGGCGTCTGTGTCTGCAAGGCTGACGGATATATGGACGCTGCCCATGGGAGAGGAGATGATGTTTTTCCGTTTTTCCAAATGGCAGCAGCGATATAAGGAGTGCAGAGACGCCTGGCAGACCAGCCAGTTTTTCGAAGCCACCATCAATAATGTGCCGAATCTGATCTGGTATAAGGATAAAAACGGCATACACGAGAAGGTCAATGACAGCTTCTGCAGGACCGTCGGCAAGACGAAAACGCAGGTAGAGGGACGGGGCCATGCATACATATGGGATGTGGAGCAGGATGATCCTGCCTGTATCGAGTCGGAACAGGAGGTTATGACCAAACGCAGAACCTTTGTCTCCGAGGAAGTGATCAAAACCGGGGAGGGCATGCGGACACTGACTACGTACAAGTCGCCGTTATATGATATTGATGGAAGTGTGATGGGGACTGTGGGGGTGGCCATCGACGTGACCCAGGAGAGAGCCTACGAACAGGAGATCGTGCAGAAGAACCGTACCCTGGAAACGCTTTTTACCACCATTGACTGCGGCGTGATCTGCCATAGTCTGGACGGTTCCCGAATCCTCAGCATCAATAGGGCCGCATTGAAGATTCTGGGTTATGAGACGAAGGAAGAGTTGTTGCAGGACGGATTTGATCTGATTGCCTCATCCGTGCTGGAGGAGGACAGGGAGGCGCTCCAGGAGAATATAGAAGATCTGAAAAAGGAAGGCGACAGCGTCAGCGTGGAATATCGGATCCGGCATAAAAACGGCGATATCCTGCATATCATGGGCAACGTAAAGCTGATCAGGGAGAACGGACAGCTGTTTTATCAGCGTTTTTTGCTGGATTGTACGGCACAGAAGCTCCAGGAAAAGCAGAATGAGCGCCGCCAGATGGAGCTGGTTAAAGCGCTGAGTACCGATTACAACATTGTCTGCTTTTTTGATCTGGATTCGGGAATGGGCAGGCTGCTTCAAAATGATCGCAGTGAGGATATGTTTGACGGGATCTTTGAGGGCGATATCTCGCTGGTAGAAAGCATGGGAAAATATATACGGAATTTCGTGCATGAAGAAGACCGGGAGACGGTACGGGAGGCCTCTTCACCGGCCAGGATCCGGCAGGAGCTGGAGGAAAAGCTGCAGTATTATGTGAATTACCGTGCATGCAGGAAGGACGGGATCCGGTATTTTCAGGTGAAGGCCGTGCGGGCCGGAGCATGGGAGGAAAACCATGGTATTGTACTGGGATTCCGCAGTGTAGATGATGAGATCCGCAATGAGATGGAGCAGAAGCGTTTACTGGAGGATGCGCTGATGCAGGCCAACCGGGCCAGCAAGGCCAAGAGTGTGTTCCTCTCCAATATGTCCCACGATATCCGGACGCCCATGAATGCGATTGTCGGCTTTACTGCTCTCGCCATCACCCACATCGATCACAGGGATCAGGTGGAAGAATATCTGAAGAAGATCATGACCTCCGGAAATCACCTGCTGAGCCTGATCAATGATGTGCTGGATATGAGCCGGATTGAAAGCGGCAAGATCCGCCTGGAAGAGAAGCCCTGCTCTCTGCCGGATATTCTGCACGGCCTGCGCAATATTCTGCAGGCGGATGTCAATGCCAAGCAGATGGAGCTGTATATGGATGCGGTGGATGTCTGGGACGAGGAGATCTACTGCGACAAGCTGAGGCTGAATCAGGTGCTTTTGAATCTGCTGAGCAATTCCGTGAAATATACCGGGGCGGGAGGCATCGTCAGTATGCGGGTTACCGAGAAAGCCGGGGCGCCCGCCGGATATGCTCATTATGATTTCTGCATCAAAGACAATGGTATCGGGATGAGCGAGGAATTCGTGGAGCATATTTTTGAGCCCTTTGAGCGGGAGGAGAATACCACCTTAAGCGGGGTTCAGGGAACCGGCCTGGGGATGGCGATCACCAAAAATATCGTGGACATGATGAACGGTACCATCGAAGTGAAGAGTGAACAGGGGGTGGGAACGGAGTTTCGAGTCTCCTTTACCTTCAAGCTGCATCAGGAGGAGAAGGAGCCGCATACGATAGCGGAATTGAAGAATTGCCGTGCGCTGGTGGTGGATGATGATTTCAATACCTGCGACAGCGTGTCCTATATGCTGCAGCAGATCGGAATGCGGGCGGAATGGACCCTTTCCGGAAAGGAAGCTGTGCTTCGTACCCATCAGGCACAGATGCGGGGCGACAGTTACAGCGTGTACATTATCGACTGGCTGCTGCCCGATATGAACGGTATCGAAGTCACCAGGAGAATCCGCAAGGAGATGGGGGAGGATGTGCCGGTGATCGTGCTGACGGCCTATGACTGGTCAGACATCGAGGATGAGGCAAAGGAGGCCGGCGTCACTGCCATCTGCGCCAAGCCGCTGTTTTTCTCGGAGCTGCGCCGCTGTCTCCAGTCCGTGATCAATCCGGAGGAGCAGGAGGCCGGGCAGGAGGAAAGCCGGCCGGCCAGGCAGCATACGGGACGGATTCTGCTGGCGGAGGATGTGGAACTGAACCAGGAGATTGCCGTTGCGATTCTGGGGGATGCCGGGTTTACCACGGAAGTGGCGAGCAACGGCAGGGAGGCTGTAGAGATGTTGCGCGAATCCCGGCCGGGATATTATCAGCTGGTGCTTATGGATGTGCAGATGCCTGTGATGAACGGCTACGATGCGGCGAAGGCAATCCGGAAGCTGGAGGATCCGAAGCTGGCGGGCGTGCCCATTATCGCCATGACGGCCAATGCTTTCGAGGAGGATAAGAAGGCAGCGCTGGCCAGCGGCATGAACGGCCATATAGCAAAGCCCATCGATGTGAATCATCTGTTCGAGACATTGGACAAAGTACTGACCTGAGATAACCTGTTTCGGTTCTTTATCAAAATTTAATCGGAAAGTGATTGCAAAAGGACAAGGACTATGCTAAACTGAAAATATCCTGTATGATAAAAAAATAACAATCAATACAAATCATATTTTTGGAGGAAAAAACATATGGCAAAGAAAGTAGTTTTAGCAGGTGCATGCCGTACAGCCATCGGCACCATGGGCGGCACACTGAGCACTACCCCTGTAGCGGATCTGGGGGCGATCGTTATCAAGGAGGCTCTGAACAGGGCAGGGGTGAAGCCGGAAGATGTGGACCAGGTGTACATGGGCTGTGTCATCCAGGCAGGACAGGGACAGAATGTGGCACGTCAGTCTTCTATCAAGGCAGGACTCCCCATCGAGGTACCTGCGGTCACCATGAATGTGGTCTGCGGTTCCGGTCTGAACTGTGTGAACCAGGCTGCTCAGATGATCATGGCGGGAGATGCCGATGTAGTGGTAGCAGGCGGTATGGAGAATATGTCCATGGCTCCTTACGCAATTCCCCAGGCACGTTACGGTTACAGGATGAATAACGGTACGCTGGTGGATACCATGATTAAGGATGCCCTCTGGGACGCTTTCAATGATTATCATATGATCATGACAGCGGACAATATCTGCCGTGAGTGGAATCTGACTAGGGAAGAGCTGGATGAGTTTGCACTTAAGAGCCAGCAGAAAGCAGAGGCAGCGCAGAAATCCGGCGCATTCGACGCGGAGATCGTACCCGTGACAGTGAAGAAAAAGAAAGAGACCATTGAGTTCAAGGTAGATGAGGGTCCCCGCGCAGGCTCCACAATCGAGGGTCTCGCCAAGCTGCGTCCCATCAATAAAGACGGATTCGTGACCGCAGGCAATGCATCCGGTATCAACGACGGTGCGGCAGCGATTGTGGTTATGAGCGAGGAGAAGGCCAAAGAGCTGGGTGTGAAGCCCATGGCAACTTTCGTGGCCGGCGCTCTGGCAGGCGTACGTCCCGAGGTGATGGGAATCGGACCTGTGGCGTCGACGAAGAAAGTCCTGGCGAAGACGGGCATGAAGATCGAGGACTTCGACATTATCGAGGCCAACGAAGCATTCGCCGCGCAGTCCGTTGCGGTAGGCAAGGAGCTGGGCATCGATGTGGATAAGCAGCTGAACCCCAACGGCGGAGCCATTGCACTGGGACATCCCGTAGGCGCTTCCGGGTGCCGTATTCTGGTAACGCTGCTTCATGAGATGCAGGCAAGAGGAGCCAAGACCGGACTTGCAACCTTATGTATCGGCGGCGGCATGGGCTGCTCTACCATCGTGAAGATCGAGGACTGAGAGCGGGACCGATACCCAAAAGCGTAGCAGAGCCGAATCGGGAGAGATTCCGGACAGGGCTGCTGCATAGGGGCATGGAAAAGCGCGGCGGCCCTGTGAGCCGGCGCGGAACGAATAATCAGGAGAATAGACAAATGGAATTTATAGTATATGAGCAGAAGGGAAATTATGCCGTCATCACAATCAATCGTGAAAAGGCATTGAATGCCCTCAATTCCGCTGTGCTGGATGAGCTGAACGCGACGCTTGACGGGGTGGACCTGAATACCGTGCGCTGCCTGATTCTCACAGGCGCAGGACAGAAATCTTTCGTGGCCGGCGCGGATATCGGAGAGATGAGTACGCTGACCAAGGCGGAGGGAGAAGCTTTCGGCAAGAAAGGAAACGATGTGTTCCGCAGGCTGGAGACCTTCCCGATTCCGGTGATTGCGGCGGTGAACGGATTTGCGTTGGGCGGAGGCTGTGAGATCTCCATGAGCTGCGATATCCGGATTTGCTCCGACAATGCGGTGTTCGGACAGCCCGAGGTAGGCTTGGGGATCACGCCTGGATTCGGCGGAACACAGAGACTGGCCAGGCTGGTAGGAGCAGGCATGGCAAAGCAGATGATCTATACTGCCCGCAATATCAAAGCGGACGAAGCGTACAGGATTGGCTTGGTGAATGCAGTTTATTCCCAGGAGGAACTGCTTCCTGCAGCGGAGAAGATGGCAGCAGGCATTGCCAAGAACGCTCCGATTGCCGTACGCAATTGCAAGAAGGCTATCAATGACGGTCTGGATGTGAGTATGGACGAGGCGATTGTAATAGAAGAGAAGCTTTTCGGAGACTGCTTCGAGACACAGGATCAGAAATACGGCATGGCCTTTTTCCTTGACAAGAATAAGGAGAAGGTAAAAGAGCCGTTCAAAAACGCGTAACTATAAGAAAATAAAACAAGGAGGGACTTTCAATGAAAGTAGGTATTATCGGTGCAGGCACCATGGGAGCAGGAATTGCCCAGGCATTTGCCATGACGGATGGCTATGAAGTGTGCTTATGCGACATTACCCAGGAATTTGCGGACGGCGGCAAGGGGAGAATCCTGAAGAATCTGAATTTCCTGGTAGGCAAGGAGAAGATTACCCAGGAGAAGGCAGATGCCATTTCCGCGAAGATTGTTACCGGCCTGAAGGATATCTGTACCGACTGTGACCTGGTGATCGAGGTTGCACCTGAGAATATGCAGATAAAGAAGACTACCTTTAAGGAACTTCAGGAGATTGTGAAGCCCGAGTGCATTTTTGCCACCAATACTTCCTCTCTCTCCATCACTGAGATCGGCGCCGGACTTGACAGGCCCATGATCGGTATGCATTTCTTCAATCCTGCAGACAGGATGAAGCTGGTAGAGGTGATTGCAGGCGCCAATACTCCTGCCGAGCTGGTGGAGAAGATCAAGGCTATTTCTACGGAGATTGGCAAGACCCCTGTGGAAGTAAAGGAAGCTCCCGGCTTTGTGGTAAACAGGATCCTGATCCCCATGATCAATGAAGCCATCGGCATCTACGCGGAAGGCATTGCCAGCGTGGAAGATATCGACACCGCTATGAAGCTGGGCGCTTCTCATCCCATGGGACCGCTGGCTCTTGGAGATCTGGTTGGTCTGGACATTGTGCTTGCCATCATGGAAGTGCTGCAGAATGAGACGGGCGATTCCAAATATCGTCCTCATCCGCTGCTTCGCAAGATGGTACGTGCAGGCAAGCTGGGCAAGAAGACCGGCGTGGGCTTCTATGATTACAGCAAGAAATAAGCTGTGTATTGAATGATATGAAATTGGATACGGAATCACTGCACTGACGGACAGAGTGGTGATTCCGTGTGCTGTGCGTAAAGGTTTGGCAATTTCAGGAAAGGACGCACGGCGACAGATGACCCGGGCGGCAGACGAGAGAGAATGCATTCTGCGGTCTGCCGTGAGTTAGACGAAAATAGATGGAGGAATGAGAATCATGGATTTTACATTGCGAAAAGAACATGAAATGGCACGCACTCTGTTCAGGGAGTTTGCCGAAAAAGAGGTAAAGCCTCTGGCCCAGGAGGTGGATGAAACCGAAGAATTCCCGAGAGGAACCGTGGAGAAGATGGCGAAAAACGGATTCCTGGGGATTCCCGTTCCCAAGGAGTACGGCGGACAGGGCTGTGATCCGCTGACCTATGTGATGTGTGTGGAGGAGCTTTCCAAGGTTTGCGGCACTACAGGCGTAATCGTATCCGCACATACATCCCTGTGCTGCGATCCGATCATGACCTTCGGAACAGAAGAGCAGAAACAGAAATATCTGGTACCTCTTGCAAAGGGTGAGAAGCTGGGGGCATTCGGTCTCACCGAGCCCGGCGCAGGTACGGACGCACAGGGACAGCAGACCAAGGCTGTGGCTGACGGAGACGATTATATTATCAACGGCTCCAAGATTTTCATTACCAACGGTAAGGAAGCGGATGTATATGTTATTTTTGCCGTTACCGGTACGATCGAAAAGCGGGGCAGGAAGATCAAGGAGATTACGTCCTTTATCGTGGAGAAGGGCACACCCGGCTTTACTTTCGGCACCAAGGAGAAGAAGATGGGTATCCGCGGATCCTCTACATATGAGTTGATTTTCACGGATTGCCGCGTTCCCAAGGAGAATATGCTGGGCAAGCCCGGACAGGGTTTCAAGATTGCCATGCACACGCTGGATGGCGGACGTATCGGTATCGCCGCACAGGCTCTGGGCATTGCAGAGGGCGCTCTGGAGAGAACTATTGCTTATACCAAGGAGAGGAAACAGTTCGGCAAGCCTATTTCCGCATTGCAGAATACCCAGTTCCAGCTGGCTGACATGGCTACCAAGGTAGAGGCGGCACAGCTCCTGGTGTACAAGGCTGCCATGGCCAAGGCTACCAAGAAAGAATATGGTTTTGAGGCTGCGCAGGCAAAATTGTATGCTGCAGAAGTTGCGATGGAAGTTACCACCAAGGCCGTTCAGCTTCATGGCGGTTACGGTTATACCAGAGAGTATGATGTGGAGCGTATGATGCGCGATGCCAAGATTACGGAGATCTATGAAGGAACCAGCGAGGTTCAGCGTATGGTAATCAGCGCTGCGCTTTTGAAGTAAGCATTGCGGAGCATAGACATATAGTAAAAAGAATATAAGGAGTGAAAATACAATGAAAGTTGTTGTTTGTATTAAGCAGGTTCCCGATACCAAGGGCGGCGTAAAGTTCAATCCCGACGGTACACTGGACAGAGCTGCCATGATGACCATTATGAACCCTGACGACAAGGCAGGAGTGGAGGCAGCGCTCAGATTAAAGGATCAGTACGGCGCAGAGGTTACGGTCCTGACCATGGGACTTCCCAAAGCGGAGGACGTGCTGCGTGAGGCTATGGCGATGGGCGCGGACAAAGGTGTCTTGGTGACTGACAGAGTGCTGGGCGGCGCCGATACATGGGCTACATCCCAGACATTGGCAGGCGCGCTGCGCAATATGGAGTATGACCTGATTATCACAGGACGGCAGGCCATCGACGGCGATACCGCACAGGTTGGCCCCCAGATTTCCGAGCATCTGAATATTCCTGTTATCTCTTATGCACAGAATCTGAAGATTGAGGGAGACAGCGTTATCGTAGAACGTCAGTACGACGACAGATATCATGTATTAAAAGCCAAGATGCCCTGCCTGGTTACCGCGCTGGCAGAACTCAATGAGCCCAGATATATGACACCCGGCGGAATCTTTGACGCCTGCAAGGCAGAGATTACCGTATGGGGCAGGGCTGATCTGAAGGATGTGGAAGATTCAAACCTGGGGTTAAAGGGATCTCCCACCCAGATTGCAAAGGCATCCGATAAAGTGAGAAAGGGCGCCGGCGAGAAGGTTACCCTTGACCCGGCAGAGGCAGTTGATTACATTGTAGACAAGCTGAAAGTGAAGCATGTAATTTAAGGCGGAACTGGAAAACAGTCTCAGAACTGGAATAAACCAGCATCCGCCCGGACAATACCCATAGAATTTAAGGACGCAATTACTAAGCGGCCGGAAATTCTATGCCAGGAATTGGTAGTGGGAGGACGGATGCGGAACTGGAATAGGAGGAAGAATAAGCATGAACTTAGAAGAATATAAAGGCGTATATGTCTTCGCTCAGCAGGTGGACAATATCGTCAACAGCATTGCTTTTGAATTGATCGGCAAGGGCAAGGATCTGGCTGCAGATCTTGGTACCGAGGTAACGGCTGTTCTGGTGGGCAGCGATGTAAAAGGTCTGGCAGATGAGCTGGCCGAGTACGGCGCGGACAGGGTAATCGTGGTAGATGACCCGCAGCTGAAGGAGTACAGAACCGAGCCTTATGCACATGCGCTGGCATCCGTAATCAGAGAATTTAAACCGGAGATCTTCCTGGTAGGCGCTACAGCCATCGGACGTGACTTAGGTCCCCGTGTATCCGCCAGGATTCACACCGGCCTGACAGCAGACTGTACCCAGCTGGATATCGGCGACTTCCCGCTGAATCCCATTCCGGGCAAGGAGCAGAAGCACAATCAGCTGCTGATGACCCGTCCGGCTTTCGGCGGAAATACTATTGCAACCATCGCCTGCCCTGATTTCCGCCCTCAGATGGCCACTGTCCGTCCCGGCGTTATGCAGAAGAAAGAGAGACAGGCCGGCGTAAAGGCCAATGTGGTAGAGTTCAATCCTGGCTTCACACCGAACCAGAATTATGTGGAGATTCTGGAAGTCGTTAAGGCAGTGTCCGAGACGGTGGATATCATGGATGCGAAGATTCTGGTGTCCGGTGGCCGCGGAATGGGCGGCCCCGAGAACTTCAAGATGCTGGAGGAACTGGCGGATGTGATCGGCGGTACCGTAAGCTGTTCCCGTGCAGTAGTGGATGCAGGCTGGAAGCCCAAGGATCTGCAGGTAGGGCAGACAGGCAAGACGGTTCGCCCGAATGTATATTTTGCTATTGGTATCTCCGGTGCGATTCAGCATCTGGCAGGTATGGAAGAGTCCGATATCATCATCGCCATCAACAAGGATGATACGGCGCCTATCTTTGATGTAGCTGATTTCGGTCTGGTAGGAGATCTGAATAAGATTGTGCCTGCGCTGACAGAGAGGCTGCGTGCGGAAATGGCTGCAAAGAATTAAGAAGGGTTCCATCCATAGACATATCGAATTAAGGCACTCCCATAGATCGAAACAAAATATTTTGTGAGATTTATGGGAGTTTATATTTACAAAATTGATACATTATATTTATTGCTATTTACAAAAGGATCGGGTAAAATATGGGATGACGGTTCCGGACGGGGCAGTACGGAAAGCGGGAAGCAAAAGAGGAGAAATGAAGGAATCCGGAAGGATTTGCGGGGGATAAAATGAAGCGAAATGTTTCGCTGGCGGAGATTTCAGACGGACGATTATATAAAAGAAATGATATGGTGAAGGCAGATTGCCACGGCTGCCAGGGGTGTAATAAATGCTGTACGGGTATGGGAGATTCCGTCATACTGGATCCTTATGATCTGTATCGGATGCAGAGGGGCCTGGGAAAAGGGCTGCCGGAATTGCTGGCAGAGGGGGCGGCAGAACTGCATGTGGAGGATGGTGTGATTTTACCTAATCTGAAAATGACAGGCGGTGGCGAGCGGTGCTTTTTTCTGAATAAAGAAGGCAGATGCAGTATTCATGCATTCAGACCGGGACTCTGCAGGCTGTTTCCCCTTGGAAGGTATTATGAAAAGGGGGATTTTGTCTATTTTCTCCAGGTGAAGGAATGTACGGCCTCCAATCGGACGAAGGTGAAGGTGAGCAAATGGATTGACACACCGGACTTAAGCAGGAATCATGAGTTCCTGTGCAGGTGGCATGGGCTTTTGAACACTGTACAGGAGGCCGTGACAGGCAGGGAGGACAGTGAGGAAGCTAAGAAGCTGAATCTGGCACTGCTACAGTGCTTTTATATGAAGCCGTATGATCCGGAAACTGATTTTTATGAGCAGTTTGAGGAGAGGATGGGCGCTTTTGCAATAGATTCATTTGAATAGAAGGGAATGTCATAATATAGATGGAGACGGAAGAAGAACGTCGGATCCGCCGGAAAATGCGGATAGAAGAGATGAGGAGAGAGAAGAGAAGGACGGAGCTGATACGTAAATGGGGACTGGCGGCGGCCTGCGTTGCGGTTCTGGCAATCGGATTAGGTTCTGGCAAGGCAATGCTTCAGCAGGGAGACAGCCGTGAGGATTCGGAGGAAAGCGGGGATGTGCGGATCCTAAGTCTTAAGGATGCGGAAGAGAGCATAGCATCCGGAAGCGGAGAGGGAGAGGAAGGCGCTGGATCCGTGGACGGCGTACAGAGCAATCCGGGAGAACAGGGAACGGAAGGCAGCACGGCGGACCGACCGGGCGAAGGCAAAATGAAGCATCCGAAGTCCGGAGAATTTGCCGCGGGGACAGGAGGAGCCGGCAGCGGAGAGATCATAGGTCCTCTGCTTCAGGGAAAGGGCAGCGGCATAAGGGGCAATGCGGATTTTCCGGAGGGAACAGGGGATATGCCCATGGGCAGCCTGCAGGATACGGATGTGCCGCTGGCAGGGGCACTGGCAGGAAATACGCTTTTATTTGAGGCTCATGACGGTGAAGAGACGGCAGAATTCGATGAGACGATTATCAGTGAGTATGGTGTGCTGATCGATGTGGAGGACGGCCTGATATTGGCGCAGAGGGCGGCCCATGAACGGATGAATCCGGCATCCATGACCAAGATCCTCACGGTCCTGGTGGCGGCGGAGCATCTCACGGAAGCTGACTTGGATGCCACGGTACCCATTACCATCGATATAACGGACTACTGTTTTGTCAATGAATGCAGCATTACAGGGTATGAGAGAGATGAGGAAGTGCCGGTGAGAGATTTGTTCTACGGTACGATCCTGCCCTCGGGAGCCGATTCCTCTCTGGCGCTGGCGAACTATGTGGCCGGTTCCCAGGAAGCTTTTGTGGAGATGATGAACGCGAAGGTGGCCGAGCTGGGGTTGGCGGAAACTACGCATTTTACCAATTGTGTGGGTCTGTATGATGAGGCACATTACACCACGGCTTATGATATGGCAGTGATCCTGAAAGCGGCGGCTGACAATGCTTTCTGCAGGGAGATCCTTTCGGCTCATACCTATAACACCACATCCACTGCGCAGCACCCGGAGGGGATGTTGATCTCTAACTGGTTCCTGCGCAGGATTGAGGACAGAGATACCCATGGGGAGGTGCTCTGCGGCAAGACAGGCTTTGTAGATCAGTCGGGCAGCTGTGCAGCCAGTCTGGCCAGAGGCAACAACGGCAGGGAGTATCTGTGTGTGACTGCAAATTCCACCAGCAGCTGGGGATGTATTGCGGATCAGGTTGCTTTGTATCAGAATTTTATCACGGAAGAGGGGCAGCAGGAAACTGAAGTAGAATAATAGAAAAAAGAGAACCGCTCAAAGAGACTTAAAATAAGCTTCTTTGAGCGGTTTTATACGCCAGAACCGTAAAATCTCAGACGTCATTACCTGTGAAATCAAAAGGTTTTCAGATTGTCCCGGAAGGCGATGCCCGTGGGGGTAGCAGCCAGGCCGCCCTTGCCGGTTTCCTTCAGATCCTCCGGTAGCATACGTCCCACACTGCGCATGGCATCGAACACTTCATCCGGAGGAATCTTGCTGCGTATGCCCGCATTGGACAGATCCGCGGAGGTCAATGCATTGACGGCGCCGATGACATTGCGCTTGACACAGGGGACTTCCACCAGTCCGGCAACCGGATCGCAGGCCAGCCCCAGGAGATTTTTCATGGCCAGCGCCGCAGCATGGGCGATTGTATCTCCGTCTCCGCCCAGCAGATAGGCTACGCCTCCGGCAGCCATGGCGGAAGCGGCTCCGATCTCTGCCTGGCAGCCCCCCGCTGCGCCTGATACGGAAGCTCTCTGGGCAATGATACCGCCGATGCCGGCACTGACGTAGAGCGCTTTTACCATTTCCTCCTCGGGATATCCCTTCGCCTCCTCCAGAGAGAGGAAGACAGCGGGAAGGACGCCGCAGGAACCGGCGGTAGGCGCGGCTACAATGCGTTTCATGCAGGCGTTGGATTCTCCCATCTTAATGGCTTTCTCCATCACCAGACCCAGGAAGGGGCCGCAGAGCAGCGTATCTTTTTCTCTTGCTGCGGCGATCTTCGCCCCGTCCCGCCCCACCAGGCCGCTGGCGGAGGAAAGCGCGGGATCATATGAGGCGTCTGCATTTTGCATGGCCTCGTACATTTCCTTCATCCGTTGAAAGGCTTCCTGAGCGGTAAGCTCCATTTCCTTGCAGTCATCGTCCCGGACGATTTCCCAGAAGCTTTTTCCGGATGTCTTCTCTATATTGATAATTTCCTGAAATGATTGATACATAGAATTCCTCCATGACGTTTTCTAAATATTGTCCTTCAGTCCCAGATAAGTCACCTTCAGGATACCTTCCAGATGGGCCAGCCAGCGGATGGCGGTATCGGGAACCTCCTGATCGCATTCCAGCACGATTACGGCATTGCCGCCCTTGCCTGAACGATAGAGCTGCATGGTGGCGATATTAATGGATTTATGACTCAGCATGGAAGTGATCTCGGTCACATGTCCGGGCTGGTCCACATTGTTTACCACCAGTGTAGGATAATCTCCGGAGAAATTGGCAGGCAGTCCGTCGATCTCCGTGACTTGAATGGCGCCGCCTCCTACGGAAGCCGCGACGATTTCGATCTTGCGTCCGTCGGTTCCGGTCAGGAGAAGCTTCACGGAATTGGGATGCACTTCCCCCAGATCAATGCCGGACATACGGTATTGCATACCAGTTTCTTCGGCGTATCGAAAGCTGTCCGCGATTCTGGGATCGTCTACGGCGAAACCCAGAAGCCCTGCAATCAATGCCTTGTCCGTTCCGTGTCCCTTGCCTGTGGCGAGAAAGGAGCCGTGGAAAAAGATGTCCGCATTTTGTACGGGGGTACCTAATAATTTACGTGAGATATTTCCGATTTTGGCAGCTCCGGCGGTGTGGGAGCTGGAGGGGCCTACCATAACGGGGCCGATGATGTCGAATGAATTCATACGCTTTGATTCCTCTTTCCTGTAAAGTCCTGAATCTTGCCTTGGGGTTGATTTTACTATAGCTCAAATTTGGGGAAATTGCAAGTAAATCCGTGATTTGCCTCTTGTTTTTCGGCAGAAATGCTATTATAATGAGATAGTGAGTAGGATAAATAATCGCGGCCGCTGTGAAAGGGGATCATCCCCGGCAGCATGCGGGTGAGGAAAGTCCGGGCTTCACAGGGCAGGATGCCGGATAACGTCCGGTGGAGG
>OFFY01000117.1_pt1 | contig 77210 bp, 79 predicted proteins | sample 1521481 | NCBI WGS metagenome assembly OFFY01 (sample SAMEA3504117, study PRJEB24116) | mouse gut metagenome | biome: mouse gut; feature: mouse-associated habitat; material: faeces | place: Denmark | collected 2011
TCCGTCACGGAACTGCCTTTCAGGCTGGAAGCCGTCCCGGTATAATGGATCGGCACCTCCACCGTCCGCAGATGCCGGCAGTAAAAGCGCATCTCCGTCTGATACATATGCCCGGTGGACAAGAAGGCGTCCAGATTCATCTCTTCCAGAACCCGGCGCGAAAAACCCTCAAACCCGCTTGTCATATCCTTCAATCTCGTTCCCAGCACAAAATTAGCCAGAAAAGTACCGCCCTGGCTTAAGATCCGTCTGTACAGCGGCTGTCTGCGCATGGAACCGCCCTCCATAAAACGGGATCCCCACACACAGTCATACCCTTCTTCCAGCTTTGTAAGAAACTGCGGTATCTCCGCAGGCAGATGGCTGCCGCCTCCGTCCATCTCCAGAATCTGCTCCGCGCCGTCCTTAAGCGCCCGCCTGAATCCTTCCAGATAACAGCTGATCACACCCCGCGATTCCCTGTAAAAAATACATTTTACCCGGTCATTGCAGGCAGCTTTCCTGCGGATGATCTCCTCCGTCCGGTCTTTGGAATAACTGTCTATCACCGGATAAATATACAGATTGTCATACGGCAGCGCAAGGATCTCGTCCAGGATCTTCTCCATGGTATCCTCCTCGTTGGCTACCGGCATGACGATAATCGTCTTCTTCATCATGTCCCCTCATATGTATCGCTCTCTTATAACACCTGTCATGTATCTCCGTACAGCGCGGCTTCCGTGATCACCAGATCCGGTCTTATGTCGTGCGCCTCGCTGGGAATACGCGTTACGATCTGACAGGCGTAGGCAAGCGCCGCCGTAGTCAGATGCAGGCCTGTCCTCCCGTCCGCCTGACAGACTGCCGTGCTGCGCAGCCTGGCCAGATACCGGTCGTAAAACCCTTTTCCGTATCCGATGCGATGTCTCTCCCTGTCAAATACCGCTCCCGGCATCCACATCATCGCTTTGCAGACGGTTTCTCCCTGCCGCTGCAGCCATTCCGGCAAAGCCATACGCTCCTCCGGTTCCGGGATGCCCCGGTAGCCGTCATGCAGATCCCCGACGGATGAAATCTGCCAGAACTCCATCTCTTCTCCGGCGACCTTCGGTGCAAACACAATCTTCCCCGCAGTCAGGGCCTGCCTGATCAAAGGCAACGTGTCCACTTCACTGCGATACCCTGCATAGGCAAGAATGATCTGCGCTTCCCGACAGGCTGGATGGGAAAGGACCTTCTCCCCGATCACCCGGTCCATCCTTCTTCTCTCTTCCGGCAGGAGACCGTCCCTGACGGCCAGAATCTGCCGGCGGATCTCACCCTTGGTCATCTGCGCCGTTTCCCTTCTGCCCGTGCTTCTTCCCAAGATCTGTGATGGAACCGTCCTTCTCCACGATCGAGATTTGATTCAGCTGTCCTCTTAAATTAGCCCGCACATTGGCCACATAAGCGCTGCGCAGCTGTTTTTGTTCTTCCTTCTCCTCAGCCGTCAATCCTTCCGCCTGTGATTTATGATATAACGCGTTGATCCGGGCCGTCATCTGTTCGACATTCATACCCTGCTCCCCTCTGCCTGGCTTTACTTTGCCTTTATTTTGTCATTACTTTGTCTTTACTTTCTCTGCACTTTACCTTTGTTCTCTCTGTACTTTGCCTTTGCTATCTCTGTACTTTGCTTTTGCCTTCTCTGTACTTTGCCTTTGCCTTCTCTGTACTTTGCCTTAACTTTCTCTTTCCCAGTACTTCGTCAAAAACCTGCAGCTTTTGCTTAATCATGGGCCATCTGCTGCACATACAGCGGCAGATCGAAGCCGTCCTCTTTATGCGCCAGAAACAGCGTTCCGATATTCTGTCCGGCCAGGATCCGGTGTATCACCTTGATATCCGCACTGTTCGCGATCACCATATCCACGCCCATATTGCCGGCGATCCGGGCTGCCTGCAGTTTCGTGTTCATGCCGCCGGTGCCGGAGCTGCTTCCGGTGGAAGCCTTGCCCATTTCCATTAATTCTTCCGTCAGCTCCTCCACCACCTCTATGTACTTCGCCGCCGGATTTTTCCGCGGATCGTCGGTATAGAGTCCGTCGATATCCGACAGCAGGATCAGCATATCCGCATCGATCAGCGCCGCCACGATGGCCGACAGCGTATCATTATCGCCAATTCCCAACTCATAGGTGGCAACCGTATCGTTCTCATTGACGATGGGCACCACGCCCAGCTTGAACAGTTCGGCGAAGGTGTTGCGCGCGTTGAAGCGGTTCAGATTATCAATGATCGTATTCTTCGTCATCAGGATCTGCGCCGCCACCTGGTTATATTCGGCAAAGATCTTCTGGTAGGTCATCATCAGTCTGGCCTGCCCGATCGCCGCACAGGCCTGCTTTACCGCCGTCGGGTCATCCTGGTCGATTCCCTGCCTCATCACCGCTTTTCTGCCCACCGCCACGGCGCCGGAAGTCACCAGCACCACATCCTTGCCTCTGTTTCTGATATCGCACAGCTCCCTGACCAGCACATCCAGTTTCGTATAATCCAGATCTCCCGTCTGGGCATGCTGCAGCGACGAGGAACCGATCTTGATCACGATCCTCTTTTTATCTTTCATCTTCTCTCTAAACTGTGTTATCTCCGGCATAGCGCCCTCCTCTGTTATCCAATAATCGTACTGCGATCTTCTCCGCGATCATCATGCCGTCCATCGCCGCCGAAGTGATGCCGCCCGCATAACCGGCGCCTTCCCCGCAGGGATAAAGCCCCCTGAAAGCCGACTGCCCCGTCTCGTCCCGCATGATCCGCACCGGCGAAGAAGTCCTGCTTTCCACCCCGGACAAATATGCTCCGCTGTCCGAAAATCCGTGTACCGTTTGACCGATCAAATCAATCCCCTCTGCGAGAGCGCATCCGAGTTCCGTCGGCAGAATGTCGTGTACCGGCGCCATACGATAGTTTCCTTTTATGGCCGGTGCAAAACCGGGATCATACTGCCTGACAGCCGATCCGTCTGGTTCCGCAAAGGCTTTTACCGCCTGCCGGAACGCTCCGTATGTCTCCACCGGAACAGCGCCTTTTCCGATCCGGTAGGCCCGCTCTTCCAGCTCCCGCTGAAAGGCGATGCCCCCCAGCGGCGTTGGATCCGGGTAATCTTCCGGCGTCACCGTAACGATCATGGCGCTGTTGCTGTTTGCCCCGTCACGGCCGCTGTAGCTCATGCCGTTCACACACAGCCGCCCCGGCTCCGAGGACGCGTTGACTACATACCCGCCCGGACACATACAGAACGAATAGACCCCTCTTCCAAAAGACGTCTGCGCCGTCACCTTATAGCTGGCCGCCGGGAGCAGCGGATTGTCCGCATCCGCGTACTGCATCCTGTCGATCATCCTGCGCGGATGTTCCATGCGCAGCCCTACGGCAAAAGACTTGGCCTCCATGGGCACCTGCCTGTGATATAACATCTCAAACGTATCCCTCGCACTGTGGCCCACTGCCAGCACGACGATCTCACTCTCAATGATTTCTTTATGACACGCCTGCGCGCAACCGCTTCCTGGCTCCTGCTTCTCCTGCCAGCAGACAACAACACCCGTCACCTGCTGACCCCTGCAGAGCAGATCCGTCACCTGCGCGCCAAACCGCACCTCACCGCCCCAGCTTCTGATCCGTTCCCGCATACTGCGTACCACGGAAATCAGGATATCCGTGCCGATATGCGGTTTTGCCTCATACAGGATCTGTTCCGGCGCGCCGTTTTCTACAAAAATCCGCAGAACCTCTCTGTTCCTGCCGTCTTTGTCCTTCACCAGCGTATTCAGTTTGCCGTCCGAGAAAGTGCCTGCACCGCCTTCACCGAACTGTACGTTGGAAGCCGGATCCAGCACCCCTTCCCGCCAGAATTTCTCCACGTCCGCCTGACGCTGTTCCACCGGTCGGCCCCGCTCAAGAAGCAGCGGCCGGTAGCCATGTTTCGCAGCAGATAACCGCAAAACAGTCCTGCCGGTCCCGTACCGATGATAACCGGCCTGCTGTACCCGGACTGCATCCGGTCAGCCGATGCCGGAAACCTGTATGCCTTCTCTTCCACCGCCTGTACCTGCCTGCTCCGGCACCCGGCAAGTACTTTCTTCGGCGACGCCACGGCTACATCCAGCGAATATATGATCCAGATCTCCGGCTTCTTTCTGGCATCAATCGACTTCTTAACGATCTGCCAGGACAGGATCGCCGACGGGGCGATACGCAGCAGGGCGGCCGCCTTACGCAGCACATCCTCCTGCGTATGCTCCAGCGGAACCTTGATCTGGCTGATCCGAATCATTTTCCGTTTCTTTTCCTCCATCAGCTCACATATCCCTCCCGTCCGGCATCTTATGCGCCACATCCGGACGCCTGCTCTTCTTCGGGCAAAACTCTGCCTTTCCGGCCGCCGCGCGTCCGGCCACCGCACCGCTGCTCCACGCCCACTGCAGATTATACCCGCCGCAGATCCCGTCGATATCCAGCATTTCCCCTGCAAAAAACAATCCCGGCCGCCTGACCGATTCAAGCCGGTCCGTAACCTCCGCAAAATCTACCCCGCCGGCACATACCTGCGCCTGCTCAAAAGAATTCGTTCCCTTTACAGTCACCTCAAACACATGAAAAAGCTGTTCCAGCTTCCTTCGCCGCGCCCCCTCGATCTCACAGACAGTTTCCGTCTCCCTGATCCCTGCCAGCTTCAGCAGGAGAAGCCCCACCTTCTTATTGACTGTTCCGGTCACAAACTGTTCCATGCTCTGCCGTTTCTGCCGTTCCCACCGCCGGACCCAGAAAGCCTCTTGTATGTCTGCCGCACCGTGATCCGGCATCAGATCGATCTTTACCGTAACAGGCCTTCCCTCCTGCAGTGCATACGCCGCAATCCTGCTGAACTGAAAGACCGGAATCCCGGAAATGCCGTAATCCGTCAACTGCAGTTCTCCCTGCACGCTGCTGACTGCATTCCCGTCTATGTACAACATAAGCCGCGCCTCACAGCGCACGCCCGCCACCTGCTTCCAGAAAGTCTCTCCGCAGCGCAGAGCCGTAAGCGCCGGTACCGTCGGTACGATCCGGTGCCCAAGCCGCTTCGCCATCGCCAATCCGGTGCCGTCCGACCCGGTCTTTGGCGCCGCCCGGCCGCCGCAGGCCAATATCACCGCATCATAGGTTCTCTTTTTGTATGCTGCGGTCTCTGTCTCCAGCGTCAGACGGCATCCCGGATTTTCCGGGCCGTCAATACCGGTCACACGACAGCCCGCACAGATTTCTATCCCCAGCCGCTCCATCTCATAGCGCAGCACATCCAGCACCGTGGCCGCCTGCTCGCTGGCCGGATAGAGATAACCGTTCCTGTCCTTGATCCGCATCCCCAGCTCCCGAAAAAACGCCTTCGTCTCCGCTACCCCGAATTGCTTATAAAATCCGTCCACGTATCCGGCCCCGCTGCCGTAATAGCAGGCTGCGCGCATGTCCTCATTCGAGAAATTGCACTTCCCGTTTCCCGTAGACAAAATCTTCTTCCCGACCCTGTCATTCCTCTCATATACCGTCACCCGCGCGCCCGCATAAGCCGCCTGAACGGCCGCCATCATCCCGGCCGCGCCACCGCCCACCACGGCAACTTTTCTGCCCATATCCCGTACCTTTCCTGTCATCTGCCTCTTCCACACTCCCTATATCTTATCCTCAACTCGAATAAGATTCAAGAAAATTATACAATTCCTCCTCATTTTCTATATATTTTCCCTGTATGATCTCCGCCTTCAACGTGTCGTTCAGACTCGTCAGCAATATGTCCGTGTTCATATGCAGCCGCTGTCTGTCCTCCTCATACACGACAATAAAATGATCTTCCACCAGCAGATAATAGCCCTTCTCCGTCTCATCCTTATAGTATTTGCAGATCACGACCCGGTCCTTCGAAAAGGCCGTCAGCTCGATGGTCTCGAACCCCATCTCCAGTTCCGTGAGCGGCGGATTCCGGTCATAGGATTCCAGTTCGCTGATCAGGCTTTCCCGGTCCAGCCCGATATATTTTACCGGCACGGCTTCCTGTTTCTCCCGGATCGTACCGTCAACAAGATTGACCTCCTCGATCAGATACATGGTATCCGCCGTCACCACCGGGATCTTCTCCACTGCCGCCTCAATGACCTGCTCCTTTTTTGCCGTCTCCCCGGATGCCCGCATATTGTCATACACCCGCTCGTCTCTGTCTCTATCCACCGCTTTTTCCTGATGCCTGTTCGGGTAAAAAAACTGCTCCGCCTTAAGCGCAGTATATCCGCCTGCTCCCAGCATAAATACGGACATCACAAGAAAAAGACTGACACGTCTTACAAATTTCATCCTTACCTCTCCGCAGATACTGCAGCCTGTGCCTGCAATATCCCTGAATACAAAACCTGTGCTCCTGCATGCCGCGGCTTTCCCCACGGTCATGTCTCAACAAAAAACGGAAGGAATTTTCCTGTAATCAGTATCAGTCATTTCAAAATTTTTATTCAGTTGTATGACAAATATGTATGTCAAATCTATCGAATTTGTATCCGGCTTCTATAAAACGCCGATGTTCTTTCCAAACATGATGAAGAAAAAGCCAAACGGCATCCGGGACAGCTCTTCTTCCCCGATCACCCGCAGGACCATCAGCATCGTCAAATCAAGAAAGACCCCCGCAACGATCCCGGTAATGATCGTCACCACCGCGCCCGCCGGTTCCAGCATGAACCGGCCGATCAGCATCACCGCCAGCCCGCTCACAACGGCTGCCGCCGCCGGAAAAGCCACCCCGCTCAGCCAGCTTTGCCGATATTTCAGATTCCTGCTCAAAAACACAAAATTCAGGCCGGCAAAGACCGCGAAATAAGCGATCATCGCATAGATAACGCCGTCAGCGCCAAGCAGTGCCTTCTGCACGAACAGATAGGCCGTCAGCAGATGAACAGCCAGGGAGGCCAGCACCGAGATCAAAAGCTCCCAGAGCATATGCATCTTCAAAAGAAGCTGTGCAAAGAAAAAGCCGAAGCCGCACAGCACGACCACCACCGCGCCCTTCTGTATCCACGGCGCCACCGCTTCCGTCTCTCCTTTGAACAGGCACTTGACCACCGCCTCCGCCAGCGCCGCCAGATAGATCGCCACCGGAAAGGCCACCATGGACAGCCTGCCCACAGCCCTGCCCATGCGCTCCCGCATGATACGGTACTCTTCCCGGTCATAGGCATTTTTGATCCTGCCCGTCATGGAAGATGCGCTCAGCAGACAAATGGCTGCCGCCACCCCGGTCAACACGGCAAATTTGCTGTAAAATGCGCCCCACATTGCCGTCCGGATCTCACCCAGCTCTTCCACCTTCCTGTTCATACAGTAGTTGAACATTCTCTGATCGACCAGCATAAACAGGTTGGTAAAGATTGCAACGATCGCCGTCGGCAGACAGCTTAACAGCACATTGCGCTGAATGGAAAACCTGGTCTCCGCCCTTTTGCCGTTATCCTCTTTCGCTTTGCCCCGGGTTGCGCCGGAGAAGAGCACATAGACGACCAGCAGATAGATTACCGTGATCACCTGCGACAGCATCACACCGACCATGGCCCCCAGCGCTCCATAGGCAAAGCTGTATTCTTTTCTCTGCACAAGTGCCGCCACCTTGTTGCCATATTTGTAGAAAGTACCGCTGCAGGCCAGCGTGCAGAAGATCATGGCTGTCTTCTCTATGTACTGGGAATGCGCTGACAGTGTCCCCAGCCCGTAACCGCTGAAATAGCCGCGGAAAGTACCGATGATCGCCGCAAAGACAATCGTCGGCGCAGCGGCCATAATGGCCATACGGCTGGCCGGCTCCAGCACGAGAATATCCGCGATCTTCGCCGAAGCCAGAACAAGTCCCGCCGCCACAACAATGCTGAACAGGATATCCATCGTAAATACCGCCCCGAATACCCGTCTGGCATTCTTGTGCTGTTCCCGCTTCACCCTGTAGCGGATGACGCCCGTCATGGCCCCTGCCATGCCGTAGGACGTCAGAAAAGTGACCAGCAGAAAAATCTCGAACGCCGGTGCGAACAGGCCCATACCCGCATCCCCGATGTTCCGGGAAAGCGGAATGCGCATCACAAGCAGCAGTATATAGGACAAAACGCCCGCCGATTGGATAAACGGCATTCTGATCCCCGCGATGACCGATCCTTTGCGGGAACCGTCTCTCATTTGTAATCTCATAATGTATCTTACCTCACAGTGGTCTGTCTTACGTGTCCAGGACCTGCGCACCTTTCTCTGCCGCAGGCGTTTCCTCTGCCCTCTGCAGTTCCCGCGTGATGCCAAGCCGCAAAAGCGCTTCTTCCTGTTTCTGTTCCATCACGGCCGCCTCCTGCGGCTCCATATGGTCATAGCCGCACAGATGGAACATACTGTGCGCCGTCAGAAAAGCAAATTCCCGCAGAAGCGAATGCCCGTATTCCTCCGCCTGCGACGCCGTCCGCTCCACCGAGAGGATGATGTCGCCCAACAGAAGTTCCCCGCTGTCGGGATCAAAACAGTCCGCCTCATCTGCTTCCGCCGCAGAGAAGTCACCCGCCTTCTCAAACGCTATATTCGGAAAAGAAAGCACATCCGTCTCCCGGTCTATCTCTCTGTACTGCCTGTTATATATACGGATGCCGGCATTATCTGTCAGTAGAAGACTGACTGTCGTCTCATAAGGACAGTGTTCCATTTCCGTGACCGTTTCCATGATCTTCTCCAGCACTTCCTGTGCGTCAAAGGGAAATTCCACATCCGTTTCATTTTCAACGTAAGAAGTCATAGTACAGTTTCTCCTCGACAAATATTTTCTTCATCTCCGAAAGCTGCGCCAGCGAGATCTCGTTGCACCACAGCTCGTCCGTCTCCAGTTTTTTCTTAAAGACCGTGTCGATCAGCTGTTTATAGTTCAGCTGCGCCTTCGGATCCTTCTCAAAAAGATAGAGGATAGAGGACACAATGCAATCGGAAAACAATACCACGATCGTCTCCTTCGACACCACCTTCTCCGTTCCGTCCACATATTCTTTAAGGATCCGCTTCGTGTTGACCGGAAAATGATATTCATCGCAGATGGCCGCCACATTCTCCCAGGTGTTCTCCCCTTTCAGTTTGCCGATCCTGTGATAATACCCGCAGGCTTTGACCGCCGCATCATCGAGCTGCAGCCGTCTGGCGATCCGGTCTCCCAGATAGGCCGTGTGTACCGCATGATAATATTCTTCTTTGGACATATCCTTTAACTGCACCAAAAGCGGACACTCCGGGTCGTTGATCTCCATATATTTCTCCCGGTCCTTATGAATGACCGAAGTGCTGAATGCCTTGAGGATGACCAACAGCAGGATACAGCAGATCATCAGATTCATCGCCGGGATCGTAAACTGCGACACGGCAAGCGGATCCCTGGAAAAAAGGACCACGTTGGCCGTCAGGCAGAGAACCAGCACAAGCAGGGAGACAATGACCGGCATCCCCACCAGAAAGTCGTCATTCAGATTGCTGAACATAAGGATTCCCGCCAGCCCGCTTATGAAATAGAGCCAGAAAACGGCCACATCGCCGCCCGTAAAATTGACTGCGAGGAGCAGACACACACTGCCCGCCGCCATACCCGTTATACAGTTGCTGAATACGCCCAGAAGGACGAAGAGCACCAGAAAAGGCCAGCCCGTCACCGGCAGGCACGGAAAAAAGACCGCCGCCAGCAGACTTCCCAGATACACCACCGCAAACTGCCCGTACTTCCCTTCATTGCGGTACAAAAAGAGCCCCAGCACCTCGCTCAGCAGATACGCATAGATCACGATACCGGTTCCGGCCAGTGCCATCACCGTGTTGCGGATGAGCATGTCCGTCCCGGGCTGATACATATAACTCCCCGCCAGGGCGATCCCCCCGGCCAGCAAAAACATCACGCCGAAGATCAATATTCTTTTGATAACGTTCTTCTTACTTTTTTCCACGATTGTAGTTCCTGTCTCTCTGTTTTAGTTCACTGCGCCTTGTCTCTCTCGCTTCGTAATCCTCATAGGCCTTCACGATCTTCTGTACCAGCGGATGCCGCACGACATCCTTGCTGCTCAGCTTACAGAAGGCGATATCGTCGATCTTCGACAACACTCTGGCGGCAATGTCCAGCCCTGATCTGGTGTCAGGCGCCAGATCCTTCTGAGAAGCATCGCCCGTCACCACCACCTTGGAGCCGAAACCAATCCTGGTCAGAAACATCTTCATCTGGGCCGGTGTCGTATTCTGTGCCTCGTCCAGAATGATGTAGGCATTGTCCAGCGTCCGTCCGCGCATATAGGCAAGCGGCGCCACTTCGATCAGGCCCTTCTCCATATTCTTCGCAAAGCTCTCCGCCCCCATGATCTGGTACAGCGCGTCATAGAGAGGCCGCAGGTAGGGATCCACCTTACTCTGCAGGTCGCCCGGCAGAAAGCCCAGCTTCTCTCCGGCCTCGATGGCCGGTCTGGTGAGGATGATACGGCTTACCTCATTGTTCTTAAAAGCCGTGATGGCCATAGCCATGGCCAGATAGGTCTTACCCGTCCCGGCCGGTCCGATGCCGAACACGATCATATGATCCCGGATCGCATCCACATATTTCTTCTGCCCCAGAGTCTTGGGTTTGATCGGCTTCCCGCTCACAGTATGGCAGATACAGTCGCTGTCTATCTCCAGCAGGACATCCCCGCCGCTCTCCTTCTCTACCTCCAACGCATAGTCCACATTCTGTTCCTCGAGGACATTGCCTCTCTCCGACAGGGTAAGAAGCTCCTGCACGATATGCGCAGCCTTCATTACCCCTTCCCGTTCTCCGCTGATCCTCACGGTTCCGTCCCGGTCCACAATCATCACATGCAGATCGTCCTCGATCTTCTTGATATAGGCATCCTTCCTGCCAAAAAGATTCTGCATATGCTCCACTGGCATCTCTATATTGATCGTAAATGCATCCATTTGTCCTTAAGCCTCTCCATTCTGCGTCCGCCCTCCGTTCTTCGCTTCCCGGATCCGGGCGGTTATGCCTTATTTCTTCGCTGACTGTCATTCTTCCACTGACTGTTCTTCCGCTGACAGTCAGTCTTCCACCGGCTGTTCCTCCGTCGCCTGCTGTCCTTCCTCTGCCGGCTGTTCCCCTTCTTCCGTTGACGTCTCTTCCTCCGCTACGGTCTTCGATGGCGCTGTCTGCACTGCCGCCTCCTCCAGTTCCATGCGGGCATGCAATACCCAATCAGCATCAGTCTTTTTTATTGTAACATTTTTTTCTGTAATTTGTACCCCTTTTTCCTCCAAAGTTGTTATAATTTTTCGCCACTCCTCCTGCATAAGTGCATTCATTTCCTCTTCCGTATGATTCCGCTGCACCATTTCGTATTCCTGTACCGTCTTACTGCCGTAAAAAACAGGCAGATACAGGCGGTCCAGCAGACGCACCTGCTTCTTCTCACCGCTGATATCATACTCCCCATAGGGAATCCTGCCCAGTCCGAGATTCCACTCTCTGTCGTTTATGCCAACCATGAACATCTTCTTCTGCCTGCCCGAATAGCATTTCTCTTCATACAGAATATCCTTTTTTACGGAAACCGATTCCGTATAGCGCAGCAGAATATCCGCGTCCGCCTGAACCATCTGGTACTTCCTGACCGTAGTGTCCTCGTTGTAGACCGGCACCGCGCCGCTGATCAGCACATCCCCCTTTTCCACCGTGTCCCCAAGCGCCACCTGCGGCACGCCGCTCCGCGTGATGATATAAGACACGACCCCTGACCTTGTGGCGATCAGGTCCGTTCCCGTTCCCTCATCTGCTTGACCGGTCTGGTCATATTCCGGCATTTCGTTTTCCTTTATGTAAATGCACAACGTTGTGCCCTTGATCTGCACGGAAGTCCATGTAATGACGTCATAATCTTCCCGCAGCGCCTTCTCCAGCTCCTCGATCTGCAGCCGGCTCTTCTTCATGGCCACATGTACCTCTTTTTCTTCCAGATAGTCCAAAAGCACATCCTCAGTCAGCACATAGTTGCCCACAATCTCGATATTCCAGATATAACCGGCTGTCAGCATCCAGAACAGCAGACAGCAGAGCAGTCCAGCCACGAACATCTTCCGCTTCTGCATTTTAGACATAAAAAAAGGCAGTCCATATTTTCTGACAATGGCTGCCCTGGTTCCGGTCTTCTTCAACAGCGGTTTCAATGCAAAAAAGCCTCGCACGCTGATATTCATGGTATCATATTCGCCGTAATTGACAATATCCCACACCAGAATATCATGATTGCCGCACAGATTCAGCAGCCTCTCCGTGGAGTATCCCCACACTTTGATCGTCACGTAACCCCGTATATATTGTACCCAATGAAGCATACCTACCTCCATAGATCTTATGTTTCGGCTCACTCGTCTCAGATATAGCGGACGGCATCAATGCTGCCGCTGATCTTCATATCTTCATTGGTATAGTACTCAATCGCCAACTGCCTGCCCTCGAAACATATCTTACTGTTCTTGCCCTGCAGTACGATCAGTTCCTTCGTATATTCCAGGATTCCTTTATAGTTTTCGATAAACGCCTCCCGGTTTCCGGTAAGCGTAACGATTGATGCTCCCAGCATCGTATCTTTCGGAAGTTTTAAGGATTCCACGATCAGCTCTTTGGAACCGGATAAGGTTGGTATGGATAATTTTCGGCTGTTCCTTCTCATATTTCACTATATGTGCAACCACAGCCCTTTATACCAACTTTCGGCATTGCAGAATCGTCCGTACAGATCATACGGCATTGGACCTGTCCTTTGGGAATGCTCCTTCTCCCTTCGTAAAGCAAGCCGCCCTTTTGCCTCACTTATGATACGGCTCCCAGTTGATGATCCGGTAGCCTCTGTAGATCTGCTCCAGTAAAATGACACGCATCAACTGGTGCGGAAAGGTCATTTTAGAAAAGCTGACCGCACGGTCAGCCTTCTTACTTATCTCTTCATGCAGCCCCAGGGATCCTCCTATGACAAACTGAATATGACTGCCCCCCTGCGTCGCGAGCCTTTCCAGTTCGCCGGCAAAAGATTCCGAATCGTATTCTCTGCCCTGAATCTCCAGTGTGATCACATAAGCGTCCTCCCTGAGATATTTCAGGATCCGCTCCGCTTCCTTCCGGCGCACCGCCTGTTCCAGGGCAGCCGACGCTCTGTCCGGCGTCTTCTCATCCTCCACCTGAATGATCTGAAACTTACAGTATCGACTCAGCCGCTTCTCATACTCCGCCACGGCCTCCCTGTAGAATTTCTCTTTTATTTTGCCTGCCGCAATGACTGTGATCTTCATTCGTCTTCAAACAACCTCTGATAATATTCATCCACAAAATGTTCCAGAAAAGCCTCGTCCAGATTCATAAACTTGTTACTGATGATCTGCTTGATCCTGTCCGTGCGCAGGAAATATTTCTGTTCCTCCCCTGTCCCGTCCTCAAAAAGAGCCTCGTCCACCATCCCGGCAGTGAGATTGCCCTCACACCATTTCGTCAGCTCTCCGAGCAGAGAGTCCTCGGACTTCGCCTTCACGAGCAGGATCCTGGAGTTGCGCATGGACACGACACCGAATACGATGAAAAGAACAAACATCGCTCCCATAACACCGCACACAAGATATCTTGTAGTGCTGCCGCTCTGGTAAAGCGGAATCACCCCTATAAAGATCAGCAGCACCGCAACAAATCCCACAATGCCGACAAAAAGCAGCATGTAGCCGGAAGACCTGTTATCCTCCGCCTTCGCCGCACTGTTCTGATAAGGATGCCAGGAGCTGCTCTGTGCAGCCTCCTCCACACCGTCTTCCTGTTGTCCCTGCTCCTGCGCGGCAATCATGGCCTGCAGGCGTGCCAGCTTCTCCCGCTCAGCCTTCCTCTCCTGTTCCCCGCTCGCAGTCTCTTCCTCCAGACTGTCCACCAGGGTGACTTTGCACTCCGCGCAGCGTTCAATTCCTTCTCTGTACTCATTCTTACAAACCGGACACCAGGGCATATCTTTCACTCTCCTTATTGCAATTCGGCTTTGTCTTAAGTGCTTTCCTCAAATGCCTGACCATTATGCCTAAAATTCCCACCACACAAGTTTATTTTATAATCATTTTGCACGAATTGCAATATTAACTTCTACTTTATGTCCAGTTTCAGCAGTTCCCGGATGCCCTGATTCTTATTCTCCGACTTGTCGATGTCCATGCAGAGGTTCGGATCGTCGTTTTTGCGCCATACCGAACACTCACCGATGGCGCTCATATCTCTCCACAACGTGAACACACCCCGGGTCGTGACACCGCTCCATTCCTCCACATTGCCCGTGTAATCCACCGTATTGGCGTACAGCTCCCCGTCATACAGACCGTCGGTGAAATTGCCGACTACATTCTGCAGGATCCTCTCGCGCACTTTCAGTTTGGAGATGTCCACATCATAGTGCTCGGCCCCCTGCCCGTTTGGCAGATCATTCGCCCAGCTGCCGGAATAGCTGTGGGCCATATACTTGCCCATGGCATTTTCTTTGTCCCGCTGTCCGATATAGAACTTAAACCACATGCCTTCACCGCTCCTGCTCCCGTCGGACCAGCCGCCGTAATAATAGCTGTTCTTCTCATAGATCGCAAGCCCCTTGCCCTCGGGTCTGCCATTTGCATTCACATCGCCCATATAATAATACTGCCCGGTGCCTTCCAGCTGTGCAGACAGCTTCACATACCGTTTCAGGTGGGCCAGATCCCAGATCGCATCCTGATTGTTGTCCGCAAAATAAGGCAGCGCCTCATTCAGGATAAATTCCTTCGTATAGGCCACGTCATTTTCATCTTCAATATCAACGACCACCGCCGTCTTGTCACCGTCCGCCGACACGAAATCGTCACTCACCGGCGGCTCCTCCGGCTCTTCTGCCGGCGCCTGCTCCTGTATCGTCCCGTCTCCCTGTCCGTCCTGCGCCTCATCCTGTTCCGGCACCTTGACGACAACCGCTTCCCCCGACACGTCCTTCACCACATCATTCAGCTTCTGTTCCTGCGCATAATCCGTGATGTTCTGCTGCAGGCTGCTTCCTGTATCCGCCGCCTTCCTTCTGCTCGGCATAAGCACAAGCAGTACGATGATACATACCAGAAGCAGCACGATCACGCCCAGAAGCACCGATGTCATGTAGGGCTTTTGCAGCAGGCCGTGCAGGCCGCCTTCTGCCATCTCTTCATCAGGTGCATCTTCCGCATCCAGATCCTCCACCCGAAGATCGTCTTCCTGCTCCTCACCTTCTTCCATTCTCTCGGATCTGATATCTTCTCTCCAGTCCGGTTCCTCCTCACGATGATTTCTCTCCATCAGATTCATATATCACACAACCTTTCTCCGTCCCGCGTCGGACGTTCGCAGATTCCTTCCTGTATACCACTCTTATTATAACAGACATTCCTTAACAAACTACTATCTAAATTATTAAGATTTTCCTAACCACGGAAAAGAGCCCGCCACCCGACAGACTCTTTCTATAACTCTTCTATTTGCTCAAATACTCGTCGATTCCTTTCGCCGCAGCTTTGCCGGCGCCCATGGCAAGGATCACCGTCGCGGCTCCCGTGACCGCATCGCCGCCGGCATACACACCTTCCCTGGATGTTTTACCGAATTCCTCTTCCGCCACGATGCATTTATATTTATTGACTTCCAGTCCTCTGGTCGTGGAAGAAATAAGCGGGTTGGGGGAAGTACCCAGAGACATGATGACCGTATCCACTTCCATCGTAAATTCGGAACCTTCGATCACCACAGGCCGCCTTCTGCCGGAGGCGTCCGGCTCACCGAGTTCCATCCTGACGCATCTGATCCCGGAAACCCATCCGTCCTCGTCGACAAGAATCTCCGTCGGATTGGTCAAAAGATCAAAAATAATGCCTTCCTCCTTCGCGTGGTGCACTTCCTCCACACGGGCCGGCAGCTCTTCCTCGCTCCTGCGGTATACGATATGTACCTCGGCCCCGAGACGCAGCGCCGTCCTCGCGGCATCCATCGCCACATTGCCGCCGCCCACGACAGCCACCTTCTGCCCGCGCATGATCGGGGTGTTGGACTCCTCGTCGAAAGCCTTCATCAGATTGCTCCTCGTCAGATATTCATTGGCCGAGAAGACACCGTTGGCCTGCTCGCCGGGAATGCCCATGAACTTGGGAAGACCCGCACCGGAACCGATAAATACCGCGTCAAATCCTTCCTCTTCCAGCAGTTCGTCAATGGTCACGGATTTACCCACTACCACGTTGGTCTCAATCTTAACGCCCAGCGCACGCACGTTCTCGATCTCCCTGGCAACCACGGCTTCCTTGGGAAGACGGAATTCCGGTATACCGTATACCAGCACGCCGCCCGGCTCATGCAGCGCCTCGAAGATCGTCACCTCGTAGCCTGCTTTCGCCAGATCTCCGGCACAGGTCAGTCCTGCCGGTCCGGATCCGATCACCGCCACCTTCTTATCCTTCTTCTCCCTGGCGCCTTCCGGCTTGATGTTGTTCTCTCTCGCCCAGTCTGCCACGAAACGCTCCAGCTTGCCGATGGAGACCGGCTCGCCCTTGATACCGCGGATACATTTGCCCTCGCACTGGCTCTCCTGCGGGCAGACACGCCCACACACCGCCGGCAGCGCCGATGACTCGCTGATCACCTGATAAGCCGCCTCGATATCGCCCTCCTTCACCTTCTCGATGAAGCCCGGAATATCAATGGCCACGGGGCATCCCTTGATACACTGCGCATTCTTGCAGTTAATACAGCGGGTCGCCTCACACATCGCTTCTTCTTTATCATATCCGAGACATACTTCCTCGAAATTCGTTGCACGCTCTTTCGCATCCTGCTCGCGGACAGGTACTTTCTTTAACACATCTGCTACCATTGTCGTAATCCTGCTCCTTTCCTGACCAGATCTCCCATTCTCCCCGACACTATGCCTCATCCGCACAGTTTCCGCACCCGCCGTGATGGGTATTGCCCTCCCGGGCTTTCAAAAATGCTCTTCCTTCTTTCGTCTTATACATCTGCTGGCGTTTCATCGCCTGGTCAAAATCCACCTTGTGGCCGTCGAATTCAGGCCCGTCCACACATGCAAACTTCACTTCTCCGTCCACTGTCAGCCTGCAGGCGCCGCACATACCTGTGCCGTCCACCATGATCGGGTTCATGCTCACCACCGTAGGCAGATCATATTTTTTCGTTGTAAGGCAGACAAATTTCATCATGATCATGGGGCCGATGGCGATACACACATCATACGTCTTTCCTTCCTCCCCGATCAGATCATCGATCACCTTCGTGACCATGCCGCTTCTGCCATAAGAACCGTCGTCTGTGGTGATATAGAGATTCCCTGCAACCGCCTTCATCTCTTCTTCCATGATCAGCAGATCCTTCGTCTTCGCACCCACGATCACGTCCGCCGCCACACCCTGCTCATGCAGCCACTTCACCTGCGGATAGACAGGCGCCGTCCCCAGACCGCCCGCCACAAAGAGGATCTTCTTTGTACGCAGACTCTCGATCTCTTCATGGATCAGCTCCGAAGGACAGCCCAGCGGTCCCACGAAATCATGGAAGCTGTCGCCGGCTTTCAGATTCTTCATCATCTCGGTAGCCGCACCGACCACCTGAAACACGATCGTTACCGTTCCGGCTTCCCTGTTGTAATCACATATCGTCAACGGAATACGCTCTCCGTCCTCATCGGTCCTGACAATGACAAACTGTCCCGGCTGGCATGCTCTGGCAGCCCGGGGTGCCTCGACATCCATCAGATAGATGTTCGTCGTCAGTTCTTCTGCTTTTACTATCCTGTACATCGCCGCTTATCCTCCTAACTCGATCTTACTCCCTGCTCTATCATAATACGCGTCTTTTTGACATCTTACTAATAATAATGTAACTCTGTACATTTTGCAACTGTTATTTCATCCAAGCGCCACCGCTGTGAAGTTCCCCTTCTCGTCGTATCCCAGCTGCGCCGCCTCTCCTGTATGGATCTGCACCAGAAATACCTTGTCGGTCCTGTTTAACATCCCGGTGCCGTCATCATAGTATTCGTTGATCGTATAATAGCCGCTGCCGTCGATTCCGAGTACGGAGCTGAACTGGTAGCTTAACGTACCGCTCAGCCGTTTGCTGTTCCCCGCCGTATCCTCCAGATAGCCGGTCTCCACAAGGCGCTCCACCAGTCTGCCCACCGCCTGATCGGTAGGGATGGCATCCCGCAGTTTCAGCGTATAGGTCCGCATGGTCACCTCACTGGACACACCCTCCTCACTGATATTGACGAACTTAAACAATGTCCTGCCAAGAGGCATCGGGATCGGCCCTGTATAGGGAACGCTGTCCGCCGTCGGCTCGGATTCGTCTGTCGTGTAGTAGATTTTGCAGCCCTCCACGCCCTCGGCCACGATCATCATCGGTTCCGCATATTCTCCGCTGTACAGTTCCACCTCCGGTGCGTTCGGCACAGACAGGTTGATGACATACTTCTTGCTGACGATCTCACTCTCGATACCGTAGTCATTTACAAAAAAAGCACTGATCACATGCTCCCCGTCCTCCAGAAAAAGCGGCGCCGTATAGATCTGACTGTGCTTATCGGGTTTGGAGCCGTCCGTCGTGTAATAGATCGTCCCGGACGTGTTAGAGCTTAACTTGAGAGGAATCACCTCTGCGTAGTCGCCCTCTACATAGCTGAATTCCGGTTCCATGGCCAGATAACCCTGAAACATATTTACAATACTTTCTTCCGGGCAGCTGCGCAGCAGCTCATTGATCTGTCCGTACAATCCCTGATTAGCATAGATCGTGACGATCTTGTCGTAGGCTTCCTCCACCTTCTCATATGGAAAATTCCCGTTCTCTATTACCTTGTATAACACCCGGATCGCCGCCTCATTATCCTCCTGTATATAGTAGTAATCCGCTTCCATAAAAAGCAGATCCACTTCCTCCGGATTCTTCTCATAGGCCGCTTCCAGACAGGCGATGGCCTCCGCATACATGCCGCTGCCCGCATACTCTCTGGCTTTATTGATCTGATAATCCACCGTCTGGATATGATAGGCATACGCACTGTACGTCACAAGCGCTACGACAAAAAACAGGATAAGACTCGCCATCACCCAGATCTTACGACCGTCCGGCGGTATATCCTCCAAATCGGTCTCATCCTCTTCCTCTTCCTGCACCGTGTCTGCCTGCTGTGTCTTCCCGCTGTCTCCTCCATCCTGTTCTGCCACCAGTGTAGACAAGGTTTCCGTTATGCTGTTTTCTATTTCCGGCTCAAAATCGGGTACGATCCGGATCTCCTCCCCGCAGATCTCACAGATCAGATGTCCCTCGACCATTTCACTGCCGCAATGTGGACACTTCATAAACAGTTCCTTTCTATCCTCTATCCGACAGTACCTGCTTCCACACAATTATACATCAGCATGGCGATCGTCATCGGCCCCACTCCGCCCGGTACAGGCGTGATGGCGCTGCATACCGGCGCCACATCCTCGTAATCCACGTCGCCGCACAGCCTGCCGGACTCGTTTCTGTGGATGCCGACGTCGATCACGACCGCGCCTTCTTTCACGTAGTCTCTCGTTATCATCTTCGGCCTGCCCACGGCTACGACCAGAATATCAGCCCGCTTTGTCACTTCCTGCAGATTCGCGGTCCTGGAATGAGCGACGGTCACGGTGCCGTTCTCCCGCAAAAGAAGCAGGGCCATCGGTTTGCCCACAATATTGCTCCGGCCGATGATGACACACTCTCTGCCCGCGATCTCGATTCCGGAACGCTTAAGCAGCTGGATGATGCCGGCCGGCGTACAGGATACAAACCCCGGCTGGCCGATGCACAGAGCGCCCACGCTCTGGGGATGGAACCCGTCCACATCCTTCTTCGGATCGATCGCACGGATAACCGCATCTTCGTCAATATGTTCCGGCAGCGGCAGCTGTACGAGGATACCGTTCACCTCTTTGTTGCCGTTCAGTTCTCCGATCAGCGTAAGAAGCTCCTCCTGCGTCGTCTCCTCCGGCAGTTCATAAGAGAGAGAATCAATACCGATATACGCGCACGCCTTCTTCTTGTTGCCCACGTACACCGTGGATGCCGGATCGCTGCCGACCTGGATCACGGCCAGGCAGACGGAGATTCCCCGCGTTTCTTTCAACACTTCAACCTTCTTTTTCAATTCGTCTTTGATCTGGGCAGAAATTGCCTTCCCGTCTATGATCTGCGGCATAGTTACCTCCATTTTCGTTAAAACAGGCCTGTTATCTTACCATTTTCGTCTACGTCGATCTGACAGGCTGCCGGCCTCTTCGGCAGTCCCGGCATCGTCATCACGGCACCCGTCAGTACCACCACAAATCCTGCGCCTGCCGATACATACGCCTCCCGCACATTGACGCGAAAGCCCGCCGGCCGGCCCAGAAGCGCCGGATCGTCCGACAGGGAATACTGGGTCTTGGCCATGCAGACCGGCAGATTCCCGAAACCCAGCTTCTCCAGATTCTGCAGCTGCTTCACTGCCGCAGCCGTATAAGTCACGCCGTCGGCGCCATAGATTCTGGACGCTATCGTCTCTATCTTCTCCTGCAGAGACAGGGTATCTTCATACAGTACTTCAAAACGGCTCTCTTTTTCCTCCAGCGTCTTAAGCACTTTGGACGCCAGTTCGGTGCCGCCGGCGCCGCCCTTCTCCCACACTTCCGAAAGAGCGAATTCACAGCCTCTTTCCTCACAGAAGCGCTTCACAAAGTCGGTCTCCGCCTGCGTATCCGTCACAAAAGAATTCAGGGTCACCACGATCGGCACACCATATTGCCTAAGATTCTCAATGTGCTTTTCCAGATTGCCGATTCCCTGACGGAGCGCCTGCATATTCTCCCCGGAAAGGTTCTCTTTGGCCACGCCGCCGTTGTATTTCAGCGCACGCACGGTGGCTACCAGCACGACCGCATCCGGCTTAAGCCCCGCCATCCGGCACTTGATATCAAAGAACTTCTCCGCGCCCAGATCTGCGCCGAAACCGGCCTCCGTGATGACATAGTCGGCCATCTTGAGCGCCGTCCTAGTGGCCCGGACCGAATTACAGCCATGAGCTATATTGGCAAAAGGCCCTCCGTGCACAAGTGCGGGCGTATGTTCCAGAGTCTGGATCAGATTCGGCTTCATGGCGTCCTTAAGCAGCGCAGCCATGGCGCCCACAGCCTGCAGGTCCGCCGCCGTCACCGGCTCACCCTTGAGATTGTAGGCTACGATGATCCTTCCCAGTCTCTCCTTTAAATCCTTCATATCCGCCGCAAGACAGAGAATCGCCATGATCTCCGAAGCGACCGTGATCACAAAATGATCCTCCCGTACCACGCCGTCCGCCTTGCTTCCCAGACCCGCCACAATATTTCTGAGCACACGGTCATTCATGTCCATACAGCGTTTCCAAACGATCTGCCTGGTGTCGATCTGCAGCTCGTTCCCCTGCTGGATATGATTGTCCAAAAGGGCCGCCAGCAGATTGTTGGCGGATGTGATCGCATGAAAATCCCCCGTAAAATGCAGGTTCAGATCTTCCATGGGCACCACCTGTGCATAGCCGCCGCCGGCAGCGCCGCCCTTTATCCCGAAACAGGGCCCGAGGGAAGGTTCTCTGAGCGCGATCACGGCCTTAAGGCCGAGCCTGCCAAATGCCTGTCCGAGTCCTACACTCGTAGTCGTCTTCCCCTCACCCGCAGGCGTGGGGTTGATCGCCGTCACGAGAATCAGTTTTCCGTCAGGATTACTCTGTATACGCTCCAAATATTCGTCCGAGATCTTGGCCTTGTACTTTCCGTACAGCTCAAGATCATCCGGCCCGATCCCGATCTTCCCGGCAACCTCCACAATATTGTGCAGCTTTGCCTCCTGTGCGATCTCAATATCCGATTTCATGCCCATCCTGCGTCCCTGCCTTTCTTTTTTTATCTGCGCCATCTCCTGTCCATCAAGACAGAAAACCCTTGAACTTCCGGCGTTTTCCTCTATATCACTTCTTCTACAAACTGCTCAAATTCTTCGGCGCTCATCAGCACTTTACGGGGCTTGGTTCCTTCTTCCTCTCCCACGACACCCGCTTCGCACAGCTGATCCATAATCCGCGCCGCCCGGTTGAAACCGATCTTAAAAACTCTCTGCAGCATACCGATGGAAGCCTTGTCCTTATCAATGATAAAACGGCCCGCCTCCGCAAAATACTGGTCGTACTCGGAACCGCCCTCGGCGTTCCCTCCGCCGCCGGCCGCCCCGGTCCCGACACCGATGCTCTTGATCTTCTCTTCGATATCGTCACTGTAGACATTGCCGATAGCCTGATTCTTCAAAAAGTCTACCACGTCCGACACTTCTTTATCCGAGACAAAGGCCCCCTGCATACGGGCCGGTTTCGGATAGCCCTGCGGATAAAAGAGCATATCGCCCTTTCCCAACAGCTTCTCCGCTCCCACCATATCCAGGATCGTCCTCGAATCCACGCCGCTGGATACAGCGAACGCCACACGGCTTGGCATATTCGCCTTGATCAGTCCCGTGATAACATCCACGGACGGCCGCTGCGTGGCAATGATCAGGTGGATGCCGCAGGCTCTGGCAAGCTGCGCCAGACGACAGATCGATTCTTCCACTTCTCCCGGACAGACCATCATCAGATCCGCCAGCTCGTCCACGATGATCAAAATCTGCGGCAGCTTCGCCGGCGCCTCAGGATCCCCGGCCTCCCGCATACTCTCTACCTTCTTATTATAACCCTTAAGATCACGGACATTATAGTCCGCAAACTTCTTGTAACGGTCCGTCATCTCCGCCACACCCCAGTGCAGCGCGGCAGCGGCCTTCTTCGGATCCGTCACCACCGGAACCAGCAGGTGCGGTATCCCGTTATAGATACTCAGCTCCACCACCTTCGGATCGACCATGATCATCTTGACATCTTCCGGTTTCGCCTTATACAAAATGCCCATAATGATTGTATTGATGCAGACAGACTTACCGGAACCGGTAGCCCCCGCAATCAGCATATGGGGCATTTTGGCGATATCCGTCACCACGATCTTGCCGCCGATGTCTTTACCCACCGCAAAAGCGAGGTTGGAAGGGAACTCCCGGAACTCTTTGGACTCCACCAGTTCCCGGAAAGACACTGCCGTATTCTCCTTGTTCGGTACTTCTATGCCGACGGCCGCTTTGCCCGGTATCGGCGCCTCGATGCGGATATCCGTAGCAGCCAGATTCAGCTTGATATCGTCGGCCAGACCGACGATCTTGCTGACCTTGACCCCCTGCTCCGGCTGCATCTCGTAGCGGGTGACCGAAGGCCCCTGACTGATGTCCGTGATGGTGACCTTGACGCCGAATGTAGCCAGCGTCTGCTGCAGATGCATGGCCGTCTCCTTCAACTCTCTGGCCGAATCTCCGCTGTTGTTGTTCTTTGCCTTGATCAAAAGCTCGTAAGAGGGGAACTGATAAGGTCTGGGCGTCTCTGTCTTCTGTCCCGCATCCTGTTCCTTTGCCCTGACGGTATCGGCAGGAGCACGCTCTGTGACGGCATCCTGCACCGGGAAATTGACCGTCCTGCCGCCCTGATGGATGGCCGGTTCTTCCTCCTGCCGGATAAAGGCCTCGAATCCGGCCTCCTCCGGCTGCTGAGGAATCTCCTGTTCTTCCGGAACTGCCCCGTGAATCCGGATCTCGCTCAGATCGTCCGACTCGTTTTCTATGTAATGTCTGGAATTTCTGTCCTTAACCGCCGGCGCCTCATCTGCCGCAAACGCCTCTTCTTCCGGCAGCTGCAGCGTGATCTCATGAATATCGTCCCGTGTCTTCTCCACAGGCTCTTTCTTCTTATCTTTATCCAGCGCCGTATTAAGCATGACGCCGGTCACCTTCTTATCCATGCGCAGAATCTTCTCGTTCTCCAGCTCTTCTTCCCGCAGCCTGCGCTCTTCCTGTGCCCTTGCGCGTTTCTCTTCTGCCCTGGCACGCTTCTCCTCCAGCGCCTGTCGTCTCTCCTGCGCCCGCTCTCTGCGGTACTCGGCGTCCTCCATGGAACGCTCGTACATTCTGCGGCCCTGTTTCGTCACCCCGCCGATAAACGATTTCTCCGTGACGATCACCATACAGATCACGCCCAGCACAAGAATCGCCAGCACGGTCCCCACCATGCCCAAAAACTTACGGGAAGCATACAGCAGAGACCCCGCTATCACACCGCCGCCGTTATGATTCTGGCTGCAGCGCAGATAGATCTCCTTCAGCTGCCAGCTCTCCGCCTGCTCGGTGGCAAACAGCTCGCACACCATACTGACCAGCACGAAGAGCACCACCCCGGCAACCAGCTTCCTGACCGCAATGTTATTCCCTGCGTTGATCATGCCGAAAGCGATCGCCAGAAATATGATCGCGGGCGCAATATATGCCAGCAGGCCGAATATGCCGAACATCACGTCGCTGACCATATCGCCGGCCTTGCCGACCACGCCGAAATTGCAAAGAAAAAGGATGATCGCAAGCGCAAGAAACACGATCAGTAATATCTCGTTGCGGATTGCTACATCCATTGGCTCTGCGTGCGTATTTTTACTGGTGGTATTCCTCTTTCTCGTCTGTGTATTTCTGTTTTTAGCCGTACTTCTGCCTGAAGTCCCCGTTTTTTTCTTAGCGGAAGAGCGATTTCCTCCCTGACCTGATGCCATTATCATGCCTCCGTATCAAAATAAGACTCCATATAGTATAGCATTTTCATTTTCGCTTGTCATCCCTTATTTTGTGTCGGTCGTCCGGCTGCCGCATCCGCCGTCCCCGGCCGCCAGTCTCCTGTCTATCATCTCATGCAGCCTGGCGATCGCATCCTTGATACCGCCCACCTCGCAGATAATCCCCTCTTCCACGGCTTCCTGTCCTACGAGGATCGTTCCCACGTCCTTGGTCAATACCCCGGTCTCCATCATCAGTTCCTCGATCCTTGCCTTGGAGATCTTACAGTGTTCGCACACAAATCCCGTGATGCGGTTCTGAATCTGCCTGAAATAGTCAAAAGTCTGCTGTACGCCGATCACCATACCCGTAAGCCTTACCGGATGGATCACCATCGTTCCCGTTGGCACGATATAAGAATAATCCGTGCTGACCGCGATCGGCACGCCGATGGAGTGGCTTCCGCCAAGCACAAGCGAGATCGTAGGCTTGCTTATGGAAGCGATCATCTCCGCGATGGCCAGTCCCGCCTCCACATCACCACCCATCGTATTGAGCAGAATCAGCACCCCGTCTATATCCCTGCTGTCCTCGATTGCCGCCAGCTGAGGCAGTACATGCTCGTATTTGGTCGTCTTGGAAGAACTGCTCAAATTGTCATGCCCTTCGATTTCCCCGATGATCGTGATCAGATGTATTTTGTGATGCTTGTCGTTCTCATCCAGTGTGACCTGACCGTTCGCTTCGATCCGTTCGTCCCGGTGCTGCTCCTTGTCCTGCTGCTTTTCCTGATCCTCCCGCTTCTCTTCCTTTTTGGAATTCTTGTTCTGTTTATTCTCTTTGTTGCCCATCCCATACCTCCGAAAACTAAAATAAGAGAACCACATTCATTCCGTGATTCTCTCATAGTTTGCGTTATCTTCTCGATAATTATACATTTTCTGATCCATTGACATGCCCGAAAAATCCGGTATCTGGTACAACGGCAGCTTTACCGAAACGGTCATAAGTCGAAATCGTCATCGTCGCCTACTTCCACATCGTAGTTCATGTCCTTATCATCGACGGTATACTGATAATCCATCTGCCTGCGCACGTGTTTCTTCGGCAGCGGCAGCGGATTCTTGATATAGCGCGGTTTCTTGACCGGTTCCTCTGCTTGCTGCTGCTCTTCCGGCGTCTCTTCTTTCGTCAGATCCAGCACCTCAATTTCTTCGGCTTTGTCTCTCTTTCCGCCTTCCTGTATCAGTTCGTCTTTATTCTTCTCCCTGTCTTCCTGCATTTGGCCGGCTTCTTCTACATGTTCATCCGTCTGTATCCGTTCCGCTTCTTCTGACCGTCCATCCGTCTGTATCTGTCCGACTTTATTTTTCTCCCTACCTTCCTGCATAAGCCTGCCCGCCTGTGCCGGCCCGGCTTCTTCTACCGTTTCAATTTCCCCGGCTGCCTGGTTGATCTCCTCGATCATCGTCTGCATCAATCTGGCCTGCCCGCCGAATATGCAGTTCTGCAGGCCCAGACCGGCCAGCACGCCCCACAGATACATGGAAAGCAGGCCAAAAGGCTGCACCCCGAATACCGCCAGCGGTGTAGGAGCCGCCGCGATGCACAGCAGGATCCAAAGCATGTAATTCTGCTCCCTGCCGCTGCGGAAAAATTCAAATACAAGAAACGAGGCCGGCACCGCCAGCACACCAAAAAGAAGCATATCCAGTGAATAAGGGTAAAGCGGCCGAAACCCGAAGGTACGCGTATTCCACACATGCACCGACGCCCACTGCGTAAGCTGTGCCACAAGTCCCATGCCGCTGCCGGAGCTGACGGCCGCTGCCGTGCCCAGAAATCCGGCCCCGCATCCTGTCAGGATCAGCGCCGCCACCGCCGCACTGATACCGCCGCCGTTACGCACCGGCTCCTCCTTTGTGCGGCTCTTCTTCCCCGTGACAACGACCGCCCCCAGCGCCAGAATCGTAAAAGCCGTCAGATCCAGATATCCCAGCATACCAATCAGCGCTCCTGCCCCGGCCGCGCCGGCCAGCGCCGCCCCTCTCCCGCACCGGTTCTTACAGTACGCCTTAAGGAAACCGACCACAACCAGCATAACGATCAGATACAGATCGAAGAAAAGGCATTCGGGCCCCAGATTCTTAAGCATCTCCAGATATCCCGGCGAACAGGCCAGATAAAGGAGTACCACACAGGCCGGCAGCCGCCCGGCGCTTCTTCTCGCCACGGCGTAGCCAAGCCCCAGCCCGGCCATCTGCAGAAAAACCTGGAATACGATCGCCGAAGCCGCCTTATTCCCGAGGAAAGAAAGAACCACCGAAAGACAGGCCACATAGAGCCAGGCGCTGCCGTATGCAGTCTGCACTGCAAAACCGTCCGCCGTCACCACAGCCATGTCGAAGTACTCCATCCCGCTCAGGAAGTTCTGCATACTGCTCTCAGCGGCCTCCTGCAGTCCTGTGTACGTCCCGGCACGCTCCACGCGCACAAAAAGCCCCAGTGCAAGCAGCCCCGTAACCACGCCTCCCTCCAGGATCCGGCCTGCGAATGCTTTCCCCGCATACCTTCTCCGGATTCTGCCGGCGATGGGCCGTATCAGCCAGTATGCCGCAGCCGCAGCCAACACGGCCGCAAAGCCAAATACCGGCCGCAAAGCCTCGTCCACCTGCGCCATGCCGGCCGCAAAATAGCTCACACAGACATAATTCCCCGCAAAAACGAGGAATATGACACACAGCATCGTAAAGACCATCCACAGCACATAGCTAAACCATGTTTTCCGATAAACCATAATCAAACTATCCTTTTTAAGAGACCTGCGAGATTGCCTGCTCCAGATCTGCAATGATATCATCAATATGCTCCAGGCCCACGGACAACCGGATCAGATCCGGTGCAACCCCCGCCTCCCGCAGCTGTTCGTCATTCATCTGCCTGTGGGTATGGCTTGCCGGATGCAGGACGCTCGTTCTCGCATCCGCCACATGGGTAACGATCGCCGCCAGCTGCAGATGATCCATCATCTTTGCCGCCGCGTTTCTGCCGCCTTTGAGTCCGAAGGAGATGACGCCGCAGGTTCCCTTCGGCATATACTTCTGCGCCAGTTCGTAGTAACGGTTCCCTGCAAGACCCGGATAATTGACCCATGCCACCTTGTCATGCTGCGCCAGATATTCCGCCGTCTTCTGCGCATTGTAACAATGCCGCTCCATACGCAGGGGCAGCGTCTCCAGCCCCACGTTCAAAAGAAAAGCGTTCTGCGGCGACTGTATGGAACCAAGATCGCGCATCAGCTGGCTCGTGGCTTTGGTGATATAGGCCGCCCGGCCGAACTTCTCCGTATAGGTAATACCGTGATAAGAGGCATCCGGCGTGCACAGTCCCGGGAACTTCTCCCCGCAGGCCGCCCAGTCGAAGTTGCCTGAATCCACAATACAGCCGCCCACTGCCATGGCGTGGCCGTCCATATATTTGGTCGTAGAATGTACTACAATGTCCGCGCCCCATTCGAAGGGATTGCAGTTGACCGGCGTCGCAAAGGTATTGTCCACGATCAGCGGCACCTGATGCCCGTGCGCAAGGCGCGCAAATTTCTCGATATCCAGAACTACCAGCGCCGGATTGGCGATGGTCTCCGCAAACATGCACTTCGTATTCGGCCTGAAGGCCTTCGCTATCTCTTCCTCCGGAGCATCCGGATCCACCACGGTACATTCGATCCCCATCTTTTTCATGGTACAGGTGAGCAGATTAAAAGTACCACCGTATATGGTAGAAGAAAGCACCACATGATCTCCCGCTTCGCAGATATTGAACACCGCATAGTAACATGCCGCCTGGCCGGAAGAAGTGAGCATCGCCGCCACGCCGCCCTCCAGCTCACAGATCTTGGCCGCAACACAGTCGTTGGTGGGGTTCTGCAGCCTGCTGTAGAAATAACCGTTCTCCTCCAGATCAAAAAGACGCCCCATCTGCTCCGAAGACTCATATTTGAAAGTCGTACTCTGACAAATCGGCAGCACCCGAGGCTCCCCGTTCTTCGGCTTCCATCCCGACTGGATGCATATCGTTTCCTTCTTATACTGTCTGCTCATCTTTGCAGTCCTGCCTTTCTTCATTCGCGGCCGCGTCTGTCCGTCACCATATACTCCTCTTTCAGCTCGGCCATCATGGAACGGTACAGCCGCCCGCACCGCTCGTTTTCATCTCTTGAGATCAGATCCACGCATTTTCTGATATAGGTATTCCACAAATACAGATATTTTTCCCCGGGATTGGCCTCCCGCGCGATCCGCTTTACGATCGTGGGCGCGATATCATAATATTCCCCGATCAGCCGCCTGCCCTCTTCATTCCTGGAAAAATAGCCGTCGCGGAACTGCTTCATCAGCTTGATCTCCCGGCAGTCTGCAGGTTTGTTTAAGCCGCGGCATACCGCAGTGGTCACAAAACACAGCTTCTGTTTGAACCCGGACCGGATAACTTCATAGTCCGCCGCCTGGATACGCGCACCGAAAGCCTCCTGCCACCTGCCGCAGATCATATCGGTCAGCCGCTTCGTCTCATCCTTCTGCCTGCCGCCGCAGTCCTCCCAGCAAAGCAGAGCCGGCAGCACATAGGTCACCATATACAGGTTCATCTCATACTGCAGCTTCTCTTTCTTCGTCCTGCCGTTTACAGCGTCCAGTCTCCCGCGCGCGCCCTGCACGAAGGCCTCCGCGATACGCGCCCTCTCCTCTTCCTGCTCCTGCAGCAGTCTGTCGTCATGCAGGGCTGCCGCTGTCGTATCCCACACCGGCCTGTACTCTTCCACATATTTTTGAAAAGATTCCTCGTAGGTTTCCTTCTTAAATGCGGCGATCCATACTTCCGCCTGCTCAAGCAGCCCCTTAATCCGTTCCGGTATCATCCTAAACCTCCACCATACAGCCCGTCCTGTGATCCGCCCGCTGTTCCTTACTCGTCCCAGTTATGGTACACGGCCTGCACATCATCGTCGTCCTCCAGCAGGTCCAGCGTCTTCTGCAGATTCTTGATCGCCGTCTCATCGGTCAGCGCCACCCAGTTCTGGGGGATCATCGTCACCTCCGAAGAGATCGGTGTGATGCCGGCTTCTTTAAGCGCCGCGTCCACCTCGCTCCACTGGTCCGGATCGGTATAGACCTCGTAGCTGTCCTCTTCCTCGGAAAAGTCTTCCGCGCCCGCATCCAGCGCCGTCATCATCAGATCATCCGCATCCATATCACAGTCTTCCTTGTCAATGATGATCAGCCCCTTCTTGTCGAACATAAAAGAGACACAGCCGGGCGTTCCCACATTGCCCTGTCCTTTCGTGAAAGCACTCCTCACGTTGGCCGCCGTCCTGTTGGCATTGTCTGTCAGGGCGTCTACGATAATGGCGATACCGCTTGGCCCGTATCCTTCATAGGTAACGTATTTGTAATTGACATTGCCGCCCTCGCCGGCCGCCTTCTTGATACCTCTGTCGATCGTGTCGTTGGGCATGTTGTTGGCCTTGGCCTTGGCGATCACCTGCGCCAGCTTGAAGTTATTGGCCGGATCCGGTCCGCCCTCCTTCACCGCAACGGCGATCTCTCTGCCGATGATCGTAAAGATCTTACCCTTGGCAGCATCATTTTTCTCTTTCTTATGTTTGATATTCGCAAATTTAGAATGTCCTGACATATGCTGGTCTCCTTTGTCTTCTCTAATGTCTCTGTCCCGGCCTGTCGCTGCACAGATCCGGATTACAACTAATTATCATACCATTTATCCCGCGAGTATTCAACCCGGCATTCCGCATTCCTGCCGGATTCCATAGCGCTGCTTTTTACACCTGCCGGCCGGGGGGGGGGACGGCGGTTCAGTCTTCCGCTTCCGTCTCCGTCTCTTTCTTCGGAACCGCCAGCACGCTCTGGATCATGCGGTCTTTTACCTCCAGGATCCTGAACATATAGCCTTCATATTCGAACTCAAAATCTTCGCCCTCCTCCGGTATATGCTCCAGTCTGGAGATCACGAAACCGTTGACCGTATCGAAGGGTTCTTCGTCAAAGCTGATCTTAAGCTGATCCTCCAGCTCCTCCAGAGGCATCTTGCCCTGGATTACGTAGCTGTCCACGTCATGTCTGACAATATAGCTTGCCTCTTCGTCGTATTCATCCTCTATATTGCCGACGATTTCCTCCAGAATATCCTCCAGTGCCACCAGTCCGGCCGTCTGGCCGTATTCGTCCACGACGATAACCATCTGGATCTTCTCCGCCCGCATCACCCGGAACAGATCGTCGATCTTACGCTTCTCTGTGATGAACCTCGGCTCCCTGAGCAGTCCCCGTATCTTGCCGATGGGTCTGTTTTTCATCTTGCTGTTCATCTGCATCCGCATGATGTCTTTCAGATGCAGAATGCCGATAATGTGGTCGATCGTATCGTCATATACGGGAAAACGGCTGTTGTGCGCATCCACGATAAAGGCTGCCGCCTCCTGCAGTGTCATAGTCGATTCGATGCCGACCATATTGTTGCGGTTGACCATGATGTCCTTCGCTTCTTTGTCACCGAACTCAAAAATATTGCTGATCATTTCGGCTTCATTGGCCTCCAGGATCCCCTGCTCATGCCCGACACTGACCATGGACAGGATCTTCTCCTCCGTCACGTCCGCCTTCCTGCCGGCTCCCTTGATGCCGAACAGCCGAAGGATCCCGCCGGCAGTGGCCGAGATCAGGGCCGTGAGCGGCGCCGTGAGACGCACATAGAAATAGATCGGTGTGACGAATGCCCGAAACCATCTTTCCGGATTGCGTGACGTGACCTTCCTCGGGATCGAAACACCGAATGTCACGATTATGTACAGCAGGACAAACGTGACAAGTACCGCCGTTGCGACGGCAAACGCCCTGATATGCCAGCCGTAAAGATGCTCCATACTGCCCGTCGCCATCTGATAGACCAGATAGCCGAAATAGCTGTTCAGCCGATACAAATACAGCGCTCCGAACAGGATATTGACGGTCACTGTCCCCAGCTGGATCGCACTGGCATACTGCGGCAGGTGACTCGTCAGATACCGGATCCGCTCCCGTTTCCTGTCCGTCCCCCCTGCCTCGCCGTCCTCTCCCTGCTCTTCTTCCTTCCTGTACTGGAAGGCGGAGTCAAAGCTGTAGAACAACATCTCCAACAACAATAATACAACAAACCACCCTATGCTACTACTACTCGCGACACCATCGTCCATACGATCTCATCCTCTCCTGTCCTCATTTATATTTGTGTCCATGCAGCCCCGGCACAGATCCCTCAGGTACTGTCCCGGCCGAAACACCGTGTGAAACCAGCGCACGGCTGTCCGCCTGTTATATTAATATAGCAAGGATTGGAATCGGTGTCAAATTCCCTGACAATACAACCGTCATCTCTTATGTATTCAGTTCCAGGCTGACCATCAGGCCCACATTGACTACTTTCATAATGTCCTGGTCCAGATGACAGATCCTGTCTTTTAAGCGCCTCTTATCAATCGTCCTCAGCTGCTCAAGCAGAATGACCGAATCCTTGACCATATCATACTTGCTTGCGTTTAATTCAATATGCGTAGGCAGTTTCGCCTTGTTCATCTTAGAGGTTATCGCTGCACAGATCACGGTCGGGCTGTGTTTGTTCCCGATATCGTTCTGTATGATCAGCACCGGCCTGATACCGCCCTGTTCCGAGCCGATCACAGGTCTTAAATCTGCGTAGTAAATATCTCCTCTTCTCATTTCCATACACTTCCCTTGATTGATTTTGACGTATCTGCACGGCAGCGCCGCTTCCGGCCATGGCCAAAACTGCTGCGGCAGGTCCGGCAGTTACCTGACAACAATAATATTGCCGCTTTATCCAAGAAGTATACATCTGATCAGCGATAATCACCACAATAGTCCTTGGCCGCCGTTATCCGGCCGCCTTTCAAGTAAACACGGGGGATTCTTTTGCCAAGGCCGCAGACAAACTCATAGTTAAACCTCCCGGACAGCTCTCCAAGCTCTTCCATCGTGATCCGCGCTCCGTTGTCTTCTCCCACCAGTGTAACCTCGTCTTCCTCTTCCGCCTCCGGAATATCCTTAAGACCGACCATAAACTGGTCCATGCAGACTCTTCCAAGGATCGGCGCTTTCTTCCCGCGGATCAGAACATATCCTTTGTTGGAAAGGCTTCTCGGATACCCGTCGCCGTATCCTACGGGGATCGTCGCGATCCGCATTCTCTCCGGCGTGACATACGTGCCGCCGTAGCTGATCTGCGTGCCTGCCGGCACCTCCTTGATATAGACGATATGGGTCTTTAAGGACAATACAGGCCGCAGCCGTATGATATCCCGTGACACCTCCGCCGAAGGCCACAGGCCGTACAGCGTGATGCCCGCTCTGACCGCGTCCATATTGGCCTCCGGAAACTCAACGATACCAGCGCTGTTGGAACAGTGTTTTATGGGAAAAGAATAGTGCAGCTGCATCTGTATTCTCTCTGTAAAATCCGTAAACAGTGCAAGCTGCCTTCTGGTCGTGGTCTTATCTCTTTCATCCGACCGGGCAAAGTGGGTATACACCCCCTCGGGCACCAGACCTTCCGTATGCAGTATCTTCTCCACGAACCGCAGGCCGCTCTCATCCGGCATAACGCCGATCCTTGACATCCCCGTCTCCACCTTGACATGCACCCTGACGCTTTTTTTCATCCTGCGCGCACAGGCTGCCAGCTCCTCTATGCTGTCTTCCCGGAAGACAGTCAGCTGTATGTCATTACAGATCAGCTCCTCATAATGGTAGGGATATGCACAGCCCAGCAGCAGTATCTGCTTTTTCAGCCCTGTACGCCGCAGGATGAACGCCTCCTCCGCGGTGGCCACGGCATACCCCCACACATAGTCAAGCCGTTCCAGCTCCCGGGCGATCTGCACCGCGCCGTGACCGTAGGCGTCCGTCTTGATCACACCGATCATCTTCGTACCGGGCGACAGGTTCTGCCGCATCTGCTCCATATTATAGGCAACGGCGTCCAGATCGACCATCGCACATACACGTTGATATTCCGCTAACATATTGTCACCTCCGTATTTCCTGCTGCGGCCCTGCCATGCAGCCGCACCGCCTCCGCGATACAGTCAAGCAGGTCAGTGGCCGTCATGGCAGTTTCCGTCTTAAGCGCCGCCGCCAGATCGCCGGCGCATCCGTGAAGGTACACCCCTGTCACTGCGGCCTCCATCCCTGCCATGCCCTGGGCCAGCAGGCCGGTGATCATCCCCGCCAGCACATCCCCGGAGCCTGCCGTCGCCATACCGCAGTTGCCCGTCGTGTTCAGATACCGGTGCCCGCCGCCCGGCTGCACCACCACCGTTCTCGCATCCTTACACACTACCACACAGTGAAGCCTCTCGGCAAGTTCTCCCGGATGCCGCAGCAGTCCTTCCTTTGCCTCCCTGACCGTACCGCCGAAGATTCCTGCAAACTCGCCCGGATGGGGTGTGAGAATGATCGTCCGCTCCGGTCCTTCTCTGTCTGCCATGGCGCTCTGCAGCTTCCCGTCGCCGGCCAGAAGATTAATCCCGTCCGCGTCAATGACAAGCGGCAGGGCACTCTTCAACAGGGCAAACCGCAGCAGTTCATGTGCCCGTTCTCCGGTGCCGATCCCCGGCCCGATCAGGATACAGTCCGCCCATCTCTCCGCCTCTTCCAGCTCTGCCGGGAAACCGGCTTCCGCCTCCCCTTCCCGGGGATAAGTCAGAAGCATCGCCTCCGGTACAAACTGCTGCAGCGCCGTCCGGTTCTCTCTGGCGGTAACCACTTTGACCATCCCAGCCCCGGCGCGGAAGGTACTCTTTGCCGCCATCATGGCAGCGCCCCCGATCTTCTCACTCCCCGCAATGAGCAGCGCCTTGCCGAAGGTGCCCTTGTTGCCGTCCGCCGGCCGTACCGGCAAAAGCCCCTTTTCCTCCCGGCCGTAAGTATACCAGCACGGCTCTCTGTGCAGGAAGCTGCGTTCGTCGATTCCCATCTGCCGGCAGACAAGGGTCCCGCAGCAGGCCGCACCCGGATACAGCAGCTGCCCCACCTTGCGAAAGCCGTAAGTCACCGTCAGATCCGCCTCCACGGCACACCCCAGCACCCGGCCCGTGTCCGCATCAATGCCGGAGGGGATATCCACACTGCACACGAATGCACTGCTGCGGTTGATCCACGCCACGGCCTCCCGCCAGATTCCCGCCACGTCCCTGGATAATCCGACCCCGAAAAGAGCATCCACTACTATATCATATTCACCATCCTGCATCGTGCTAAAAATATGCGCGCCATACCTTTCCAGAACCGTGATCTGCCTTCCCGTCTCCTCCGTACAGCGCCCGCCATCCCCGGGCATCACGAACGTCACCTCATACCCGGCCAGAAGCAGAAGACGCCCCACGGCCAGACCGTCGCCGCCGTTATTACCGCATCCGGCCGCCACCAGCACCCTGCAGGGTACGCTGCCGCACGCCCTCTGCAGTTCTTCCACGGTACACAGCGCCGCACGCTCCATCAGCACCAGCCCCGACATACCGAATTCCCCGATCGTATTCGCATCGTACCGCTTCATCTCCTGTGCGGTAACAAGATATTCCTTCATAGACCTCCTTTCCATGGACAAGGCAAAAGCGCCCAAATCCTATGATTCCGACGCCTCTTTCTTCTTCTCTGCCTCCACATCCTCCGGCTCCTGCCCGGTCTCTTTCTTCTTACCGCGCCCTTCTACCGGATCATACTTCATATCAAAAATCTCGATCACATCCGCCCCGAAAATATCATGCATATAAGAATACAGCTGATGATTCATCATCTCTTTCTCCTGCTTGCGGACCACCTTCTTCTTCAGCTCTCTGCGGATATTGCTGATCCACTCCTCTATCTCTTCCAGTTCTTCCGTATTCTTATGCAGCTTCCGGTAACAGATTTCCATCGTCTCCAGCATCAGCCTGTTATTGAGCTGGACGATCTGCCCGGGCAGCTCCAGCATCTCCTCGTCGCATTCCTTGAGCTTATCGTTGCACTCGGCGACCAGACGTTTGTGCGTCTCCATCTCCTTCTCCAGCCGCAGGGTCGCGCCGCCCTCCATCTCATCCGCCAGCAGCACGATCTCATCCATCAGCTTCTTCTTCAGCTTCCGGATCTCCCGCTTCTTCTCGTTGACCTTGCCCTGCCGTTTCAAAAGGCCGTTGAGCTCGCATTCCATATCCCTGATCTCGTCTGTGCATTCCTGCTGCGTAAAAAGCTGATGCCACTTATTGTCCAATGTCAGAATCGGAATCTTCTTCTCCGACAGCGCAGACCGAAATGCTTCATCTGTTTTTCCCATATACTGTCAAACCTCTCCTATTTCACGTGATCCTGCACCTTTTTCTATAGTTTACGACATTAGAAATTTCGTTTACTATATATACCGGCATCTGCCGTCTACTCCTGCCCCGCCTCCACAGACGACAGATTGTAAGACAGCTTCATCAGACTGTCCGAAAGATGGACGCTCTCCACCTGAATCCCCTCCGGTACATGCAGATCTACATGAGCAAAATTCCATATCCCCCTGATACCGTAACTGACCAGCTGCTCTGCCACTTCCTCTGCACCGCTCTTGGGTACGGTCAGGACTGCGATGTCAATCTCCATATCCTTGACAAACTGCTCCATCTGCTCCATAGGCCGCACCGTGATACCGTGGATCTTCGTGCCGCAAATCTGCGGGTTGATATCGAAGATTCCCCGGAAGATAAACCCTCTGCGCTCAAAGTCCCTGTAATTGACAAGCGCCTGCCCGAGATGCCCCGCCCCGACGATGATCAGGTTGTGCTTCTTGTCAAGCCCCAGTATCCTGCCGATCTCCTCATAAAGATACTCCACATTGTAGCCATATCCCTGCTGGCCGAAACCGCCGAAATTGTTCAGATCCTGTCTGATCTGGGACGCTGTCACCTGCATGATATCGCTCAGTTCCTGGGAGGAAACTCTCTCGATCCCCTCATCCTTCAATTCACCCAGATACCTGAAATACCTGGGCAGACGGCCGATCACAGCCTGTGAAATCTCTTTTGCTTCCACCTTTGCTGCCTCCTAAGTCCCTTTCCTGTTCTTGGCACTGCTTTTGGTGCGCACTGTTATCTTAGTATACAACCATGCTAAAAAACTGTCAAACTATCCGTTGACAGTTTTAGAGAGGAATTGTAAACTGGTGTTACTGTTTGCGGTTTCAGGCATCCAGCCCCTCGCCGGAGGCGGCCTGGAACGGGCTGAATGCGTTACAGTCTGCGGCCGGCCGCATAATATCATACAGGAAAGGTACGGTGCATCATGATACTCTCCGTCAGCAATATTCACAAATCCTTTAACGAAATACCTGTACTCAGGAATGTTTCTTTTCATATAGAAGATTACGACAAGGCCGCCATCGTGGGCATTAACGGCGCCGGCAAGACAACCCTGCTGCGCATCATCATGGGCGAACTGTCCGCGGATGAGGGAATCGTGACAGTCTCCCGCGACAAAACCATAGGCTATCTGTCCCAGCATGAGGCGGTATCCGGGGATAATACGATATACGATGAACTGTTGTCCGTGAAGCAGGAGCTGATCGACCTGGAACAGAAAATGCGCGCCGTGGAACTGCAGATGAAGACCGCTTCCGGGGACGCCTTACAGCAGCTGATGAACGCTTACACCAACCTCACCCACGATTTCGAGACAGGCGGTGGCTATGCGTACAGAAGCGAGCTGACCGGCGTTCTCAAAGGACTCGGCTTCCAGGAAGAAGAATTCGGACGCAGTGTCTCAACCCTCTCCGGCGGCCAGAAGACCCGGGTTGCCCTGGGCAAGCTTCTTTTACTCAAACCAGACCTGATCATACTGGACGAGCCGACCAACCATCTGGACATGTCCTCCATCACCTGGCTGGAGACCTACCTGCTCAACTACAGGGGCGCCGTGATCATCGTATCCCATGACCGTTATTTTCTGGACCGGATCGCCAATAAAGTGATCGAGCTGGATAACACCAAGGCCACTGTCTTTACCGGAAACTACTCCGATTACGCCGCCAGGAAGGAAGCGCTGCGGGCAGCCGAGTACAGCGCCTATATGAAACAACAGCAGGAGATCAGACACCAGGAGGCAGTCATCGAGAAGCTGCGCTCTTTTAACCGCGAGAAGTCGATCCGCCGGGCTGAGAGCCGGGTAAAGATGCTTAATAAACTCGAAGTACTGGACAAACCGACGGAAGTGCGCGCCGACATGCATCTTACACTGGAACCGAAATTCACCAGCGGCAACGATGTCCTGCATGTGGAAGAGCTGTCGAAATCCTTCGGCTCTCTCACGCTCTTTGAGCATCTTAGCTTCGATATCAAGAAAGGGGAACATGTGGCCATCATCGGCGACAACGGCACCGGCAAGACCACTATCTTAAAGCTGATCAATGAACTGACGGCGCCCGATACCGGTGAGATCCGTCTCGGCAGCAACGTGGCCGTCGGCTACTACGATCAGGAACATCATGTCCTGCACATGGAGAAGACGCTTTTTGAAGAGATTTCGGACGATTACCCGTCTCTCACCAACACCGAGATCCGCAATACCCTGGCTGCCTTTCTTTTTACCGGCGATGACGTATTCAAGCAGGTCAGGACCCTAAGCGGCGGCGAGCGGGGCCGGGTGTCCCTCGCCAAACTGATGCTCTCGGAAGCCAACTTCCTGATCCTTGACGAGCCCACCAACCATCTGGACATCATGTCCAAGGAGATTCTCGAGGATGCCCTGAACGCCTACACGGGCACCGTTTTGTACGTGTCCCACGACCGGTATTTCATCAACAAGACGGCCTCCAGGATCCTGGACTTAAACCGTCATGTACTCACCAGCTACCTGGGCAATTATGAATACTATCTGGAGAAAAAGGACGAACAGCTGGCCCTGATCGATGCCGCCGCGCAGGCCAAAACATCTGCCGGGCCGCATGCCGGTTCCCTGTCGGCTGCAGGTGCCGCAGGCAGCGCCGCACAGCCGACGTCTTCCTCCGACACGAAGCAGGACTGGAAAGCCCGGAAAGAACAACAGGCCGCCCGGCGCAAAAAAGAAAATGAACTGAGAAAATGTGAAGAAGCCATCGAACAGCTGGAGACGAGAAACAGCGAGATCGACCTTCTCATGGCCTCCCCCGGGATCTGTACCGATGTGGTCAGACTGCAGGAACTCAACCGGGAAAAAGAAGAAAACGAAGCGAAACTGAACGATCTCTATGAAAAATGGGAACTGCTCTCCGAATAAGAGCAGTTCCCATTTTCCTGTACTCCTTATGCCAGAGATTCGAAAGTCTGCCGCACCGCCTTGATAAAGGCTTCGCTGCTTAACACCGTCACATCTTTCAAAGAAGTGATCAGCGCCAGATCCTTCGTCATCCTGCCCGCTTCGATCGTCTTGATCACCGCCTGCTCCAGCCTGTCCGCGAAGACTGTAAGCTCTCCGATGCCGTCCAGTTCGCCGCGTTTTCTAAGCGCTCCCGTCCAGGCGAAGATCGTCGCCACCGAATTGGTGGAAGTCTCCTCTCCCTGCAGATGCTTATAATAATGCCGCTGCACCGTGCCGTGGGCCGCCTCGTACTCATAGACGCCGTCCGGTGACACGAGTACGGAAGTCATCATCGCCAGAGAACCAAACGCCGAAGAGACCATATCGCTCATCACGTCGCCGTCATAGTTCTTGCAGGCCCAGATAAAGCCGCCCTTTGCCTTCATCACACGGGCCACCGCATCGTCGATCAGGGTATAGAAATATTCGATGCCGGCCGCCTCGAACTTCTCCTTATATTCGGCATCATAGATCTCCTGGAAAATATCCTTGAAATTATGGTCGTATTTCTTGGAGATCGTATCCTTCGTCGCAAACCACAGATCCTGCTTCGTATCCAGCGCGAAATTAAAACATGCCTTCGCAAAACTGGAGATGGACTCGTCCGTGTTGTGGATTCCCTGCAGAATGCCGGAGCCGGTGAAATTATGGATCGTCTCCCGTATCTCACTGCCGTCCTCCGCCGTGAAGACAAGCTCCGCCTTACCGGGGCCGGGCACCTTGATCTCCGTATTCTTATACACATCCCCGTAAGCGTGACGGGCCAGGGTGATCGGCTTCTCCCAGTTCCTCACACATGGCTCGATCCCCTTGACAACGATGGGCGCCCGGAACACCGTGCCGTCCAAAGCCGCCCGGATCGTGCCGTTGGGGCTTTTCCACATCTCTTTCAGGTTATATTCTGTCATTCTGGCCGCATTGGGCGTGATCGTCGCACATTTTACCGCCACACCGTACTTCTTCGTAGCCTCGGCGCTGTCAAACGTCACCTGGTCATCCGTCTCATTGCGGTGCTCCAGTCCCAGGTCGTAATACTCTGTCTTCAGATCGATATACGGCAGCAGCAGCTCGTCCTTGATCATTTTCCATAAGATCCTCGTCATCTCGTCGCCGTCCATCTCCACAAGAGGCGTTGTCATTTTGATTTTTTCCATAGTGTCCTTCCTTTCTTATTTGATATGCTGTACTTCCTCACCGTATATTTCGTACAGCCCGTTTTTCACCATATTATCATAGGCGTTCAGGATATGCTGGTTTGCCAGCTGCTGCGCCCTGTCCGCATCCTTCTCCTTGATCGCCTCCATGATCTGGCGGTGTTCCTCGTTGGAAGCCCGCCCTCTCGTGTTGGTGGAGAGCGTCTTCTGCCTGACGCGCAGCACATACTGATGATAATCCCGCAGCGTGTGCTCCAGCATCTTGGAATCACAGGCTTCATAGAGGATATCGTGGAAACGGTTGTCAAGCTCCGCCATCTGGTCCATATGCCCTTTCGACGCATGAAAATCCGCCAGATAGATATTCTCCTCCATCTCCTCCATCTGTTCCTTTGTCATCTTCTCCACAGCCAGTCTTGCGCACAGCCCCTCCAGCAAAGAGCGGATCATGTAGATATCCTTCACATCCTTGGCGGTGATCCCCGTCACATAAGCTCCCCTGTTGGGAACGATCTGAATAAGCCCCTCAAGCTCCAGCTGCCGGAAAGCCTCCCTGACCGGCGTGCGGCTGACTCCCAGCTCTTCACCGATCGCTACCTCCTTAAGCTCCTCATGCTCCTTATACTTCCCGCTCAGAATATCTTCCCGCAGCTTCTGGAACACCCTGCCGCGCAGAGAATATTTGTCGTTTACCTCGTTCTTTAAATCATAATTAGCCATTTCCGTTCTCTTTTTCTCCACCTATACTATATGCATTGCTGTCAGATGCGCAGGGCTACGCTCCGGCTTCCCTGTCACCTGTATCCGGCAGTCTTTCCGCCGCTTCCCCGGGCATCGGTATGGCAAGCTCTGTGCATGTCTTTCTGATCTGCGCCGTCAGTTCTTCATCCGTCAGCACGGTCACACGGCCCGCCGCGTACTCTCCATCTACCCAGACCTTCAAAGCCCTCACCAGATCGCATCCCTTGTCCAGCTGGTCCTGCTCCTTTAAATGATAATACGTATTGATCCAATGTGCAATCCCTGCCAGACCGGAAGTATTCGACACCGCACACAGCACCGGCCGGTTCAGGAATTTCTCCGTATCGAAAATATTGTAGATCTCCTCGTTTTTCAACAGTCCGTCGGCGTGGATGCCGGCTCTCGTCACGTTGAAATTCCTGCCCACAAAAGGCGTTCTGGGCGGGATCTCATAGCCGATCTCCTTCTCATAGTACTCCGCCAGCTGTGTGATCACGGTAGTATCCATACCGTTCAGATCGCCTCTAAGCTGCGCATACTCGAAGACCATCGCCTCCAGCGGTGTATTGCCTGTCCGCTCCCCGATACCGAAAAGCGATGTATTGATGCCGGAACAGCCGTAAAGCCATGCCGTGGTAGAATTCGACACCGCCTTGTAGAAGTCATTGTGACCGTGCCATTCGATCAGCGCATGCGGCACCCCGGCATGGGTATGTATCGCATAGATAATGCCCTGCACGCTCCTCGGGATGACCGCGCCCGGATAGTTGACGCCATAGCCCATCGTATCGCAGGCGCGCACCTTGACAGGGATCTGATACTCTTCCATCAGTTTCATCAATTCCATACAGAAAGGCACCACATATCCGTAAATATCCGCTCTGGTAATATCCTCCAGATGGCATCTCGGACTGATCCCCTCCTCCAGACAATCCCTGATAACACTCAGATAGTGGTCCATCGCCTGCCGCCTGGTCATCTTCAATTTCAGAAAAATATGATAATCCGAACAGCTGACCAGAATGCCGGTCTCCTTCATGCCGATCTCCCTGACCAGCTTAAAGTCCTCCCTGCTGGCACGGATCCAGCTTGTAACCTCCGGATAACGATAGCCCCGCTCCATACATTTATAGACAGCATCCCTGTCCTTCTTGCTGTACAGGAAGAATTCACTGGCACGGATCATACCGTTTGGGCCGCCCAGTTTATGCAGATGATCGTAGATCGTGACGATCTGTTCCGTCGTGTACGGCGCCCTGGACTGCTGGCCGTCCCGGAAGGTCGTATCCGTGATCCAGATATCCTTCGGCATATTGTGGGGCACCGTCCTGTCATTGAACGGAATCTTCGGAATCTCGGAATAAGGAAACATATTCCTGAAAACATTAGGTTTCTTCACATCATCCAGAATATACATATGCTCTTCTATTTCCAGAAGATTGTTGTGATCGTTCATGGTCACCGGACGATTCGTGAAAGTTCTTTCATCATACATAGCTGTCATCACACCTTTCCTGTCGCTCCTTACCCGCCTGCATACAGGGCGCTCTATAAGAATACGATCAATTCATGTACGCCACGTATAATTGTATACAATCATACTGCCCATGTCAACCACAAACCGACACAAAAGCACAGCTTTATCGGTCGGGTTCCCTGCAGAACCGCTCCACATCCAGCATCCCCCAGCCCTGCTTGTTCCAGGAATCCCCCATATCATGTGCGCTGTATATCATTTTTCGCTTCAGCTCCTCATTGGTCGCACGCGGGTATTTCTGCAGAAAAAGCGCAGCCGCCCCGGCAACGACCGGCGTCGCCATGGATGTACCGCTCTTCTTCTTATAGGCATTGCGGTATCCGCTAAAGGCGCTCCCCTTCCAGTTCACGTTGCAGGACACGATATCCGTTCCCGGCGCCACCACGTCCGGCTTGCGGTAGAGCACACTGCGGCTTCCCCTGCCGGAAAAATTCTCGCACAGATCCTTGCGGGCACCGAAATACCCACCCTCATGGCATCCTACCGTGATCACCCTGCGGCTGCAGCCGAGAGGTGATATCGTCCCTTCCTCCGGGCCGTTATTGCCTGCGGCGCAAACCACGACAATGCCTTTTTCCCAGGCCGCATCCAGCAGTTCCACCAGCTCCTCCATGCGTTCCGCCTCGCCGCCTGTACCGATGCCCAGCGATACGTTTAAGACCCGGATCCGGTAGCGGACATGATTCTCCAGCACCCAGACCAGCCCCATCTTCATGCTCTCAATGCATCCCTCGCCGTTTCTGTCCAATACCTTGCCGATGCAGAAACGACAGGCGGGCGCCATTCCTCGATAGACGCCGCGGGACGCGGCTCCGCTGCCGCCCACGCATCCCGCCACATGCGTGCCGTGTCCGCTGTCATCGTATCCCGCCTGCCGCCCGTTCACGAAATCCGCAAAGGCCACCACGCGGTTTCCAAAATCGGGATGTCTGCCGATCCCCGTATCCAGGATCGCCACCGTAATCTCTTCCGTTGCAATCGTTCTCTGTATATGATCACTGCATCTTACTTGTTTTCTTACACGATTCACAGCTCTTCTCCATGCATTCTGTCATCATCCGCCGGGAGATCTGCACATTCCGTGTAAAAAGATACAGGAAAACTCCCGGCTATAGATTTATTCTATGCCGGGAGTTTTTTCAGGTTCAGTATTCTGTTTTCTGTCAGGAAAGGGGAATCTTTCTGCCCTTCCTCCGGTAAAAGAAGAACGCCATCGCCGCGAAGAAAAGTCCGCCGCTCAGAAACCATTTCGGATGAATGCTGTGATCACCCGTATCCGGCGAATCGTCTTTTGTGCCAAGGGATGTGAACACCGCCTGCCCGTCCTTCACGTCCGCCGCCGCGCTCCTGCCGGAACCATAGTTGTAGATGCCGTAAGGCGAAAAATGCCTCGCCGTAAAAATAATCGCATCCGCACCATTCACGGACACCACTCTGCTGTCCACTTCCTCCAGCTGCCCGTCCGCGTCGAGACATACCACATGGAGATTGTCGGCGCCCACACCGCCCGGCATCGGCAGCGTCACTTCCACACTCTGTTTGCCAAGGCTGGTGATCGGCACGCCTGTAGCCGCTTCCGTGAGACCGATATCGTAGGCACACAGATTCTGCGGAAGCGTATTGCCGTATATCTTCTTATAGACGTCACCGATCTTAAGACCGGCGGATTCATTGTCCTCTATCGTCAGAATATAGTTCTCCTCGGAGCCCGCCAGTACCGCACCTGCCACACCGTTGTCGGACAGCGTGCTGCTCTTTATCTGCACCGCCACACCCGGATCCGCACTGCCCGATACGCCTGCCGGATCCGACGAATCAGATGCATCCGCTCCTGCTTCCCGGGATGCGGCCTCACCCGCTCCGTCCGGCTGTCCGGCCGTGTTCGAACCGCCTGCGATCTGCGTGCCCTCTTCGAGAACATACTGTTTGCCGTCTATCTGACATGTATCACCGGCCTGCAGAAGCGGGCCGCTGCCCTGTCTGGATACGATCTGCAGTACACCGCCGCCGTCTGCCGCATCCTGTGCCTTCCTGCAGACCACACCCGTAAAGCCGGCCCCTGTATCGGCCAACACGCTTCCTGTCAGATCGTTCACCCCATCCGGGATTACCGCGACCGCACAGCCCTTCAATGCCGGCTCACGGTCACTGTCTCTGTATAATTTGGTTGCCATCTTCTCATAAGAAAGCTGCGGAAGTTTCCCGCCTTCAAAGACGACCGCCCTGTTGCCTGCCGTCGTCCCGCTCTCCGGATCCGTACTGTCAAAAGCCCGCAGGCCGACATACTCCACCGTCGCCGGGATATGTACCGTGCCGACCGGGCAGCCCGCAAAAGCCCTGTCGCTTATTTTCCGTAAGCCTGCGCCGCCTTCTGTCTCCGTAAGTGCGCTGCAGCCCGCAAAAGCCGCCTCTCCCACTACTTCCACACTGTTCGGCAGAACAACCTTATTGATCTCTGTATGATCTTTAAACGCCTCCGCTCCGATCCTTTTCACCCCTTCGGGAACTGAAACAACATTGCCGCTTCCTTTATATGCCAGCAGGATTCCGTCACCGACGATCAGGAAATCACCGCTGCCGTTCTGTCTCCACTCCGACAGCCACGGTGTATTTGCAAAAGCCGCCGCCTCGATGTTCTGCACGCTTTGCGGAATGGACACGTCTTTTAAAGCGTCGCAGTGATAAAAGGCCGCATAGCCGATCTCTTCCACACTGTCCGGAATCGTGATGGCCGTAAGACCCGATCTGGCAAACGAAAATTCCCCGATCCTCACAATATTATCCGGGATCGTATAGGAAGTCATCTCATTGTCATAGTAAGCCTGTGCCGCAACGACGGCCTTACCGTCACTGCCCTTTGCAATGGCGTATTTCGGGAAAGAACCGCCCTTCGCGTCCCCGGAACCGGCAAGCCCCGGCACGGTATCCGTATTCTGCTCTGTCTCTTCCTCCGGCTCTCCGCCGATCGTGTCCCCGGTGCTTCCCACATTGATGGTAGCCGTGGCATTGTCGATAATGACATATGCCTGCCGGCCGATCACCCTCGTCTTGCCTTTGACTGCGTTGTCCTCTTCTTCCGTCATCGGATTCATATGAGACACTTCATGATAATAATCAACCGGCGCCGATACATTGTCGCCTTCACCGCCCTGTGCCTCTGCATCCGCCGCCACATCATTGCCGCTTACGCTGCCCGGTATGGGCGCCTCTTCGTATTCTGACACCTCAATATCTTCCAGCTCCAGAGACTGCGCAAAAGTATGTGCCATGGAGCCTGCATCCGCCTTGATCTCCAGCTTCGTACATCCGTCGAACGCCGTACTGTGGATCGTACTCACCGAAGCAGGTATCACAATCTCACGCAGTCTGACACAATCTTCAAACGCTTTCATGTCAATACTTTTTACAGAAAAGGGAATCTCCACATCTTTTAAGTTTCTGCAGGTAGAGAAGGCATAGGCCGGTATCTCCTTCACCTGATTGCTGAGCTCCACCTGCTTCAGATTATAATTGCCCCAGAATGCATAGGGTTTGATCGTCTTCACCGTAGAGGGCATCCGGTAGCTGTCGCCCTTTGTCCCGGCCAGAAACTGATACAGCGTGTCCCTGCCGTCTTTGTTCAGGATCGCCCCTTCATCACAGGTGAATTTGGGATTGCTGCTGCTGAAACGTACATTCTCCAAACTGTAGGCACCCGCAAAAGCGCCGTTGCCAAGGCTTGTAAGCCCGGTTCCCACCGTCACTTCCTTAAGCGAAGGACAGCCGCTGAAAGCAGCGGTATCAATCGTCTTGACGGAATCCGGGATCGTCACACTCTCCAGATTCTTACATTCTGAAAAAGCTCTGGCGCCGATCACTTCCACATTCTCCCCGACAGTGATATGTTTGATATCGCCGTTGCCTGCGAAAGCCTCCGCCTCTATCTTCTCTACATAATCAGAAACAGACACGTCCTGCGCCGTGCCCTTGTACTTTACTAATGTTGTTCCGTCCATCTGAAAATCAGATGCAGAGGCGGTTGGTGCCGCCTCCACATCTGATACAGGGATCTGTGTTACCGCTATCGCTGTCACCAGCAGCAGGATACCTATCAGATTTCTTATTATCTTTCCCATAAAAATTCCTTTATGCTGTTTTTACTTTGGTTCTCTTATCTCTCTTCATAGCCAGGATGATTGATAAGCACGCCAGACCGATGGATAAGAACCACTTCGGATGGATCGGATCGCCGGTCTTGGGCGTTGTATCCAGCATACCTTCCGTCAGGTTGCCCGTATCTACATAGACCGTGTACGGCGAGAAGTGCGTTGCCGTAAATCTGATACAGGGAACACCGTTGATGGTCGTAAAGCTCTCATTCAGTTTCTCCAGCTGGTTGCCGTTCACAACCGCACCCGCCATATTGTTACCGCCGTAAGCTACCAGCGCATCCGGAATCGGAATCGTAATATCTACCGAGATTCCTGACGTATCCGTGATCTTCGTCGTTCCCGTAGCATCATACAGGCTGATATCCATTGCATAATACAGGATATTATCCAGACTGGTGTACTCATTCGTCAACGCATCCGCCACCGCTCTGGTCGCCTCATCCGTCTCGGAAATCTTGATCACGAAATTGTCGGTCGCTCCGTTCACATTGGCCGTCGCGAGGTCTTTGTTCGAGATACCCGGCTTCGTGATGTCCACGCGGGTATTACCCGTACTGCTGTTCTGATTACCGCCGCTTCCGCCTGTACTACTGCCACCGCCTGCCGGTGTACCCGCCGGCGTGCCTGTCGTATATTCTGCGGTTATCGTTACGTTATTAGGCGGCATCGTAAAGCTGGTCGGCGTCTGGCTGACATTCGCCAGTGAAACGCCCGGTGAATCTGTCGTCCACTTGCTGAACGTAGATCCTTCCGCTCCTGTATTGGCCGTGATAACGATCGGTGTACCCGGTGCATAGCTTCCGCTTCCGCTTCCGCCGATGACTACCACTGAATACAAAGTAGTCTTACTTTCCGCCGACGTAGTCGATGTCGAAGCCGTTGATGATGATGTTGTACTCGTACTGGACGATGTCTGCGACGAAGTCGAATTACCTGACGACGTATTCGTCGTGTTATTAGACGGATTACGGTTACCGCTGCTGTTGCCGCTGGTATTCGTAGAACCGCCGGAAGTATTCGTGGAACCGCCGCTTCCGCCCGCCGATTTATACAATGCGACGATCGACTTATTGGACTGAATACCCGTAAAGCTGTCGCTCCACTTGTCAAACGTATAACCGTCATGTGCCGGCGGAGCCGGTGCGATCGCTTCACCGCCCGGTGAAATATACTGTGTCGGCCCGATCTTCTTGCCGTCTACACCGTCATAAAACTCTACCATATATTTACCGTTCACCATACCGTCATTGGAATAACCCTGTGCATAGAATATGGTGTCCTGGGTAATCTTTTCATCTATGGCGGCATTGTTCATGCCCACCCATTTTTCAAAGGTCCAGCCGTCATGAACCGGATCTGTGGGGATTCTGGCATATGCGCCGTCCTCTACATACTGCGGATTCTCGATCTCATTGCCTTCTTTGTCAACAAGCTCGCCCAGCATCATGTGGTCGGCATCCAGGAATGTTACGCTCCACAGCTCACCGAGACGGTTATTGTCCAGTGTAAGGTTGTATTCCTTGCCGTATTCGTTGACATATCTTACGACTGCGGAATCCTCATAGGTTCTGACTAAGGTATTGCCCTTCGGATTCTCCGGCGTGTTCTCAAACGCGCTTCCGGAAATCTTCACTTCCTTACCGTAGAATGTCAGGGTATTCAGGGCGTTAGAGCCGACAAATGCACCCTTGCCCACATCATTAACAGTTCTTGGCAGCACTACCGAAGCCAGTCTGTCACAGTTCCTGAAACAATCTTCCGGAATGACAGCCAGCCCTGCCGTATCGTTCATGCCGAAGCTGATCGACGTAATGTTGTCGCAGTCCTCAAAAGCTCCCGGCTTGATCGCACTGACAGTAGCAAGCGCAGGATCAGAAGAAAGACTTACGATACCTTCTCCCACACCGTTGCCTCTCGCCGACAGACATTCTTCTATGGTACGCGAACCGTCCGTATTATTCGAATAAATAATACCGTTCTCTGTCGTATAGTACTCGTTGTTGCTGACAGAGGTCATCTTGTAACAGCCCCTGAACGGCGCCTTGCCGATATCTGCCAAAGCATCGCCGATGATCACCCACTGCAGATTCTCACAGCTGTCAAAAGCATAGTCCGGCAGATAAGTCACGCTGTTTAACGTCACGCTTTCGATCAGGTCATTACCGCGTACAAACTTCTCGACATCGGAACCACTCTTGTAATCCTTGTAATAACCGCTGAACAGTCCCGGAACGGTATCCGTAAGATCATCTGCATCGCTCTTGAACCCGTTGTACATATTGCGGGTCTCAGAAGGCCAGTTCAGGTTAAAATAAGTATTGTAATTACCGGTATTCGCGCCGGAATTCTCACCCTGGGCACGTTCCCCGTCCTCCGTCAGATTATTGATGTATCCATAAACGTCTATGGAATCCACCCCCGCCGGTACGACAATGTTCTTGGTGGCATTGACAAGCTGACGCTCTTCCTCCGAAAATCTGTACGGATCTCCGGAATTTACATTGTCAATAATATCATACGCATTTCTTTCATAATATGCCAGCGGGGCATCCGGCCCTGCCGCTGCAGCCTGAACGACGATAGGCTCAAACAGCCAGTCGGTCAGACTGTTCTTCGTCTGTGTGGTGCCGTCCGAAGGATTGGGATCCGGTCCCGGATCCGGATTCGGATTATTTCCGCCTACCCATTTATTCCAGTTCAGACAAAACTCCTCATTGATCCACGGTCCGTAAGTATCGCCGGTATACAGCTGCTCGCACAGTTCCTTTCTCGTCTCCTCATCAGTCTCGGCCTGCGCCGCACTCCAGGCATCCGCAAAGATCGTCCTGTAACTGTCATAATCAGCTCCTGCGTACATCGCATACCAGTTGGCAACCATCATATCTTCGTATCCGTCGCTGCCGGCGCCGAAACCGTATTTCTCATTTAAGATTTCACTCACCTGACTGTACTTCGGATAATCCAGAAGCGTGACCTTCTCAGTGATCGGATTATACATCACCGTCAGGTATGTCGGTGACAGACTCTTATAACATACCCGGATTCTGTCCTGCTGCTGAATGATATTCCCCGGATCCATTGCCCAGTCAAAGGGCGCATATCCTTCCACGATATCACCGTGGAACATCAGCTCGCCGCTTTCCGTCTTGAAAGCATCCGTCCCGATCGTAAATCCTTCATATCCGGCTGACGGTGTATTGAATGTCACATCAACCAGACTGGAACAGTTCTTAAAAGCATTGTTGCCGATCGAATTTACGGAATTACCGATATATACCTTTTCCAGATTCTTCCACTGCCGGTCATCTTCACTCTCACTTGCCTGGAACACACCGTCTTCAATGGTCGTGATCGAGTTATCCGTGATGACCAGTGACTTGGCCGCCGTATTTAACTTCGGATCGCTGAAACATCCCGAAGCGATTCCGACCACCTTGGTATTCCCCACTTTAGCAGGAATTTCCAATTCGCCGTCCCATTTGCTTATATCACCGGAAGTACCGTCTTTATTCGGCTTGATGACACAGGATGTCAACATGCCCGTATTGTCTATACATAACAGATAGAAACCGTCGCTGATTTCGTAATATTCTTTACCGTTCTTAACATATACATACGGAATCTTATCCGACACCGCCGACACCGCATCCCATGTAGAGATACGCGGCGAAGCCGGCTGACTGCTTCTGTCCAGTTCCGGACCCCTTACATAGAAATCAGGATTCGTCACCGACTTGAACAGCTCCTCGGAATCATAAGTTGCCAGTCCACAGGAACGATTACCGTCATCCGGGAAGACAACGCTTTCCAGACCGACGCAGTTATAAAGCAGATCGTTCGGCACATCCACTTCTGTGGATCTTCCATAATCCGCAGGCATGGTTACGGTCGTCAGATTGGTTCTTCCGGCCAGTACCAGATTGCCGAGACCAACACTATTGGCACCGGTTAAAGTATTTGTATCTTTTGACGTCTTCGTTCTCGCAATGGCCGACGGGAAAGCAAAGGTCGTCATACTGCCTGTGATACCGGATTCCACAGCAAACGCTGCTTCACCTACTGTTTTGATGTTGACAGACGTAGTCGCTCCACCACGTGTGAAGTTTACACTGTTCAATCCGACATCATTATAAAAAGCATAATCTCCAATACGTATACCATCTGCAGACTGATCTGTCACCCCGGAGAAATCCAGACTCTGCAACGAACCACAAAAAGCAAACGCTCCCGGTCCGATATTTTTAAGCGAAGAAGGGAACTGTACTCCTGCTAATCCCGTACCATAAAATGCCTCCGTGCCAATCACTTCGGTAGTAGCTCCCATTGTGATGTCAGTCAATCGGGAACAGTTTTTGAATGCATAATTGTCAATCTTTGTCACATTATTAAAAGAAATCTTAGCAATAAATGAGTCTTCAAACGCACTCTCGCCAATATATCTGATCTCTTCCGGCACATCCAGAACATTTACATTTCTTGTTCCCTTAAAAGCCTCATTACCAATACCAACAATGGAACTGGTCTGGCCATTTTCGTACACAAAGGAATTGTCATCGCTGGAATATCCTTCGGGAAGAGTTGCCCCTTCAATTTTGCGCGGAACATATACAATACTGTTTTGAGCATCACCTCCTGGGTCAGGATTTGTAGAATCCGGTTTTCTCATATCAGTAACACTTACAAGCGTACATCCCTCATATCCCATCTGATCACAGTAATACTTCAACTTCTGCTCTCCGGTAAGGTCATTTACTTCCCGCGTCAAAGCAGCCGGAGGTTGTGGTGCATCCCCAGTGTGGTTAGGATTAGATATCCATTGGTTATAAGCCGTTTCATATGCCTGATACTCTTTGATATATTGATTATAGGCATCTGTAAAATATTCCTTAAAAAACGCTTCCGCTTTTACAGCATTATTTCCAGTACTATTTCCTTTATCAAATAAATATTCTTTCGTTTTCTGCTTCTCATAGTATTCATCATAGACGTCCACATCTACCCATGCATACTCCATGACTACATTAGCTTTCAGCTTGACTTCATTTTCCTGATAAGTATTATTGTATTTGCTGATAATACCTCTCATAACGCCATTTACTTTTTGCTGAAAAAACTCAAACTGCCATTCTGCCTGCCAGGTGCCGTCACTCATTTGCCTTATGGTATGAGAATCGTATTTTTTTGCCGACCCAACGCCCAGACCTATATCATACTCCATATCAACCGTCTCCAACTTACTACCGTCCGGATCCGCCTCACTGCCCGGATAATAATAATTGACCGTCGCTGCCCGTGTCCCGACTCCGCCTTCCGGCGCCGCATAGTTCTCCGGAACCGGAATCCGCCACTCCGATCGCCGTGATCATCAGTACAGCCGCCAGACTCCGTCTGACACTTCTCTTCAATCTTCTCCTTGATTTCTTAGCCGCATTCTTCATAGCCATCGCTCTCTCCTTGATTCCCCGTATATTTCTATAGCATTCTATATTCTAAAAATACAAATTCGAAAATCAACTTTCAAATTACAGAATTTTCTATTACATCATAACCCTTTTTGCGCTCTTATGCAACACGCTTCGCAACCACCACAAACCGGCCGTCCTGCTCGGAATTATCGCAGGTTGACAGTGTCAAAAGCTCATCCCCGTAGCTTGCCGTAACGCCGGTATCATACAAAGACAACGCCGCCATCTCCTGCATCTGGGAGTTGAATTCCTTCTCGGAAGCCGCGTCAAAAAACTGATAATACTTAAATACGATCTCTTCTTCATTATAGATCCTGGACCGAAATACGTACATCACTTCGTAGGTACCCTTCTCATATATGGTGTCAAACTGGATCGTGGCGTGCTGCTTCGCATATTCTTCACTGCTGTACTTATTGAGATTACCGAACATTTTGCCCGACTTCATGTGATGGCCATATATGATCAGATTCGTGTTCCTATGTACGATATCACAGTCCTTATCCAGAAAAAGACTGCCGTTCTTGTCATACTCCTGGCTGTAATTGTGATCCAGATAGTATTCGTTATTCGCTGTCTGCATGACAGGATAATCTATATTAGTATCGTCAATTTTGAGCCATCCGATTAGGCTTTTATTCTTATTATATAAAGTTTGGTATTCTTCAAGAACTTCCAGCTCGATCTCTTCCCCCTCCGTACGATGGATCGTCACCGTGGGTGGACCTGCCGCCAGGGTCGTATTCCCTTTCAAACTGGCAAGGTTCTCAAAATCGGCCTGTGTCCTGTCTGCAAAATAGTAATAGACCCCGAAATAACCAAAACAGGCCAGTGCAACGACCGAACAGAGAACGACCGTCAGCCTGCGCCGTCTCTCCCGCTTCTTGAATTCCAGCAGGATCTCCTGCTGCATCTTCTCGTCGTAACTGTCAAGCGATACTTCCGCAGAGGAAGATTTCCGCGCACGGCCTTTTGCATGTTCCGGTCCGGCAGAAGGCTTCTTCTTCGCAAAACTCCCGGTTATTCTGACAGACTTCTTTTTCTTCTCTTCTGTCAGAACGCTGTCTCTGGTATAACCCTGACGTTTGTAATTCTGCGCCAGTTCATAGATCTCGTCATCAAAATCATTGCCGACGACCGTCTCAAACCGATATTTGCCGGACTGTATATCCATATACAGTGAGATCACTTCTCCCGGCTGTTCCATATTAACTTGTGTCCTGATCTTCTCAATCCTGGCCTGATCCCGCAGCCCCGCCCGATAATCGGCCTCGATCCGGAATCTTCTGCCGGCCACTTCTAATCCCGCCATATGGGGATCGCTCCTTTATCTGATTCTCTATATGATTCACAAAATGATGAATTGCATATAGATTAATTTTACTATATCTTGAGATTTATGCAAGTGTTTTGTCGAGAAAATACAAGAACTGGGGTAAGATTGTTTCTTCACACATAAAAGAAAGTACCGGAAATCAATCGGTACTCTCAACGATATTGCTATTCATTTTTGGCCCGGAGCTTATCAATATACTCTTTCAATTCTTCCATTGTTTCGATCTTGCTCAAAGCGTCTATTATGATTTGCCGTTCCAGTTTTTCAGCCAGCTCTTTTATAATTTCACCCTGCGTTACCATAGACCCACCTCCTGATAAAATGTTTACCGTGATAACTTTACATAAGTATTATACCAAAAAATCAAAAAAAAGAAACAGCTTTTTCCTGTTCGCTTTTCATTTCACAGTAACACATACACCCCTCCCACATAAGATAAACCATAACTAACATTTGGAGGCACAAAAACATGAGCGATTTATCAGCAACTCACTGCGGATGCAACAACAATAACGGCGGTTTCTTCGGCGGCGGATGTGGTTCCTGGATCTGGATCCTGATCCTTCTTGCATGCTGCAACAACAATAATGACGGATGCGGATGTGACGGCGGCGGTTTCAACCTTTTCGGCGGTTCCGACAACAACTGCTGCAATACTCTGATCTGGTTACTGATCCTCTCCAGCTGCTGCGGATAAAGGACAGACGGATCGTCCCCTTCATATCTATTATTTCACATCTGGGAAATAGGCTCTGGCTCCATCGGAGCCTATTTTTCTCACCTGTGAAGGGAATCATAAATCTGCCGCAGGATACATAGGCATATTATAGACATACAGGGGATGTGATCACACACAGCAGAAAGGCATACAAATTATGGCAGACAATCACGAAGAGGCGGCAAATGTTACGGCATTCGATGCCCTTTATACGACAAACCAGATACAGAAATTAAAGGTTCTTCTCCCCTACATTGAACCTTCCATGCAGAAAAACATGGCTGTCTACATTAAATACATGGAACTGCAGTATACGATGCACTATGTCCGCAGACATCCTTTTCAGATCTGCGGCTGCAGCATCCCGGACAAAAACAGGCCCGACCTGCAGTCACTTTGCCTGCAGCTCAGTCTCTACTCTTCTCCGGAAGAGATCAGACAGCTGGAGCAGTTCCGAAACATGCTGCAGACTATGGAAACCTTTCAGGAAATGTCGCAGACCTTTTCTGCCCTGCAGGAAATATTTCCGGATATGTCCTCCGCAGCATCCTTCGGCAATGCCTCTTCTGATGAAACAAATGCCGACTCCGGCGAGGCCGGTCCCGGCTCCTTTTCCATGATGGATATGCTTATGAATATGCTCACACCGGAGCAGAAAGAAATGTTTGAGATGTTCCAGCAGCAGAGTTGAAACAGAACAGGAGGAATGAAACTATGTCCGGAAACTGGATGGATGATCCCGCCGTCGCGCGGATCGACAAGGCAAAACTCAATTTTCTGCAGGCCCTCGTCTTTGAGAGCCAGTCTTTAAAAAAAGAGCAGATGATGCCGTTTCTGATGTCCATTGCCAAGCGGGGCATGGATCAGCATATCTCTTTCAGCAATGATGAGATCGAGACGATCACCGCTACGATCCGCAACTACTCCTCACCAGAGGAGCTTGATAAGATCGATAAGCTGATGAAACTGCGGAAAAAGTGACAAAAAAACAAAAACAACGGGCTGTCTGACGGAAGATGCTGTAAAATCTCCTGTCTGACAGCCTGCTGTCTGTTTCAATATCATTTCTGATCTTCTGCAATCCTTCTGCATCAGAATACCGCTTCCGGTCTCCATATCATACAGACTGACCGGCGCCTCTTATGCCGCTTATTTCCTGCCTCTTATTTCTGCACGATGTTCACGATCCTGCCCGGCACATAGATCTCCTTGACGATCGTTCCGGTCAGTTTATCTGCAACCGTCTCCTTTGCTTTGGCGATGACGGTATCTTTCGGGTCATCCTTACCGATCATAAGCGTGGCCCTCGTCTTGCCGTTGATCTGCACGGCGATCTCCACGGTAGATTCCACGGTCTTGGCCTCCTCGAATTCCGGCCATGCAGACTGATACAGTCTGCCCTCAAAACCGGCCCTCTGCCACAGCTCTTCCGTGATATGGGGTGCAACCGGATTCAACATGGCAAGGAGTGTCTTGTATTCGCCTCTTGTCACCGCATTTTTCCGGTAAAATTCGTTGATCAGCGCCATCATCGCCGCGATCGCCGTATTGTATTTCAGATTCTCAAAATCATTGCTGACTTTCTTGATCGTCTGGTGCATCTTCGTCTCCAGATCTTTGGAGTATGCATCCTCATCGGTCATGATATCCTGCAGCTTCCACACTCTCTCCAGGAAACGGCGGCATCCCTTCACCCCGTCCTCGGACCAGCCGGCGCTCAGCTCGAAAGCGCCAATGAACATTTCATAAGTTCTGAGTGTGTCCGCCCCGTATTCTGTCACGATATCATCGGGGTTTACCACATTGCCCAGTGATTTGGACATCTTCACAACAGGATGTTCCGCCATCTCGCCATACTTTTCCTTCAGGGCCGCTCTGGCTGCCTTCTCACTGCCGTGCTCGGCAAGCAGCTTCTCCTGCTCTGCGGCGGGCAGATTCGCGAAGTTGTGCGGGTTCAGGCCCAGAATCATGCCATGAGAAGTTCTCTTGGCATAAGGCTCCGGGCAGGGCACTGTCTTCTGGTCATACAGGAACTTGTGCCAGAATCTGGAATACAGAAGGTGCAGCGTGGTGTGCTCCATACCGCCATTGTACCAGTCTACCGGCATCCAGTAGTCCAGCGCTTCCTTACTCGCCAGCGCTTCCGTGTTCGTCGGATCCGTATAGCGCAGGAAATACCAGGAAGAACCTGCCCACTGCGGCATGGTATCCGTCTCTCTCTTAGCCGGACCGCCACAGCAGGGACAGGTGGTATTGACCCAGTCAGTCATAAGTGCCAGCGGCGACTCCCCGTTGTCGGTAGGCATATAGCTGTCCACCTCCGGCAGCTCCAGCGGAAGTTCACTCTCGTCGATCGGCACATAGCCGCATTTCTCACAGTGTACGATCGGAATCGGCTCTCCCCAGTAACGCTGTCTGGAGAAGACCCAGTCTCTTAATTTAAAGTTGGTCTTGGCACAGCCGATCCCCTTTTCTTCCAGAAAATCAATCATTCTGGCCTGGGCATTCTCCACGCTCAAACCGCTGATAAAACCGGAATTGACGATCGTTCCCGTCGCCACATCCGTGTAGACCTCTTCCTGCACGTTGCGGCCGCCCGCAACGACCTCGATGATCGGCAGACCGAATTTCTTCGCAAAATCCCAGTCTCTCTCATCATGGGCCGGCACCGCCATGATGGCGCCCGTACCGTAACTCATAAGCACATAATCAGAGACAAAGATCGGGATTTCCACATCGCTCACCGGATTTACCGCCGTCAGGCCGTCAATCTTCACACCGGTCTTCTCTTTCGCAAGCTCCGCACGCTCGAAGTCTGACTTTCTGGCAGCCTGCTCACGGTATGCCGCGATCTCGTCCCAGTTTTTGATATCTTCTTTATATTTATCGATCAGCGGATGCTCCGGCGACATAACCATATAGGTCACACCGAACAGTGTATCACAACGGGTCGTATAAACCCGCAGCTTATCTTCTTTTCCTTTAATGGAAAAGTCCACTTCCGCACCGGTCGACTTACCGATCCAGTTCTTCTGCGATACCTTGACCCGCTCCACGTAGTCCACGGTATCCAGCCCCTCTATCAGCTTATCCGCATATTCCGTGATCTTCAGCATCCACTGGCTCTTCACCTTGCGCACCACTTCTGCACCGCACCGCTCACAAACGCCGTTCACCACTTCCTCATTGGCAAGCCCGACTTTACAGGAAGTACACCAGTTAATCGGCATCTCGGATTTATAGGCAAGTCCCGCCTTAAACAGCTTCAGGAAGATCCACTGCGTCCATTTATAATACGCCGGATCCGTCGTATTGATCTCTCTGTCCCAGTCAAAAGAATATCCCAGAGAATGGAGCTGGCTCTTGAAACGGGAGACATTATTCTGTGTCACGATCTTCGGATGAATATGGTTCTGGATCGCATAATTCTCCGTCGGCAGGCCGAAAGCGTCCCAGCCCATCGGATAAAGGACATTATATCCCTGCATCCTTCTCTTTCTGGCTACAATGTCAAGCGCCGTATAAGGTCTCGGATGTCCCACATGAAGTCCCTGTCCCGACGGATAAGGGAATTCTACCAGCGCATAATATTTCGGTCTGGAATAATCGTCGGAAGTCTTAAACGCCTTCTCGTCATCCCACACCTTCTGCCATTTTGTTTCCACCTCTCGATGGTTATATACCTCTGCCATAGTGCCTCCATTCTGATCGGTTCCTGACATCTCTTCTCATTTGAACCATATTTATGATATTTTTATTTTATCCACGTTCTATATTGTAGTATACCTGCCGGATTTGTCAACCGTTTTGCGCAGTAGTTCTTAATTTTTTCGTTATGTACCGGATAACTTTACTGAACCGGATTCCAAAAACTTTTTGGAAATTATTGTTGATTTTTAGACGGTGAGATGTTATAGTAAGTATAAAGAAAAGCACCCACTCCAAAGTGGATGCTCCTGAACAGCTTTAGTCCTTATGGACCTCGCCAATCCTGGGCCGACAGGATTGGCATTTTTATTTTACTTACTGTTTCTCTGATCGAGAAAGTTCAGTAACGCAACGAGCAGTCCGCCCGAAGATAACAGCAAGGCCAATATCCCCAGGAATATCATAATAATCTCGTAATCTGTCATTTGCGCCACCTCCCCTCTTATGTATTCCGGATAAAACACTCCGGTCATTAAGTCCGGGAGACTACCACCCTGTCATGGGTACTTTCCTACACAGCATACAGCAAAAAACTATTATACACTGTGTAGGAATAGATTACCATTTTCTACTACATTTTTCAATACTATTTCACAACTTTTACAAACGTTTTATCGTTTATATTATCTTCTACATCAGGTAATGACGTCCGATTCCTGCAATCCTCATTTATCTTCGCACAGCCATCTGTTTATGCTTATATTATGCCTGTGCTTATGCGTCACTTCCGGACTCCGCAACCTTACCGGCTCTCGCAGCCACTTCCTTGGCCTGTACATCGCTGGGCGCCTGCTCATATCTTGCGAACGTATACATATAGTTGCCGCGGCCGCCGGTCATGGAACGAAGGTCTGTGCAGTATCCGTTCAGACATGCCATCGGGATATCCGCCTCGATCACGGTCTTGCCTTCTCCTGCCGGATTCATACCGAGTACACGGCCCCTCTTCTTGTTCAGATCTCCCATAACATCACCGGTATAGGAATCCGGAACCGTCACTTTCAGATTCGCGATCGGCTCAAGCAGAACCGGACCCGCTTCCATGAAGCCCTTCTTAAATGCCTGGATGGTCGCCATCTTAAATGCCATCTCGGAAGAATCTACCGGATGATAGGATCCATCGTAAAGCACAGCCTTAACGCCAACTACCGGATATGCCGCCAGAGGACCGCTGACTACAGAATCCTGTAAGCCCTTCTCCACAGCCGGGAAGTAGTTCTTCGGAACCGCACCGCCTACAACTTCCTGATCAAACACATAAGCCGTCTCCAGATCGCCGGATGACTCGAAGCGCATCTTGACATGACCATACTGACCATGTCCGCCGGACTGCTTCTTATACTTATATTCTACATCTGATTTCTTGCGGATCGTCTCTCTGTAAGCCACCTTCGGCTCGTCCAGTTCGATCTCTACCTTATACTCATTGAGCAGTCTGCTGGCAACTACTTCCAGATGCAGGTCTCCCATACCGTAGATCAGCGTCTGTCTGTTCTCTCCATCGTTGACAACCCATAAGGTCTGATCCTCATGTCTCATCTTCTGCAGCGCCTGAGATACCTTATCCACGTCGCCCTTATTCTTGGCTCTGTATCTCTTGTATGTATAAGGTGTAGAGATCTCAGCCTTGCCGTAACGGATGATCCTAGCCTTCGTGGAAAGGGTGTTGCCTGTCCTGGCCGCCGTCAGCTTCGCGATGGCGCCGATATCTCCTGCATGCAGCTCCTTCACCTCGATGGGCTTATTACCCTGCATCACATAGAGCTTGTTGATCTTCTCTTCCACTTCCTTCTCATCGTTGTAGATCGTATCATCATTCTTAAATACGCCCGAACATACCTTGATCAGCGAGTATTTACCGATAAACGGATCTACGATGGTCTTAAAGATATAAGCCGACTTCGGCTTCGAGAAATCATAGTTAGCCTGGAAGATCTCGTTGCTCTTAAGGTCGATGCCTGCAAGCTCACGGTTCTCCGGGCTGGGCATATATTTTACAATATCGTCAAGCAGCGTGTAGATACCCTGACACAGCACGCTGGAACCCATGGACATGGGAACGATGCTGCCGTCCATAACATTCGTGCGCAGCGCCGCCCTGATCTCCGCCTCGGAAAAGCTCTCGCCGTTAAAATAGCGCTCCATAAACTCTTCACTGGTCTCCGCCACTGCTTCCATCAACGTATCGCGGCACAGCTGCAGATTATCTTTGCTGTATTCCGGCATATCACACTCTACGACTTCCTTGCCTTCCCAGCGGTACGCCTGCTCTGTGATCACATTGATGTAGCCGACGAATTTCTCATTCTCACGAATCGGCAGATGGAAAGGAGCCATCTTCTTGCCGTATTTATCGGTCATGTCCGACACGACCTGTCTGAAAGAAGCATTGTCGATATCCATATCCGTTACGAACACGAATCTGGGCAGCCTGTACTTCTCGCAAAGCTCCCATGCCTTCTCCGTGCCCACTTCCATGCCGGCCTTACCGGACACAACAATGATCGCCGCATCTGCCGTGGAGACAGCTTCCTCCACCTCTCCCACGAAATCGAAGAATCCGGGCGTATCCAATACGTTGATCTTCACGCCTTCCCACTCGATCGGAATAACAGACGTCGCAATAGAGATATGGCGTTTCTGCTCTTCTTTACCAAAATCACTCACTGTGTTTCCATCATCTACCTTGCCCATTCTGGAAGTGATACCGGACAGGTATGCCATCGCCTCCACCAGGCTGGTCTTACCACAGCCACCGTGCCCCAGTAAAACCACATTACGAATCTTATCCGTTGTGTAAATGTTCATTTCTCGCAATCCTCCAGTTCTGTTATTCACTCATGATTGGGCAAAATATCAGTCTGTTTTATACTGCAATTCATAGATAATTTACTCCCAAACACAAATATAAGTATATTTTACTAAATTATGCAGAAAATTTCAACAACAATTATACATTCTGCATACGATTTTTGCGTCAATTTTTTGTTCTATTTTCCAATTTTCACTATACAGGGCTTATAGATTATATTTTCACCCCGCCATGACTTTACTCTTGTAGCACAATTTTTGAAATGCTATACTGTATTTGCATCTATAGTAAACAAAATTTCTAATGTCGTTTACTATAAATCAAATTTTTCCGAAAAGAAAGGTGTCAAACATATGAATACGCTCACCTGTGGTTTTATCGGCCTGGGGCTGATCGGCGGTTCCATCGCCAGGGCCGTCCGCGCAGCATATCCAAAGGCCCGTCTGATCGCATACGATATCAGGGAAGATTCCCTGCAGCTGGCTCTGCAGGAGCAGGTACTGGATGAGATCTGCCCTGCCATCAACGCTTCCTTTGCGGACTGCGACTATATTTTCCTGTGCGCGCCGGTCTCCTGCAACGACGAAAATCTGCTCACTTTGAAACAGCATCTGGCGTCTCATACGATCCTCACCGATGTGGGCAGCGTCAAGACCGGTATCCACAGACAGGTGGAAGCGCTTGGGCTGCAGGGGCAGTTTATCGGCGGCCATCCCATGACCGGTTCCGAACGCTTCGGCTATCAGAATTCCCGGGCATCCCTGCTGGAAAACGCCTACTATATCCTGACCCCTTCCGACACGGTGCCCGGACAAAAGCTGCACAGCTACCGGACACTGGTGGAATCCATCGGTGCGATCCCGCTCATTCTAAACTTTGAAGAGCATGACTATGTAACCGCGGCCATCTCCCATCTGCCCCATGTAGTCGCCGCCTCCCTTGTCAACCTTGTCAGGGACGCCGATTCCGAAGCAGGCATCATGAAGATGACCGCCGCCGGCGGTTTCAAGGATATCACCCGCATCGCTTCTTCCTCCCCTGCCATGTGGCAGCAGATCTGCCTGACCAACAGGGACAATATTTCTAACTTACTGAAAAAGTACATAGAAGCGCTTACAAAGATCGCCGCCGAAATTGACGCCGGATCCGGGGACACGCTCTACAGCTTCTTCGATTCCGCAAGAGAATACAGAGAGTCCTTTATCGACGCTTCCAGCGGCCCGATCAAGACCGAACATGTCCTGACTCTGGATATCGCAGACAGGCCCGGCTCCATTGCCGCCATCGCCTCCCTGCTGGCCGCCCACAACGTGAGCATCAAGAATATCGGGATCAACCACAACCGGGAACTGGCGGAAGGCGCTCTGCGCATAGAATTCCATGAAAAAGAGGCTGTCGAGAAGGCCGCCTGTGCCCTGACCGCACAAGGCTACACGATCCGCACCAGACGCCCTTCCTGACATGATACATTCATCCCGTACAGGCACAATCCATAACAGCAAATACAACGGAGGCATACTATGATCTTTCACAAAGCACACCATCTCAAAGGCGAAGTAACCGTTCCCGGAGACAAGTCCATCTCCCACCGGGCAGTGATGTTCGGTTCCCTGGCAGAAGGCACGACCGAAGTGCTCAATTTCTTACAGGGTGCGGACTGTCTCTCCACGATAGACTGTTTTCGCAGGCTGGGCATCTCCATCGAAAATACGTCCGACCATATCCTGATCCACGGCAAAGGACTCCACGGCCTGCATAAGCCCGACGGCATTCTCGACACCGGTAACAGCGGCACCACCACCAGGCTAATCTCCGGCATCCTGGCCGGGCAGCCCTTCGAGACGACTCTGACGGGCGACGCCTCGATCCAAAAACGGCCCATGCGCCGTATCATGGAACCCCTTTCCATGATGGGCGCCGACATTTCCAGCCTGCAGGGCAACGACTGTGCGCCGCTGCGCATCAAGGGCGCGCCGCTGCACGGCATCCATTATCATTCCAAAGTAGCCTCTGCCCAGGTCAAGTCCGCCATCCTGCTGGCCGGCCTGTATGCGGACGACATAACAAGAGTGACGGAACCCGTCATCAGCCGCAACCATTCGGAGATCATGCTTAAGTATTTCGGAGCCGACCTGCAGTCCGAAGGCACCACCGCCGCCATCTCCCCGAATCCTGCTCTGCATGGCCAGAAAGTATGTGTTCCCGGCGACATCTCTTCCGCCGCCTATTTTATCGCCGCCGGACTGCTTGTCCCCGGCGCGGAAATCCTGATCCGCAATGTTGGTATCAACCCGACCAGAGACGGTATTCTGAAAGTTGCACAGGCCATGGGCGGCGATATCACGCTTCTCAATGTCAACCATGACGGCGAGCCGACCGCCGACCTGCTTGTAAAGCACAGCACGCTGCACGGCATCACCATTGAAGGGGCGATCATCCCTGCCCTGATCGACGAACTTCCCGTCATCAACGTGATGGCTGCCTGCGCCGAAGGCACGACCATCATCCGCGATGCGGCCGAACTGAAAGTCAAGGAATCCAACCGCATTGATGTAATGGTCAGATATCTAAGCGCCATGGGATGCGCCATCACCGCCACCGAAGACGGTATGATCATAGAAGGAGGCCGTTCCATACACGGCGCAGTCATAGACTCCCACATGGACCACCGGATCGCCATGAGCTTCGCCATCGCCGCTCTGGTTGCCGACGGCGATACCGAGATCAGGGGAAGCGATGTCGTAACGATCAGTTATCCTGATTTCTATGCAGATCTGGCAAGGCTTACACATTGATACACTGCCGCCCTGCCATACACCTTTCCGACTCTTCCGTCAAAAAAAGCTGCTGTAAATGTGATCATTTACAACAGCTTTTCTTACGTTCCCATGACTGCGGCCATATACAGTTATATCTCTGTATCCATGAAAAAGCCTTACGACATTCACCCCTGCCGGCCCCGTCCATACCTACGACGACAGCTTGACCAGCAGCCTGTTCAAAAAATAAGATCCGACCATACAGAAAATACCTGCCAGGCATCCGTACCAGTTGAGTGCGACATCTGTCATCTGAAAATGTCTTCCCTCTACATACTGCTTATAGTACTCTGTATAATAAGCCATCATATAGCATGCCATACCTGCCAGTATTATGCCGACAATCCGGAAATATCCCCTGAATATGACCATACTGACAAAAGCCGTCACCAGTCCCACGACAAAGAACAATGCCAGATGGGCCCCGTAGCGGATCATACGGCCGACCGTCTCGATCTGTTCCTGCTTCGGATCATCGAAAATAATCCCGGCAACCCGTCCGGCGATCCGCATAGTCACGTTCGTAGAGCTGGCACCGCTCTGAAAAGAGACGATCATCACAAAATATACCAGCAGTACCAGCGCAAGAACCGATGCAAAGATCACTGTGAGTTCCAGCCACAGATTCCTGTGTTTCCTCTGTTTCATGCTGCCTTGCTTTCCTAATTATTCATATTCTTGATCGTGCTGTAGGTCTCTATCCTGCTTGCATCCATCTCCGGCATACCGATAAAGATCGCCCCGTACTCAAATACGCCGTTCGACTTGTTCTCAACACGCACGATCTCCAGAAAGACATGAAGGACTTCCTTCGTCCAGATCGTCAGATAGGCCTCATAGACCGCCCCCATGTCCAGATGCTCTGCACAGGCAAAACCAACTCCTGTCTTGGAACAGTCACTTATCTCAATGCCGATCTTCTCTGCCTTACCGCCCTGATCCATTCTTCTGACCAGCAGCTTGCCTTCCAGTTCTATACGTTGATTTCTTCTTCTCTCCTGCATAATCCTTACCTTCCTCTTGCCAATAAGTAGCTCCATGATGGCGCTTTCTGTTTTTATTTTACTCTATTTGTTGTCTTTTGTAAAGGAATCCGTAAGGAACATTGCATCCCCTTTGTTAATGGATTGTAACCGAAAACGTACAAATGTAAGCATAACAGATTCCTCCAGACCTTACTCCACTTCTGTATAAATGTATTTCCCATCCTCCTGAACCATGATTGTTCCCATAGATTCAGCGATACAGCCCTCATTATCCAGGCTTCCATATGTGGAAACATAGGGAATAGAACCTGCAAACTGTATTCCAGTTCCGTCCTCGCATGAGATTGTGAACCAGTTATAACCGCTCTCATTTACAACATCATTACAGAACTCCGAAAATTGCTCCTGGGTGATTTCTTCCAGTATTTCTTTGCTGATCTGGATTTCAGCCCATTCTCCCAACTTCTCATTTTTGGTTCCATTCATCACATCTGCTATCTGAATTTTGGCGTTCATCAAAGGGTTATCACTCTCCGGTTTTGCCTCCTCCAGCGCCGTTTTAGCCTCCTGGGGCGTTTCCAGCTCGGTAGTGTATATTTCCTGCTCTGCCGATCTCAAAACCGCCTCTGTGCTTTCTGTGACGTTTGGAGTGTTCGCCGTTTCAACCTCCTCTCCATTTACAGAACCAATGATCCCCAGGATCACGATTACCGCCAAACTGATACCGATAGATTTCTTTTTACTACGTTTCCTATTCATGATTTTTTCTTTGTTTCGTATATCTCGCATATTATAACATAAGCCTCCTATTTTTTCTATCATTTTTACGTTGACGGCATGAGTAAAGATTGTGCCGCATCCTGTCCGGCCTCCTGCCCGGAACTCTGCCTTAATTCCGGATTGTCAAATATATTGCCTACCAGAGTGGCATAAGATTCCGTTTTCCCCAGAGGACGTATATCGGGAAAGTCAAATTTTCCAGGTGGTAATTGTGGATTATGTGTCACTTTGAAAAATCCGACACTCTCAATGTAGCCGTCTGAATCAGGATCATATGTAAAGTATGTACCATAGCAGATTTCAAAAAGCCGTCCGGATTCTGCCTTGATAACATCGCCCTCAAAAAGAACATTATTTGATTTGTCATGCCTCCTGGTGCATCGTGTGACTGTTTCCGGCTCTAATTCTAACCATTTTGGGAAATTCTCCTCGTATCTTTCCAGAGCCTCCTCCCAACCGTATTCCGCTGCCTCGTAGCCGTTCTCCTGGAGATTCCTATCCTCGATTCCGCACCCCATAGCCATTCTATGATATGCCGGGCGTTCCGGGAATAAACTTTCTGATCCCAGGATATGAGCCTTTCCCCCGATAACAACGGCGGCGCCTATGATCCAGTCACCGGTCATTTTCGCCTTTCCTCTGTATAAATCCATTTCTTACCATCCTCCTACCATGCTGCTTCTTTCATGAATTTTTCTATTTCAGTATCGGGCATACCGAACTTTGACAAAATTCCTTTTATGTCCTCCTCTCCGGCGTCCAGTCCTATTCTGTTAAAGTGGTACAATCCCTCCTCCAGTGCCATATAAAAACAGCTTTTTATAATCTCTTTTTCTTTCTCTGAAAGTAATATCCCTCGATTTTCCATAACTCAATCCTCAAAAATATAAAAGAAATTTTCCCTCTGTCTGGTGTAGCCGAAGCAAAGATTTCCACCATCCAGAATGAGGGCGATTTCGTCAGAGGACAACCCTGTTTCATTCTTCAGGATCGTATACTCTCCGTGTCCATGCCCGGCTTTTCTTGTATATACCAAATCAAACTCTTCAAAATTGATAGGCTCCATTTTTCCGGTTTCATGATTGTACCGCTCCTTTCCGCAACATATCCGCCACCTTTCTTTTAACTCCTCATATATTTCGTGATTGATCCTGCTCTTTTCTCTTTCATCCTCTGTAAAAGCATAAGAACTGTAAACTTTTCTCTCCAAATTGCTCATTTTCTCTTTACCTCCTGGTTTAAAATAATTTTTGTTGCTGAAATTCTTGTATAGTAAACTGCCTTTCATAATTCATCCAGACAGTTTCTATCCTGCTCCCTCCATATTCGGCCTGTGATCTGAACTGTTCTTTATGCCAGCCTTTCAGAATATCGTTGTACATGTCCGTTTCATATCCACTTATCATTATCATAGCCTGGGTTGTGAGAAGTTCCCGAAGGAGCTGTTCATGATCAGCATCTGTCATTTCATGCCGGTACTGTTTTGCCGTCCTGGTTTTCCAAAGATACGGTGGATCAATATACATAAAAACATCTGGATAGTTAAACCGCTTTATAACCTCCAGAGCCGGCCTGTTATCTATCTGAACGCACCGGAGGCGTTCCGCAACTTCCAGTATCTTTTCTGGAAGATTGTACCAATTCCGGAGGGCATACATACTCTCCCTACCATGAACATCATTTTTCCATCCTACCCGGTAGCCGTTTGTCCTGAATCCGTGTCCTTGCCAGCATGTAATCAGGAAATTTGCCGCCCTCAAAAAATCTTCTGTTTCATTTTCAGCAGAAAAGGCTCTCTCATATTCAAATCGGCTGTATGGAGTAGCCGCCACTATTCCGGCCAGCTTCTCCGGATCATCCCGGATGCAACGAAACAATGTCGGCACATTGTTATCTAGGTCGTTGATAAGCTCAATAGCACTCGGTTCCTTACTGAAGAATACGGCTCCGCTCCCGAAATATGGTTCGCAATATGTATGATGATCTGGTATTCTTTTCACAATCTCCGGCGCTATTTTCCATTTACTCCCCGGATAATGCAGAACTGTTTTCATCGGTGTATGCTCCCTTTCTTTCCAGAAACTCTTTTACCGTTTCACTTATAGCCCTGGCTTTCGCTCCTCCTATCCCCCGGATTTCCTGCAATTTTTCCTCCAGGCCGATCAGCTCCGGAACCTGCCTCTTTTCGGACACATCTTTTACTCCGGCAGCATATCCGGAATCAAATACCTGGTTAAAAAATTCCTGCATCTGGCGGTGATCCATCTTTCGCACCCTGTCATACAACTTTCTGTTGAAATCTCCTCTTTTCACTCTTTGCCTCCTCTATAATCTCTATACAAATATCTCCTGTTATCTTTTGTCCCTCTGAATTTACTGTGTGCCGAATCCTCCCTACCGGTTTCCCCAGGTACAGAATAAAACATGCCATTCCTGGAATATCTGGACTCTCTGGCATTTTCTCCAGAACAACATCCTCATACCTCCAATCACCGCCTATTACGTCATTCAGGAAACAAATTATTGATGTATCTATTGCCCTGGAAAGTTGATCTGTAAATGTCCTTACCAGGTCGAACACTTCCATGCTTTCTGACTGCGTTATAGGCTCATGACGGCTTTTTATTGGTATAGGTGTAATTTCCATGCTTCGCCGCCTCCTAAACGTAATCTGCATACCTGGTGCTGATTGAAGAAACCCACTCTTTATCCAGTCTATCCGGGTATGTGCTGTACGCTCTCTGGTAACTATTCCACCACCAGCCCCGGCTTTTCAATGCAACGTGGAGCTGTCTTTTCGGCCTCATAATAAATTTGATGTACGCCCTGTCCCCCTCCATGTATGCGGTCAGGTTTTCATCCTCAAAGAAAACCTCTTTCCGGATTTCCTTAATTTCTCCGGCAACGGATTTCTGATACAGTTTTGCTATGTTGCTGTTTTTCCTCCACTTGTATTCCGGGTACAATTCCTCATATATCCGGATGAAAGACTGGTTATCATACATAGCCAATTCTGCCAAATAGCCTGTCGGATCGCATGGATTGTCTGAACTCCTGCAGAACTCTATTGTTTTCAATAGGCTCTCTGCCTTGTTGTTTTTCCTCTGGCTCTCCTGAACCTGCCCCTCCAGGTCTTTCAGCCACTGGTAAAGCTCCGATGATAATTCCAGAATACGGTCTGACTTATCCAGTTTTCGGGGATTGTACCTTGCCGGACCGGCTACCATAACGCTTACATGCTGCGCCTCATATTTCAGGATTTCGCTGCACTTTTCATGGAGTTTATTCAGGAGTTTTTGCTTCTTCTCCTCCGACACCGGCCATGATAAAATTTTTTCAGCGCACCCTTTGTAGGAAGCATCGGAAAGATCGCCCCTCTTTCCTCCCATGCTGTTATAATTTGCCTGGTGTACCAGGTCAGCGTTCAACTCTTTTACTACTGCCATGCCTTTTTATACCTCTCTTTCTCTCTGATATTTTTATCTTTACAGAGGCCACGTTTACGGCGGCCTCCATGCTCTCCCTATCGGTTCCCCTTATTCCCCGGCGATTCATCACCGCATTTTGTGACATGTCTATCATCATCAGGTTAGAAATATCCGTGTTCAAAGGATCGCCATCTGCAAAAATAATCATTTTACCTTTAGGAACCGGGCCGTTGCGCTTTTCCCATTCCAGCACAGATTTTCTCCTCCAGATATTAGGCTCTGCCACCTTTTCATAGACGCATTTTTGCCCTCTTTTGTAATTGTTCCGGACGCTTATTGTTCCTACTGGCTTATGGTTAGTTGGTGGCTGTCCTTTATAGAACATAGTCGGAGCGCATTTCTCATAGGCATCAGCCGACATTTTCTTACCCTTATTCGCCGGTATGTTGCCCTTTTCAAACCTCCCGTTTCTCCCCGTCCTGATCCCGTATCTGTCACCAGCCGCCTTGACTGCATCCCTGGATAAATCACAACCAAATTTCTTGTTGAACTCCTCCGCCGTTTCCGTCCAGGTATGATCCCGGACGTATCTGCGGAGGAACTCTTTTTCTTCATTCGTCCAATTATGAATACTACGCATTGCCTTTATCCTCCAGGAATGACGGGACTTTAAAATCTGCGGAAATAGCATTTTGTTTCAGCTTTTCAGCATTTAAAGCAAGCTGACCGTTTGCTATGATCCTCGTTGATACTCCGCATATTGCATTTGCCCTTTCAATTTCTTCCTCCAGTGCATCACCCGTCAAATCTTCATCCGAAAGCCGCTCCAGTTCTGCAAAAAGGTGGTTATTCAAATCTACCAGCTTGTTTTTCACAGGTTTTCACCCCCCCCCCGAACCTCCCTAAGTTCACGGAAGTGATCCAGTAAAAAGAATTTCAGCAGCTCCGGATTTTCCGGAGGCAGAATATCCGGGCCTCTCATAACTCCGAAAAGAACATCCCCGGCAATTATGGAGCCGTGCAAATCTGATCCATAAAGAAATGATGCCACCGGATTCATCAGGCGGTTTTTTATCAGCCCGGATTCATCCACAATCATCACGATTGTATCTTTAAAAAGATCAAGCATCCTCTGCGTCTTTACCGTTTCGGTGCAATCTGTTCTGATCTCCCGTCCCTGGGTTTTTACATCCCAGGACGGAAGCTCTACAACCGATATTGTGTTTATTGAAGTGATTTTTACTGTTTTAGCCATGCTCATATCCCCCTTTAAATCTGCTCAACAACCGATTTTGCATCGGAAAGATAACCGATTGATTCATCCAGCATTTCAATATAATTCTGCATTTCCTCCCCACGCTCTCCATACTGGAAATTCTCCGGGAGATTGTCGTATGCGTCCTGCTCCTCGCTCTTAGCTGACTCCAGAATATCCTCTGCCTCTCCGATCAGCTCAAAAGCCTTTTCAATCTGTTTTCTCCTCTGCTTATTCATGCCCTACATTCCTCCTCATAATCTTCATAGTCCAAACCCATCAGTTCACAAATACTCTCGTATTCTGAACCGTTCTCATACATATTCTTGATTGCCTGGCCGTGTACCGTTCCATCCCAGGCGGCAATCTGCCTTTCGATTTCAGCATTAAGCCTCTGATTTCCTCTGTATGCCATATTAAGCTCCCTCCTCTAAAGAAATAGGTTCCTGGTATTCATGCCGCATTTTTGCATCCTTTTCTCCGCTTGTCCTGCAAAGACTCCATCCGGTATCATATACCGTCATATTGATGTAGCCATCTTTTGAGAGAGAAATTGACGCCATATCAGGAACGCCGTGTTTCTCCAGCTCCTCCGTAACCTTATGCAAAAGCGGATAAACCGCCTTGCATAAACCTCTGAAATTATCCTCTGCCATAAAAACTTTTTTGTCTGCCATGTCTGCATCCTCCTCTTTTTATTTAACTTTCATAGCTCTGTAAGCTACAATTAACCATTTCATACTGCCATCCGGCACAATCAAACCTTATGTAGTTCCAGTCGGAAGCGTTGTAAACCGGCTTCCTGATGTACTCGTTTGATTTCCGCATCAGGTGATATTTATTTGCCTCATAGGTGTGTACTGTATTGATGATCCGTATTTTTTCCGGAGCGAAACCAAACTCGTTATAAATCAGGTCTTTTGCTTCCTGCTCTGTAAGAACCCTGGTTCCTCCGGCAGTAGCAAGCTCCTCATATCTGCCCTGATCCATCGTAGTTCCACCCTCGCAAGGTTTCCAGTCAAGCTCTTTGTCAAGCTGCTCTTTCAAAGAATTTATCTCTTTTTCAGAGGCTTTCTTTTCTGCCTCCAGTTTTTTCTCCATATCCTCCAGCTCCTTTTTAAGCTCCTCGATCTTGGATGCTCTGCCACGAATCAGCCTCTCAACTCCTTTATTTTTCAGAAAATCTTTGCAAAAAGCGTCTTTATCCCCAGAGAACTCATAGTAAGACTCCTCAATTTGTGCGTACTCCTCTGCCGTAGGTTCAAAGCCTGTTCTTTCGATAAACTCTGACATCATCATGATTTTTTCCTCCCGTTTCGTGTGTTTGCTTTCCTTTGGTGTGTTCTATGGTTATACTTTAGCGCACTACGGTGCGTTACGTCAAGCCTATTTTTGCTTTTTTTCTAATTTTTTTCATCAAAAAAGACGCCCCTCCCAGGACGTCCTCAAAAATATAAGCCGGAAACTTGTTATTCCGGCTTTTTCTCAATAACGAACTTGTGATCCATTGAAACAATCAACGCTTCCAGATCGTCATAATATATATTTCTTTCCTTTGCAACCTCAAAAAATCGGTTTTCGTCAAAATCTGCCCCCATTCCATCCTCAGCTACCACATGCAACTCATATCCAAAAGCTGTCAGTATGTGAAGCATAGTATTAAACCTGGGATTTCGGTTATTCAGCTTATCCCAAATTCTGACGGCTCCATCCGACTACCGCCGCCGCCTCTGCCTGTGTCATTCCATGATCTTCTATGTGTTTCACGATAAAATCTACTGCTCTCAAAAAATCGCCTCCCTTTTTCCGTATGCTAACTTATTTCCCGGATCATGTCAATCCGTATAAATCAAATAAAGACAACTGCCCCATCGGAAGAACCGGCTCCGGTTCAGATTTACCCAGAATTTCCTCTATTCGTTTCCGGCATTCCCGGAAGCCGTCAAGATACCGATCCGGATTTTCGTGCCGCCGCATTTCTACTAGCTTATCATTCTGGATGGAATCCTCCAAGCCGGAAACATACCGGAGGAAAGCACTTGCATGTGTTTGTTCGTTCTGCTGCTTTGTAAGCCTGTTTACAGCCTGCAGAATAAACCGGTAATCAGAATCAGCTTTGTATGCCTCCAGGCTTTTCTTTGACCTTTCCCGGATTTCTTCAACCCTGGCCATATATTTATCGTTTACCTCTGGCGGCGTTTCCAGAAAATATTCCTCCGGGTAATCTTCCAGAAGCAACAAAGCCTCACACTGGCGTTTTCCATAAAGAATATGATTTCTAACCAGGTTCATATTACAACCATCCTCCCACGCCGGATCGGACGCTCCATGTATTGAAATATACCTCCATCGTTCAAAACTCTCTTTTATCTGCCCTCCTAATTCCTTTGCCATGCTCTTATTTTTTGCTTTTTCTTCCTGGGTGGCTTCCCATCGTCCGCAACAACCGTCACATTTACCATCCAGGGAGAAAGCCAGAGAGCATCCCCCAGGGCCGTTACTGCATCCATAAAATAACGACTCCCGTTCTCCTATTGTCTTTTTCTCTGATCTGCTCTTATCCAGGCATCCGCAATTTTCACAGCATTTATTTATCACATTTTTCTTTGCCATACAATACCTCCTCCGGAATATCAACCTTTACCCATATTACCGCCCCTCTGGGATGATTATATTTGACAGGTTTCCTCAATCTCCGGCGATTCTCCATTTTCCACCCATAAACATTTTTATAAGGCAGCTCCTCCCACTCTTTATCTTTGATCTGGTGGAATCCCTGGAGCCGTACAAAATCTTTTTTATCCAGCTTCCGGCAATCTGTTAGGGATGCAATCCCCTTTACTTCTCCGGTTCCGCTCTGGATCAGTCCGATAAGCCCCCTTTTATGTGTTCGGCATCCCCTGATCTCCAGGGACTTGTACCCGTCAAGTATCATACTTAGCCACTTCTCTTTCACGATTAAACAGTCCAGTATCATAAACCCTCCTGTTGAAAAACCAATTTTCTACGCTGGCAGTATTCCTCCCAGGTTTCCTTGCGGTAACAACCGCCATATACATAGCGTTGTTGAAACTCTAACTGTTCAGAATTTGGAATTATCCCTATTCTCTCGTTTCGTTCAGCCTGCGCGTATAAGTTGATAGCCTTATACCCTTTCAAAGCCTCCACCCGTTCCGCTGCGTCCTGAACATTTTTTGTCACCAGAATATATACAAAAATTCTGTACGGCCTCACTCCGTATTTTCCGAGCAAGTTCACAGTATTTTTTATCGGTTCTATCTGGCTCTTTTGATCGCAACTAAAACGTATAAATCTTATCCATTTCAGCCGTGACAGTATTTCCGCAATCCGATCATTTACCAAACGTGCATCCATTCCCTGATTCAAGTCAATCTGGTAAGCACTTCCAGAAAGCTCCTCTAATTGCTCTATCCCATATTCGCAAGCCAATATATTATTGTCCATTAAAACCAGCTTATCCGAATCCTGCCTAACAAGGTCTTTCCACGTTTTATACGGTCTGATTCTCCCCTCTTTTTTAGGAACAACACACCATCTACAATTATTAGGACAGCCCCTTGTAATATATCCTATTGCGTAATCACATTCCGGATAAATGCTATAATCAGGAAATATACTGTCTATTTCTGCAGGTAGTGTATTGTTGATAGGCAAATCCAGGTATCCGGTTCCTCCTCTTATCACATTGTCCGGCAAATATGGATCGTCGGGCGTGAAATCAAATACCTTGCTGCTGTATACCCGGTCATATGTCTGCAAAGGGTTCCACCATTCAACCTGATCTCCTTGTGATTTATGCCAGGCGGAAATTTTCATCAATGCGTAGTTAGGAAAAGATTTTCCATGTTTAAAAACTTCTTTTTCTGCATCATGCAATCCGATATACAAAACCTTTCCCTCCTACATTTCCTTGCATATATCCGAACCATAATTGTAATCACATTTCCCCTGGCATGAATCGCAAAGCATCATCCTTTGACCGCATACCGGGCAGAAAGCCGAAAGACCGTCTTTTTTCGGGTTCCACAGCATAACAATCTGATTTTCACAATAGTGACACCATTCAACCACATACCCATCCTCCAGGGATGCAACCTTTTTCCGGAGGCTTTTTATCTCCTTCCGGTTCTCTCGTCTTTCCTTTATAAGCCTGGAAACTGCCTCCGTCTGCTTTTTCAGCTTCTTTTTACACTTCCAGTAAAGAATCCTATACCTCACTTTTATTTATGCCTCCCTTTGCCTAATATAGTTTTTTAAAAGCATCTATGATCTGCTCCCTGATTTCCAGGTGTCCCCCAGGATCAGCGGACGTTTTGTAAGTTTCTTCTCCGTTTTGACTGATGTAAACGTCTATCTCCTCAATGCGTTTATTGTCCAGCATCATCCGCATATAGATATGTCTGCCGTATGTATGCTCTGCCAGTTTTACCACCTTATCCCCTCCTAGTATTCGTCCGGGAAAAATACTGTTGTCCCCAGGAACTCACTTTTTATATAAATCCTGATTTCGCCATTGTATGTATAGGCTCCGATTGCCGCCCGTGGGTTCTTCCGGTTATGCTCTGCATCTTCCGGATCGACCTCTCCCCAATCTCCTACCATATACCGCATAACAGATTTTGTTACAAAATCCCGAAAGTCCGGGAGGATTTGCATTTCCTCCAGGACTCCCTCGCTACATGTTATATTTTCTCCGGTTCTTCCCATACTTGCCCGTCCTCCTCTATGCTTTTTTCCAGGATCGCCTTTACCTTGTCGCTGTAATGGTACATATCATCGAATGGATGCCATAACAGACCTTTTACGAAATCCGCATCTGGTTTTGTACTCGCCCAATTACCAATTTTTTCACCGTAATACTTCTGGCCAGGCTGTACCATTTGAATATCATCACCGAACTGTATTACCTTTTCTCCATTTACATAAACTGCCGCCTCTCCCTGGGTGACACTCTGCCTTATCCTCCTTACTTCAATTTCCAGCTTCATTCCCTACCTCCTGTAATCTGACCGTCCACCTGTTTTCCTCTTTGGTAACAAAGCACCCATGACGCTTCGCCCATTCTGCTACGTCTTTTGATGATGTGAAGCCTATGCCGTCAAACCGGAGCATATCCAGGAATAAGCCGAAATCCGAACTGCGGTAATCATCGTATGACAGTCCGGCGCGTTCAAGATCACTGTCTGACTGTATTTCCCGGTATTCCTTAATCATTGAATTGTAAATAGCCGCCGTCTGCTCTGTATGCTTGAATCTCATAAGCTCTTTTCCTCCTCTATACCTAAAATTCAGTTCCACGCAAATTTCCGCATAATCGGAAGTGCTGCTTTCATCCTCTGGACTTGTCTATAAGACCATGTACCCGGTTTGGCGTTCCGGTATCTCTTAATATAGGCTTCCATCTTTTCCGGAGTGTCCTGCCCTCCTCCTATCGCCTCCAGAATAATCTGTGCTCCGTCCACCTTGATAGCTTTCAGAGTGTCAACTTCAATCTCTCGCCCTCCCTGGAATGGTTGAGCCGCTTTCAATCTGCACAAAGGCAGATAACCGTCAACCATATTTGTTCCGATATTCCAAATCATGTAACCACATGGAACCTTGTCAACTATCTCAAATACATGCTCTCCGCTTTTTATTGTCTGCATATTCTCCTCACTCTCTCCGGAGGTCAGCCGCCTCCGGTCGGCGTTATAATCAATTTTCATACCGTTAGTAATTCTGCAGGATTTTCTTTGAATACAAATCCATGAACAAATTTACTGTAATACCCTCCCAATGAACGCATGTACTCTTTGACCTGCAAATACTCTTCCCGGCTAAGAGTGCGAATGACTTTTACTACAAATATCTTTTCATGTGTTTTGGTATGCTCGCTCTCTTTAATCTCATATTCACTTTCAGGAAGAGCAACTGCATCCACCTGATCCGTTGTGGCAGGAGTGGTATTCTCTGGATTCTTCTTGATCCGGGCGGTCTTTTCGACAACCTTGAATTTTCCAGACAGCTTCACTCCGAACCAGTAGAAATTTGTGCTAAAATAATCAATCATTCCATCGCTATCATCATAACGATAGGAATTAACTTCTCGGTCAATATCATCAATGACGGACTGTACAACCTCTGTGTATCTTTTCAAAAATGTATGTTCTTCATATGCTTTTTTTAAGATTGCCATATGTTCATCATCCAGGCATCTGAACGGCTTCACCCATGAATTGTTTTCTGCTCTCTGCCACACCCAGAATCTTTCTTCCTGTGTCAGTTCTTCAAACTGTTTGTAAATTTCGGATGGAGCATTTACAAGCTCAACATGAACCTCTGAACACATAGAAGCGTGGGAATATCTAACCGAAAATTTGTATGTGGGATATATTTCTTTCACGTATGCCCGAACCAAAGCAGCTACTTCTTTTGTATTACGGCTACTATCATATTTGCTCCCGGCCCATCCATTCTGTGTATAGAAGTGTGTTCTGGTACTGTCCGCTGTTTCTGTGGTCGGTTCTTCGGCTGTTGCATTGTGACGATGTTTCCAGATAGGAAAAAGAGTATCATATTCCTGGTTAATAGCTTTCATTGTTTCAGCATCACCACCAGCGTCCGGATGATTCTTTCTTGCCAGTTCTCTAAACTGGTTCTTTAAATCCTCAAAGCTCTTTACATTCTTAAAATATGTCATTGTGATTTCCTCCCGTTTCGTGTGTTTGCTTTCCTTTGGTGTGTTCTATGGTTATACTTTAGCGCACTACGGTGCGTTACGTCAAGCCTATTTTTGCTTTTTTTCTAATTTTTTTCATCAAAAAAGACGCCCCTCCCAGGACGTCCTCAAAAATATAAGCCGGAAACTTGTTATTCCGGCTTTTTCTCAATAACGAACTTGTGATCCATTGAAACAATCAACGCTTCCAGATCGTCATAATATATATTTCTTTCCTTTGCAACCTCAAAAAATCGGTTTTCGTCAAAATCTGCCCCCATTCCATCCTCAGCTACCACATGCAACTCATATCCAAAAGCTGTCAGTATGTGAAGCATAGTATTAAACCTGGGATTTCGGTTATTCAGCTTATCCCA
>OFFY01000124.1_pt1 | contig 75465 bp, 61 predicted proteins | sample 1521481 | NCBI WGS metagenome assembly OFFY01 (sample SAMEA3504117, study PRJEB24116) | mouse gut metagenome | biome: mouse gut; feature: mouse-associated habitat; material: faeces | place: Denmark | collected 2011
TAATAATATTATATATTAAGAAATTTATTAACGAAGTAGTCTTGATTGACTACAACATTATTATACAAGGTGTTCACATGGAGTTATTTGCATCTCTTTTTCCCTATTGGCATTATAGCGGATGCAAAAAATGTTTTTCAATATACGTTAATTCGAAAATTTTATCCTTATCAGTTATCAACCCAATCAGCATATGTAACATGCATTGCTTCCCCCCACTTTTGCTGATGGCGCATAGATGTGGAGTAATGGATCGGATGGAAAAACGGAAAATAGGGAAAGTATTCAACGAATTACTATAAGAATGTCTGTGATCATAGATTGATCAAGACGTTTCTATATGGAGAATATCTTCTACGCCGCAGCCAAGGTAGAGACAGATTTTTTCTAAGATCTCAAAACTGATCCTGGTAGTGCGGTTATGATTGAGGTTTCTGAGCGTGCTGATGGATATCCCGGTGTCTTTGGACAATTTGTTTTGTGAGATTCCTTTTTCGTCTAAAATCTGGTTAAGCATGACAGTCATATCTGTTTCCTCTTTTCTAAATGATAAGACATAGTATGTCCATAAATGGGAATGCAATTCCATATTTTTAGACGCTATTTTGTCGTCATGTGTTGAATTAAGGTAAGAAATCTAAATTCGAGACTGTAGAAAAAGGAATTTCATAGCGTTTCTCTTGTGTAAACTTCCTCATGAAATATACGATAAAGTATTATGAGAAGTAGTCGCAATGTTAAAATCTTGCTTTTCTTTTTCTTAAAATATTATTTTGCATACATAATTGTGGTATAATAAATAAAACAATGCATTGGGAGGAATTGGGGGCTTCCAGGCTTGTAAAATCTGATTTCCAAGTTGCTTTGTGGTAGTAAGGTGGTTTTCTAATTATAAGGTGGTGAGCTTATGCAAGAGATGGATATTTTGTTGAAAGAAGCTTTTGGAGAGTTGGTCGAACAAGAATATCAGCAGCGTCCCAGGAATCTGCCAAAGCATAGGTTTTCTATGAGATTCCGGATCAAAATGTATCGTCTGCTGCGTCAGGTAGGGGCGAAGAGCAAGCGTCTGGACGGCGGTTCTTCTATGTTGGAATTGTATCGTCCTGTTCGTTCTAAAAGAGGTCTTGTAATAATCTTGGCATTACTATTGATGCTTCTGGGTGGAACGATAACGGCGGCAGAGACATTGGTTCAGTGGCTGAATGAAATTATGTTGGAACAGCACGGGGATCATGTGAAGATTTTCAAAAAGTAAACAGGAGTTATGGATGAAGAATTGTCCAATGGAGAAGAAAGATTTTTCAAATATAATTTAGCGGAGCTTCCAGAGGGATATCGTTTGGTAGAAGAAGTATATAGGCAACGATTTGATGAATACCAAATCACTTATGTCAATGATAAAGGGGATATGATGCTTTTAAGACAGAGTGGGTATAAAGAAGGCATTATGGGTAATATTACGTCTGGTTTTAAAGGTATGGATAAAGTTACAGTGAATGATTTTATGGGATATTATGTCAGAGATGTTGATACAGCAAATTTGGTGTTAACAGATGGGGAATATGTAATTGAATTGTTTGGAAACTTGTCTAAAAAGGAATTGATTTCTTTGGCAAAGAGATTACAACTCGAGGAATAGTATAAAATAAAAAATAAAGTAAAATAATTGTCATATTTTGTCCTGCATAGTTGTTACTATATTGTGCTGGGTGTTTTATCTGGTATAGTACAAAAGATAGGGAAGGAGAAATATGATGAAAAGGAAACTATTAATGACAATGGTAATGGCAGGTGTGTTGGCAGCAATGCCTGTTTGCAGTGTGACTGCGGCGGCGGTTCCAGTGCGGGCGACACAGACGAGAGAGGGGAATGCGATTGAACCAAAATACTTAAATACAGCACATATTGTTGCAAATCTATTAATTGAAGGAAATACAGCTTATGCTGCCAGCAGTGTTACAGCAAAGAAGGTATGTAAAATCTCTGTGGTTATGCGGCTGCAGCGAAAAGAGGGGACTTCGTGGAATACAATATATTCCTGGATCGGATCTAGCACGAATGGAACGAAAAGCATGGATGGATCGTATACATTAAAAGAACGTGGAACTTATCGAGTATATACCAGTTTTGATGTCGGAGGGGAACAGCTTACATATACAAGTCCCACGAGAACCTACTAAGCCATGAAGGAATTCCTAAAAGGCGCTGCGTTTCTACTGACAGTTTTTGTGGCGATCATGTTGTCCAACTATCTGATCAAATTTGTTCAGTTCCTCTTGACGCTGGTTTTTTAAGCCAGCAGGCAGCAGAGGAGTTTGTCGTTCATTTCAGGCGTCATGAAACAGAAACGAATGTATTTGTTATCTAAAAACGGGAACGTGGAACAGTCACGGATCATCATCTTTTCCCGAATGGCGCGGTCAAAGAGCGCATTGGATGTCAAAGCGTCGTCAAGAAGACGTACCAACATGAAGTTCCCGCTGGGCGGATATGCCTTAAAACGGCTGTCTTTAGAAATTCGCTCATAGATGCGGGAACGCTCCCCGGCAATTAATTTGCGGGTCTTGGCAATATAAGAAGAATCCCGGAACATGATCTCTCCAGCAATCACGGCGAGAGAATTGATGGTCCAGGGATTCTTTCTTGTATTAATCGCCTTAATCAAATCCTGGTTCCCAGTAACAGCATAACCCAGCCGAAGTCCCGGGGCGGCAAAAAACTTGGAAGTGCCCCGCAAGATGATGATGTTGTTATAGTATGCAGCCAGGGGAACAGAGGTGATCTCAGAAACACGATCTGCAAATTCCACATAAGTCTCGTCTACCATTACAAAGATATCATGTTGTTTGCATACGTCTAAAATTTTGCGCATGGTATTCTGGGAGACTGCCCCAGAGGTGGGATTATTGGGGTTGCAGATTACAACTAGGTCAATGCTTTCATTGAGCTGGCTGGTAAAATCTTTGGCGTCTAGAGCAAAGTTCTGTTCCTCTTTGAGGGGATAGTAGAGGCAGGTTCCTCCTCCAAGGGCGATTTCCCGTTCGTATTCCGAGTAGGTAGGCCCGATGATCAACGCTTTTTGGGGATGCTCGATCTGGATGAATAGAGAGATCAGCTCCGTGGAGCCGTTGCCCATGATGATATGGCCAGGATCGGCGTCCAAATATGTGCCAATGCATTTCCTGAGAGAGGCGTATTCCCGGTCTGGATAGGCAGTGATAGCGTCAATGTGGCTTGCCAGGGATTCCCGCAGCAGCGAGGAGACGCCCAGAGGATTCACGTTAGCGCTGAAGCTTGTGATTTCCTCTTTCTTGATTCCATAAATTTGTTCAATTTTTTCTAGATCACTTCCATGAAAATGGTCTTTATGCTCAATCATAATTTCCTCCATTCTGTGCGCATTTTGGCACAAACAGGTAGTTCGTGAAAGAAGTAACGAAATTCTTTCACGCTTTCCTCAATTCAGCGCTAATTTCAGCACGACAAGGCGGTTTGCAAACGGTTTGTAAAATCTTTCACTTTTTCCACGATTCAGCGTCAATCTCGGCACGACAAGGCAGTTCGTGAAAGATTTGTAAATACGGCTGTTTACACAGGCGCTGAAATCGTATATAATTTACAAATAAGTAACAACTCATATTATTATAACGATTATTGATAAAAAAGCAAGCAGGTGACGATTTGCAGAACAAAATAGAAGAGCTGGCGCAAGGGAACTGCAGCAGGGAATCTTCCATCCTTGCATTTACGCCAGAAAAATTAGCATTTGAAGTAGTGGAGGGGGCTGCATATATAGGTGAATTTTCAATAAAAAACACCAATAATATACCCATAGAAGGAACGATCTATTCCTCCAGTCCAAGAATGGAGTGTCAAACGCCGCAATTTCAGGGAATCACCATAACGCAGACATTTAAATTTCACAGCGAAGGATTATGTGAAGGGGATTCCCAGAGCGGGAATCTCCATATTGTGAGCAGCCAGGGCGAGTATATTCTTCCGTTCGAGGTTTCAATTTCCAGAAAATATCCAGACAGTTCCCAAGGGAAGATCCATAATATTACCGAATTTGCAAATTTGGCAAGGGAATCTTATGAGGAAGCAGTAAAGATTTTTGCGAAGCCGGAATTTGCTGGGATTTTTGGCATTCGTGAGACAGAGGAACGGCTGATCTACCAGGGGCTTTGCAAAAAGCCTTGTACCAGAGCGCAAGTGGAAGAATTTTTAATTGCGGCACGGAAGAAAAAACGGGTGTTTTTCGAAGTGGAAGAAGCACAGCGTGAGTTTCGCAATGTAAAGCAATGCGAGAAGCATCAAGTTACGCTAAAGAAAGAAGAATGGGGGCATTTGGCTCTGGAAATCATTGCGCAGGGGGAATGGCTTCAACCAGTGAAACAGCGGATTACGGAAGAAGACTTCGTGGGTAATTATGCGGCTGCAGAGTATTTCATTTTACCAGAGAAGCTTCATGGCGGCAATAATTTTGGAAAGCTGGTTTTACAGACGCCTTTCCAGCGGGAAGAAGTGGAATTGTGCGTCGTGGGAGCACGGACTGGAAGGGAGCAGATGGTGCGTACCATGCAAAGAAGGCAGGCGGAGCTTGCGAGGGATTATTTGAATTTCGGATTTCGGAAAATGGTAACTGGCGTCTGGGTAAAGCGGATGTGCAGGAATTTGGAAGATCTGATGGGACTTGAGCCGGATAATCTCTGGTATTTGCTGATGAAGGCACAGGCGCTTTTGGTGAATCGCCAGAGGCAGGAAGCGCAGTGGCTGATGGATTCCTTTCCAAGGAATAAAGTGGACAAGGATTCTTTGCTGTATGCCTATTATCTGTATCTGTGCACGCTGCGGGAGCCAGAACCTGCATATGTCAATAAATGTACGAATCAGATTAAAAAAATTTATCATAAGAATCAAGAACATGCAGTACTTTTGTGGATCTTGCTGTTTTTGGACGAAGACTTGAATTATAGCAAAGGCAGAAAGCTCGAAGTGATCGCCAGGCATTTAAGACGGTTTGGAGACAATATCTTATTGTATATGGAAGCCTGGCGGGCTTTGGAAAAAGAGCCCTTTCATCTGGGCAGGTTCCAGGGATTTGACCGCAAGATTTTGAATTTTGCAGTCAAGCATCAGGCGCTGACAAAGGGAATGGCGGAGCAGGTCGTGCGGCTGGTGCCGGAACTTCCTGTGTACGATCCCATTTGGTATCGGATTTTAGAGGCATGTTACCAGGCGGCTCCTGGGAAAGAGACTCTTCAGGCTGTCTGCTGCTACTGCATTAAGGGAAATTGTTTTGGCAGTCAATACTGGAAATGGTATCAGATGGGCGTTTCAGAGGATTTGCGCATTGCCGGATTATATGAATCCTGGGTGTTGTCCGCAGGCAAGGAGCAAATGCAAAAGCTGCCAAAGGCGATCGTGCTTTACTTTCAGTCTTACAGCAACCTTGCCAGCGACCCACAGGCAATGCTCTATGCAGCGATTATCAATAGCAAGTCGCAATGGAAAGCGGTCTGGCCTCATTATCAGAAAAATATCCAGGAATTTGCATTCAGGCAGTTGAAGCTTGGCAAGATAGACAAGAATCTTGCGGTGATTTATCAGGAAGTCCTTTCTCCGGCGCTTCTGGCAGGAGAGCAGGGAGAGGATTTTGCAAAAGTGCTGTTTGCCTGCGAGGTAGCCTGCAGCAGACCAGAGGCTTGCAATCTCGTGGTTTGCCAGCATCCTTTGAACAAAGAACAGGTAGTGCCTTTTATCCATGGCGTGGGCAATGTCAATATTTACAGTAGTACCTGGCAGGTACTCTTGGAAGATGCCACAGGAAAGCGCTTTCTTCCAGGAGAAGAAGTACAGGTTAGGCCTTTTTTAGATAATGAGAAATTCTTGGAGCAGGGGATTGCCTGCGCAGGAGACAAGCTGCCCTACTTGGTGAAATACTTCGATAAGAAAAAAATCTGGCAGACGTATGAGAAGGAAGATTTGGCGTTGTTGCAGACGCTTGTGGATTCCAGGGCAATCAGCGAGGCTTACCGGGAAGAGCTGCGCCCGCAGATGGTGGCGTATTTCTATGACAACTATACGGGAGATTCTCTGGATGAATTTTTACTGAATATTTCTTTTCAGGGCATTGACAAGCAGACTAGGGCAAAGCTGATGAACTTGCTGGTTGCAAGAAAGCATTACAGGCGAGCCTATGAATTGTTGGAAAGTTACGGCTGTGAAGATCTTTCTCCGGTGAAATTGGTATATGTAATCTGTCACCGCCTGGAGGAGCAGGATAGGGACACTGGAGATCAATTTTTGCTTGGATTGTGCAGAAACGTGCTGCTCAAAGGAAAATATAATGAACAGATCTTGGTCTACATGTGCCGCAACTTCTACGGAAGCTTGGAAGAAATGCTGATTCTATGGAAAGCCGCCCATAATTTTGAACTGGATACGTTTGACTTGGAGGAACATTGCCTGGAACGGTTCTTATATACCAGGGATTTTTTGCCGGATTTGGAAACAGTATTTGAACATTATGCCAGAAGCCAGGGCAGAGAAAAGCTGATTACGGCGTATTTGACTTGGATGTCACATCAGTATCTGATTCATGACGCCGTGGTTTCGGAATATGTTTTTCACAAGCTGGCGAGCTTGCTTGAAGATCAACAGCAGTTGAACAACGCATGTAAACTGGCATTTTTGAAATGGTGCGCGCTTAAGGACAATCTTTCCAGAGAAGAGCTGGCTCTGGCAGAGGATATCTTAAACGAATCATTGAAGAAGAAAAAGTATTTTGAATTTTATGAAATGCTCCCGGAATCGCTAAAACAAAAATATATGATTCAAGACAAGATCATATTGGAATACCGTACCAGCGCCCCGGAGGTGACGATTTCCTACATACCCTGCGGGCATACGGAATATGTGGAGTGCCAGATGGCAAGGATGTATGATGAGATTTATGCCAGAGAGTTTCGGGTGTTTTTTGGAGAAGTCATTCCCTATTATATCAAGGAGAAGCATGAGGAAGAATGGAAAGTGACAGAAAGCGGACAGCTTGCCAGGCAGCAGCTTACGGACGGAGGCGAAGACGGCCGTTATGAGCTGATCAATGATATGATGGCTGGCTGGCAGATGAAAGACGAGGCGACGGTTCTAAAGCTTTTGGAATCCTACATGCAGTTAGAAGAATTGGTTAATCGGGAATTTATGGTGATTTAAGGCAGGTGAAAATATGAAACCGCAGAAAGAGGAATGGTTTATTGGGATTGAGGTCAGCAGGCGCTGGCTGCAGATTAGCTGTTACCATGCAAATCTGGAGGAGCCAGAGACGAAGGGTACCATTGCCGGGACGGAGGTCTTTCAGATCCCCACGGCGCTCTGCAAACGCAAGCAGACGGGGCAGTGGTGTTTTGGCGAAGAGGCACGAAAGCTTGCGGAGGCGGACGAGGGATATTATGTCGCAGATCTTCTCAAACGTGCCTATGACAAGGAGACGCTTTCTTTGGACCAGGATTATCCGGCAGAGGAGTTGCTGTTCTTATTTTTCCGCAAGGTGATCCGGCTTGCGCTGCCGCCGCAAGGCGTTCAGGCAGTGACCAAGTGCGTATTTTCCCTGGAAAGCATTACAAAGGAATCGACGGAGTTTATAGGAAAGCTGGCACAGCGGCTGGGATTTCAAGCGCAGCAGCTTTTGATTCAGGATCACAGGGAGAGCTTTTATGCCTATGTGGTCTCTCAGGAAGAATCGCTGTGGCAGCATCATGCGGCGCTTTTTGAGGAGGAAGGAAACGGCGTGCGCTGTTGCCTTTTGTTTTGTGATCCGAAGACAAAGCCCAGGGTTTCAGAGGTGGCGGAGGCATATCTTGGAAAGCTGCCGCAGGAGGAGCATGAAAGGGACCAAGCGTTTTTGAATATGCTGAAAAAAGTTTTTGCAGGAAGAATTGTGTCGGCAGTGTATTTGATCGGCGCTGGTTTTGAGACGGGATGGATGAAGGAATCGCTGCAGATGGTATGCAGGGGGAGAAGAGCCTTTCAGGGAAAGAACTTATATACCAAGGGAGCGTGTCATGCAGGGGTTTTGCAGGTACGCCAGGATGAAGCGGAAACGGTATATTTTTGTGAGTATAAAGTCAAGGAACATGTTTCATTCAAGGTAAGCAAGGGGGACGGGGAGTACTTTTATCCTTTGGCGGAAGCGGGATGCAATCACCATCAGATAGCAAAGGAATTGCGGATTTTATTAGAAGGCGAGCCTCTTTTAGAACTGTGGTTTCAGCAGCCGGGAAGCCGGGAGGCCAGGGTCGAGAGCTTGGAATTGTCTGGATTGAAGCTTTCGGAGCGGGAGCGTTGCAGATTATCTGTTTCTGTGGAACCAGGAGAAGAGGAAAGCATCATTTTGCAGGTCAAAGATCTGGGATTTGGAACGCAAAAGCCAGGAAGCAGGCTGGAGTGGGAGTATGAGATTGGGAAGGAGCAGCAGGCATGAGCAAGGTTTGGCTATGCCAGGATTTTCTGGCAAAATCTCCGCTGAGGGTAAGGGCGGATGTCAGTGTTTATTCTTTTGAAGAGCTGTGTTTTTATCTGTACCATCATGCGGAGACGGTGGAGGAAAGCTTTTTTAACGAAATGCTGTGCCAATGGCTGGATCAGGAAATTGGCAGGACAGAGCTGGCACAGGTGCTTTCGGACGGTTTGAAAAATGAAAAAAGCGGTTGCTGGTGCTTGGGACAAGTGCTGACGGAGGGAGGCTTTTATACCAGGCAGGAGATTACCAAAGCAGTGCAGCTGGCAAAGACCATGGAAAATAAGAGTCCTGCACAGCGGGCAAAACTGCGTGGGGACCGTCTGCTGCGTTCTGGAAAATATCAGGACGCCTTGTGGGAGTATCAAAATGCGCTGGATGGAAAAGAGGATGCTTTTTTTCAGGGGAAAGTCTGGCACAATTTGGGGACCGCCTATGCAAGGCAGTTTCTGTTTACGCTTGCTGCGGGATGTTATAAGCTTGCGTACGAGATTGGTCAGCAGACCGAAAGCAGCGAGGCGTATCTGCTTGCTTTGTCCTGCAGAGGAGGGCATGTCCCCGGGAAAAAGGATGCGCAGCTGACAGGGGAAGTGTCAAGGCTGCGGGAGATGAAGCTGTCAGGGGACCGCAGCGGTTATGAGGCAAAAATCGAAAAATTTTTGTTGCAATTAAGAACAGAATATAGGAAAAGTGAGTAAGATGGGATTATTCAGGAAAAAGAAAAAGCCGAAATATGTAGAAGATATTTTAGAATTTGATCTAAGTCAGCAGCAAGAACAGGGCAGACCGCAAGACAAGGCAAAGCCAAGAGCCAGCAACAATCCGGCGATGGAGTATTGCGACCAGATTTTGAAAGCTGCAAAAGGGCTGGAGGAGACAAAAAAAGATTATAAAATCGTCACCGATTATTTGACGGATATACAGATCATTGAAAATCTTCCAGAACAGGAGATCTCAAAGATTCAGGGCGTCGCCCAAAAAGTGATGGCGCTGAATGAATCCAGGGACGCCTATTTGAACAAGTCAAAGACCATTTCTGATGCGCAGTTTGCCCAGATGGAACAGCTTGCAGATCAGATTCCATATATTATCAAACGCCTGAAAGAGAATGAAGCATATCAGACTACGGTAAAGCGGGATATGCAGTATCTGGAGGGGGAGCGCGAAGAGTGGCGTTATTATAAGGAAGCGCTGGAACAGGAGTGCCGCCTGCTGCGCCGCTTGCTCTACCTGCTTGCCGGAGGGTTTATTGCCGCTGCGATTTTAATCGTCGTACTGAGCCAGATGATGCGCTTTGATGTTCGGATGCCATTTTTGCTGTCCGTGGCTGCAGCGGGAGCGGCGGGAGGACTGCTAGTTTTGCGTTTGCAAAATGATGTGGCGGACATTAAGAGATCTCAAGCAAATATCAACCGTGCCACCACTCTTTTGAATAAGATTTCTTTTAAGTATGTGAATGTTACCAATGCTGTGGACTATGCGTGTGAGAAATACCATGTGGAGAATTCTTATGAATTGAACTATATCTGGGACCAGTATTTAGAGGCAGTCCAGGAGAGAGAGAAATATCAGCGTACCAACGATGACCTGGAGTATTTTAACGATAAGCTGATACAACTGCTTCATGGTTACCGCCTTTATGATGCAAGGATCTGGATTTATCAGGTACATGCCCTGCTAGATAAAAAGGAGATGGTGGAAGTAAAGCATGAGCTTGTGGTGCGCCGCCAGAAGCTGCGCTCTAGCATGGAGACGCAAGTAGCGAGAATCCAGGGAGCGAAAGAAGAAATCCTAAAACTGGTAAAAGCCCATCCGGGCAATGAGTCAGAGATTCAGGCGATCTTAGAAGAACTGGACAGAGAGTGCGGGCTGGCATCCTAATATCAGCGGCATGGGAATTAGCAGCGGACGGCAAGCCGCTGCTTTTTTCTAATCAGAGTGTCAAAAGAATTGAAATTTCCTTATTGGACAGGGGGAAAGAACGTCAAGTAGAGGTGAGAATATGAGAAAAATATCAGAACAATATATTACAATGCTTGCGCCAAATGCCAACGCCGTCAATAATGGCAGGAAAATTTGCCAAAAGGGCGGTTTTGTGAAACGGTACCGTTCCAAGGATGATACCTTTTATATGGGGGAGTGCAGCGGGAGCGGAAAGACAAACTATATCACATCGGCAGATTTTGTGGAGGAGGATCATCCGGTGTTCCGCTGTTCCTGCCCCAGCAGGCAATTTCCATGCAAACATAGCCTGGGGCTTCTCTTTGAGATGAGCATCGAAAAAGATTTTGAATTCTGTGAGATCCCAGAAGATATTCAGCGCAAAAGAGAGAAGAAAGAGGCCCGTGCGGCAAAATCTTCTGCAGAAAAGAAAGAGGGAAAGCCCAAGGTAAATAAGGCAGCCCGCACGAAGAAGATTAAAAAGCAACTGGAAGGATTGAGGCTGACAGGAGAGATCATGAACCAGCTGTTGCAAGCGGGACTGGGAACCATGGGCGGAAGTTCCATTAAGAAATACCGTGATTTGGCAAAGCAATTGGGTGATTATTATCTTGCAGGACCGCAGCTTTACGTAAACCGCCTGATTCTGGAAATGGAAGCTTTCCAAAAAGACGGGCAGGACAGCCATTATAAGAAAGCCATTCAGATCCTGGTTCAGCTTCGGGCATGTGTAAAAAAGGCGGAGGCTTATCTAAAAGAAAAGCTAAAGCATGAGCAAGTGGGAGATGACGACACGATTTTGTATGAAGAGCTGGGTGGAATCTGGAAGCTGGACCAGCTTCAAGCGCTGGGACTTATGAAAGAACATGCTTGTTTGCTGCAACTTTCATTTCAGGTGGTCTATGATCAGGCAAGAAAAGAATATATTGACATTGGCTGGTGGGCAGATGTTGACACGGGAGAAGTATCTGTGACCCGCAATTACCGTCCTCTTAAGGCAATCAAATATGTCAGGCGGGAAGATACCGTATTTGAGGCGGCATCCGTTCCAGTGCTAACTTATTATCCTGGGGATTTAAACCGCCGCATCCGCTGGGAGAATGCTGTTTACAGCCCAGTGACAAGAGAGCATCTTTCAGGGATTAGGTCTCATGCCCAGTCTAGCCTTGCGTCAGTCGTAAAAACCGTAAAAAACCAGATCAAGAATGTGCTTTCGGATCATTACGTGGTATTGCTTTTTGCCTTTGAGAAGATCGGCAAGATTCAAGATGCCTATGTCATGAAAGATTTGGAGGGCAATACGATTTTGCTGGAAGACATGCCAAATGCAGAGGGTAGCTCTGACCGCCTTTCCATGGTGACAGATCCTTCTCTTTTACAAGGACAGGTTCTTTTAGGGGCGTTTTATTACCTTGAAGATCAGCATCGCATCTGCGTGCAGCCTTACAGTATCGTAACGAGCGACAAAGTGGTTCGTTTGTTGTATTGAGAGAAATGTGAGATGGTACAGAATGGAGGAAACAGAAGATGAATCTTAATCCGCTTTATGAATTAAAGGAACGACTGGAATCTGGCATAATTGCAGGCGTTTCCCTTCTATCCGAGGATTTTCGCCTTGCGCGGGCTGTAGAGCAGATCGAGCCTTTGTCCAAAGCGTCACCGGTATTTCAAAAGATTTACCAGTCAGCGATGCAGCTATTGTCAGACGAGGGAGATAGAAAAGGAGATATGTTGCTTGACATTCTCGGATTTGTGGACGCCGTGCTGACCACCCAGGCGGTGACCGAAGTGGAAGGAAGCTTAGAACCGCTTGAAGTCGCAGAGGGCAGCTTGTGCTGTGAGGTTCCTTATAGCCAGCTTGCTCCGTTGCTTTTGGCTTTGTCAACTTCCGGGAGCGGCCATTATAGCATGATTGTGGAAGCTCATGATAAAAATCCAGAGATTTTTTCTGATTATCGTTTAAAGACAGCTCTCGTGGCAGGTCTGAATGCGGGATATTCGGAACTTGCAGAGCAGATTGAACGGTGGCTTTGTGAGCAAGACGCTTCGCTGCTTCCCTTGCTGAAAAAGGGATTTGATCCAAAAGGAAAGAAAGAAATGGCGCGCCGGGTTCATGTAGTCGAAGCTATTGCCGGGGCAGGGGAAAATGCATGGTATCTTTCGATGCTTCCAGAGGCAGAGAAGGAGGTTCGCACCGCCCTGATCCAGGCGATGCGCCACAGTCAGGAGAATCGGGAGATTTTGCAAGGGTTTACTAAGACGGAAAAGGGAAACTGCAAGAAAGCTGCCTTGTGGTCGATGGCGCGCATGGAGGGAACGGAAAACCTGGAATTTTGGGAGTCGCAAATTCGAAAAAACCCTGCGGCAGCGTCAAAATATCTGGCGTTTTCTGTTAGCGACGAGATATCTGACCTGATTGCGGACGCAGTCTGTCGAATGTTGGACGGATTGGAAGAACAAGCGAAAAACGAAACGATCGTCTTAGAGGAGAAAGATCGTGCAACGCTGCAGGCGTTGTTTGATTCCCTGCTTGGGAAGTCTTCTCAAAAGATGCTTGACTTGTACCGCAGGCTGGCGTCGCAGAACTTGCTGGCGCAGATCAAGACCGAGGACGGAAAGCAGGTTGAATTTGACAGTGGCGATACGTATTATGCTTATCATGACAATGCAAAGATACCAGCGCCCCAGTATCTTGCAGAGCTTCTTTTAAAGTCTATGATTTTTAATTGTGACAAGCGGCTGTTTGCCCTTGCAGAGGAATTGTATCAGGAACATGCAGAGCGTTTTCTAAAGCCAGCGCTGGCAGCTTCCTTGTTGACGAAAGGGGCGGCGGAGACGTACGATAAGTTTTCGGTCTGGCTCACAGAGGGCAGGCAGCTCAAAAAGGAATCGCAAAGCCAGAAGCTGGCACGTCAGGAAATTATGGATACCTTTGCCAAAGTCGCATGGAGAAAAGAGAAAGGATGTTATCAATTCCTGGGATGTTATCATGATGAATTCCAGGATCAGCAAATTCAGGTTCGACATGACCTTTTTGAGAGACCAGATATCCGCTGGATAGAGCTTTTTACTGATCCTGCGATCAAAAAGACAGGGATGTTCCATACCTATCGTTGCGTTTACTCTGATGCCGATCATTTTTATGATCATTTTACAAGGGACTGGGATTTGATCCTCGAAAATCTGATTTGTCCTTTCGATGAAGATGTTTGCCGTATGCTGGGCAATTATTTTTATAAACGTGCGCAGATAAACGTTAGTATTAATAACTATAGGAAATTTTTCCCACTATTGCAAAGGTGCAAATTTTCGGGTGGCAGAGGACTTGTGGTAAAAGGCGTGCAGAAAGTAACGTTTCGTTTTTGGGACTTACTGGATTTACTGCAGTCTTGCCCCATGCCGTTGTCTGACCAGGTGAAAGAGCTGGAGGAAATAAAGATGCTGGTAGATGATCACAAAGTCACGATTTCTGGCTGGAATGAGGAAAAATATCAGGATTTGCGCACGGTCCTATTAAAGAAGCAGGAAGAACAAGAGACACAGAAAGAATAGAAGAGAGGAGAATTGCGAGATGGCACAAGAGACGATGGTACAGCGTCTGCCGGCAGAGCAGATGTTTCAAAAGGAAATCAATGCATTAATCAAGGCGGAACAGGATCCCATTCCCACCGGATGGAAGATGTCCCCCAAATCGGTCTTGACTTATATAACAGGGGGAAAAGCGGGCAGGACGGTGATCACGCCCAAATATATCGGACATAAACGCCTGGTAGAAATCGCCATTGCCACCCTGGTCACAGATCGCGCGCTGTTGTTGATTGGAGAGCCCGGCACGGCAAAGTCCTGGCTTTCAGAGCATTTGTCGGCAGCTATCAATGGGGATTCTACCAAGGTCATTCAGGGCACGGCGGGAACCACGGAAGAACAGATTCGTTATTCTTGGAATTATGCGATGCTGATTGCCCAGGGTCCTTCCCCGGAAGCGATGCTCAAAAGCCCGGTTTACCATGCCATGGAGACAGGGACCATTGCCAGGTTAGAAGAGATTTCCAGATGTGCCTCAGAAGTGCAGGATGCGCTGATTTCCATTTTGTCAGAAAAGCGGATTTCTGTGTCGGAGCTGGGATTGGAGGTTCCGGCGCAGAAAGGATTTTCTGTAATTGCCACGGCAAATACTAGAGATAAAGGCGTAAATGAAATGTCTGCCGCACTGAAACGCCGTTTTAATATCGTAGTGCTTCCTGCGCCTGCCGATCTGGAATCAGAGATGGATATTGTAAAGACTCGTGTGACGCAGCTTTCTGAAAACCTGGATCTGAATGCCAGTCTGCCGCAACAGGAAGTGGTGGAAAAGGTATGCACGATCTTCCGGGAATTGCGTCTTGGCGCAACCTTGGATGGCAAGCAGAAATTAAAGCCCACCACCGGGGTTTTATCGACCGCAGAGGCGATCTCCCTACTTGCAAACAGCATGGCGTTGGCGGGAAGCTTCGGCAATGGAACGATTACGGATTATGATTTAGCCGCCGGACTGCAGGGAGCGATTGTAAAGGATGATGAGAAAGACAGCCTTGCCTGGAAAGAGTACCTGGAAAATGTGTTGCGCAAAAGAGGGGCAGCTTGGTCAGGCTTGTATAAGGAATGCAAGGAGCTGAATTAAACATGGGAGAGAACTTACAGAGACATCAGTCAGATCAGGCTGATCGGACAGAAGAGTTTCAAGGAGATCTGGCAGATTGCAAAGGCGGGCCAGTACTATTTGGAATCCGTCATTTATCTCCGGCTGGCGCATGGAATGTTAGAAAGCTTTTGGATCAGGTGAAGCCGCAATTGGTCCTGGTGGAGGGGCCAAGCGACTTCACGGAAGAACTGGAGGTATTGGCAGACGGCAAGGCAAAGCCGCCCATCGCCCTGATGGCATATACGAGCGAGTCGCCGGTTCGCACCCTGCTGTATCCCTTTGCAGAATATTCTCCCGAATACCAGGCTATTTTGTGGGCGCAGCAACATCAGGCAGAATGCCGCTTTATTGATCTTCCGTCCAGCGTGTTCCTGGCTTTTTCCGATGCAAAGGAAAATAGCGAAGACGTCGGCGAGGAGGAGCGGATCAGCGTCTACCGCAGACTGGACGAGCTGTCAGGAGAGGATTCTCATGAGACTTTCTGGGAGCGCACGATGGAGCATTTCAGTGAAGGGGACGGATATCGCAAGGGTGCAAAAGCTTTTGGGAAACAGCTTCGGGAACTGACAGAGGGCAGGGGATGTGAAGATGCAAAAAACGTTGTGCGGGAGGCCTATATGAGGCGCCAGATCCAGGAAGCTATTAGTTCTGGCATTTTGCCAGAAAAAATCGTGGTGGTGACAGGGGCGTATCATACCGAAGGATTGAGGGGCGGCTTGCCAGGCCTTAGTGACGCAGAATGTAAGCGGCTTCCGATGGTGGAAACCCAGAAAACTTGGATGCCATATTCTTATTATCGCTTGTCTTCCCGCTCTGGTTATGGAGCTGGGAATAAGGCCCCAGCTTATTATGGGCTGCTGTGGCAGGGATATCAGAAAGGGGAAGCAGATTATGCGGCCCGCAGCTATTTGTCCAAGCTTGCATTTTGGCAGCGACAGAATGGCAATGTGGTATCATCCGCCGAGGTGATCGAGGCGGTGCGGCTTTCTTTTTCGCTTGCCAGCCTGCACGGATATCAGATTCCGGCGCTGCGGGATTTGCGGGATGCCGCAGTTACCTGCATGGGACATGGAAATTTTGGAGAAATTGCCCAGGCGGTTGCAGATACGGAGATTGGCACAGAGATAGGCTTTCTCCCTCAGGGAGTGAGCCGCACGTCTGTCCAGAATGATTTCTACCGTCTGTTGGAGGAATTGCATTTGCGGCGCTATTGTTCTGTGACAGCGGATGAGCTTGATCTTGATCTCAGGGAAAAGCTGTCAGTGAAGTCGGAAAAAGCAGCGTTTCTTGACCGAGAGCGTTCGTTTTTCCTGCACCGCCTGCGTGTGCTTGGAATTTCTTTTGCATCTTGGCAAAAGGTGCAGCAGGAGAAGGCGACTTGGGCGGAGCATTGGATCATGCGCTGGACGCCGGAAGCGGAGATTGAGATTGTGGAGGCTCAATTAAAGGGAGACACGATCCTTCTGGCAGCGTCTTTCCAGCTAAAGGAGGAGGCAGAAAAGGAAGAAGGGATTGCGGGCGTTGCAAAGATGATTGAGGAATCTTTTTTGTGTGGAATCCCCCAGATGATAAGCTATGCCACATCTATCCTGCAGCGGATTGCCGTGGAGGCCGCAGCAGTGGGGGAAATTGCAAAGACGGTGCAGAGCTTGTCGCTGGTGATTCAATATGGGAGCATCCGCAAGCTTTCTGGCGAAGCGCTGGTCCCGGTGTTGCAACAGCTTTTCCTGCGGGCCTGCCTGCTGCTTCCAGAAAGCTGCGTTTGTGATGACCCTGCGTCCAGAGAATTGACAGAGTCGATCGGGATGCTCAATGAGGCGGCGTTAAGCCATGAATTCCTTTCAGAGGAGGAATGGATTGCCGTTGTCAAAGAGCTTGCAAAGAGAGATGACTTAAATACCAGGATTTCAGGTTATGCCGTAGCTATTTTGCTGGAAAGAGGGCAGTTTACAAATGCAGAATTAGCGCTGCAGGTGGAACGAAGGCTTTCGAAGGGGGTTCCTGCAGATCTGGGAGCGGGATGGTTTGAAGGACTTTCCCAAAAGAACCGTTATGCGCTGATTGCCCGTATGAGTCTTTGGGAAAGCCTGGATCAATATCTGGCTACTTTGGACGACGAAGAATTTAAACGGGCTCTTTTATTTTTGCGCCGTGCGTTTGCGGATTTTACAGCCAGGGAGAAAAGCGATATTGCAGAAAATTTAGGCGAGCTGTGGCAGTTAAATCCCAGCCAGGTCAGCGAGGCAGTTAATGCGCCTCTTACACAGGAGGCGTTAGGAATGCTAGAAGAATTGGACGACTTTGATTTTGGGGATATTTGAAATTTTAGTAAGAAAAGAGAAGGGATGATACAGACATGGATGAACTGGAACGTATGAAACGCTGGAGGCTGATTTTGGGGGCGGAGAGCAGGGAGCGCTTTGCGGTTATCAATCAAGGAGATGAGGCTGAATTATCAGAGGAACAAATACTGATGGACCAGGCGTTAGCGGCGATTTATAACCGTAGGGAATCTGGAGGATTTGGTTCGGGAAGAGGGGCGGGAAGCGGGCCTTCCAATCCCCAGATTACCAAATGGCTGGGAGATGTGCGCACCTTGTTTGAGAAAGATTTGGTCACAGTGATTCAGGGGGACGCAATGGAACGCTGCGGCCTGCGCCAGCTTCTGTTTGAGCCGGAGCTTTTGGAACATGTGGAGCCGGATATTGGACTGGCTTCCACTATTTTGATGCTCAAAGACCAGATTCCAAAGCGTTCCAAAGAGAGCGTGCGCATGTTCATTGCCAAAATCGTGGAAGAAATCAATAAGCTTCTGGAGACAGATATCCGCCGCGCAGTTACTTCTGCAGTGAACCGCAGGCAGCATTCTCCGATACCGTCTGCCGCTGCGATGGATTTTCCGCTTACCATCCGTAGGAACCTCAAAAATTATAACCCGGATCTTGGAACGATAGTCCCAGAGCATTTCTACTTTTTTGACCGCACAACCACGGCAGCTTCCAGACAGTGGACGGTGATACTGGATGTGGATCAAAGCGGTTCCATGGGGGAATCTGTCATATATGCTTCGGTTATGAGCTGCATCCTGGCAAGCATGGCGTCTATCAGGACTCATATTGTGGCGTTTGACATTAGTGTTGTTGATTTGACGGAAAAGTGTCAAGACCCGGTGGATTTGCTGTTTGGTTTTCAACTTGGAGGAGGCACGAACATTGAGCGCTCTGTGGCATACTGTCAGAAATTTGTGGAAAACCCTTCCAAAACATTATTTTTCTTGATCACAGATTTAGAGGAGGGCGGCAACCGGGGGGCGCTGTTGCGCCGCCTCAAAGAGTTAAAAGAATCTGGGGTAACTGTGGCGTGTCTGCTTGCGATTGCCGATGGAGGCAAGCCTTACTATGACGCACAGATGGCGGAGCGGGTGGCAGGTCTTAAAATCCCCTGTTTTGCATGTCAACCACAAATGCTTCCGGCATTGCTGGAACGAGCACTGAAAGGCCAGGATTTAGAATCGTTTCGCAAAGAGTTTGAGAAGCGCAAGCGATGATAAAATAGAAATTTGATTGCGGCAAATATCATGAATGAAACAGAGGCTGATATACAGCGGCTTAATGACGTTGCCGCTGTGTATCAGCTTCTGAAAGTAAGGATATTTATTTACTGGGGCAGTCAAAGGCTGGATTAAAAGCATAGAAATTCTTGGAATCCAGCTTATCCTGGACGATGCGCAGGGCTTCACCAAAACGCTGGAAGTGCACAATTTCACGTGCACGCAAAAATCTGATTGGGTCACATACATCACTGTCATGGACAAGGCGCAGGATATTGTCATAGGTGGTGCGGGCTTTTTGCTCTGCTGCCATATCCTCAAACAAATCTGTAATTGCATCCCCTTTAGACTGGAACTCACAGCTATTAAAAGGGATCCCTCCTGCAGCCATAGGCCAGATCCCCACTGTGTGGTCTACATAATAGTTGGCGAAACCCGATTCTTCAATTTCCTCCATAGACAGGTTTTTCGTCAATTGGTGGACAATTGTTGATACCATTTCAAGATGTGCAAGTTCTTCTGTACCTATATTGGTACCGTTATTGCCCATTTTGATATTTCATTCCATGCCAACTGTTGGCTTTCTGTAGTCCTTAAAGATAAGTGTGTCTTAACAAATTCGCCTTTCTAAATGTCGGCCTGTCCAATTACTATCATATAATCTGTGGCTGTTTCAATGCAATAAATTATAATCTCCAGCACACTTTCTTAATCCATCTTCGGCACTGCTAAATTTTATTCCATATTTTTTAGCCTTTTCACAATCCATCCATAAATTATGTCCTGGATTGGCATCCTCAACTTTTATATCTTTGCCAATTATATTTAAAAATTCCTTGGTTATTTCATAAATAGACTTCGCCGTTTCACTGCCAAAATTATATGCACCTCCTGGAAGATGAATTACCTTCTCCATGTTCTCAGCCACCTCTTTTACATAGGTTATGCCTCTATATTGCCGGGAGCTAAAACAGACAAATTCTGTAGCATTTATGATATTCATAAAATAATTCGTTTTTTTTAGATAATAGTCATACATCCACTCTGCACGCAACATAACTGCTTCCGGGACAATATCTAACACTCTTTGTTCCATTTCCAGTTTATGTTTGGCATATATATTGTTTGGTTTTATCATATCTTCGGAATATGGGCCTTCTTCCTCGGCACCACTGTAAACCTGGTCTGAGCTAAAGCATATAAGTTTTGCATTTTTTGCAGCTTTTGCCAGATAGATGGGAATTTGTACGTTAGCCGTATAGGAAGCCTCTGGATTTGCCTGGCATTCCCCGATATCAGATATGGCGGCAGTATGAATAATTGTATCAGCGCCGCTTTCTTCTACGATACGTTTTACTTTATCTTCAGATACTTCCCTAAGAGACGGACAAGCAACAGTATCCTTACACATTTGCATAATCTTATTCCCAACAAATCCATTTACACCTGTAACAAGTATCATTTTCTGCTTTCTCCTTCATTTTTTACCCCCAATTTATAGGTATTCACAGTTTCTGATGCTGGAAGGTTTCTATGTATATCGGATCTCCTTGATATGGCACTTCAACTTATTTACTTTAATAATACCATATTTACGCTATTTTCTCAATCAGAACTGCACAGCCTCCAGCATTGACGCTTAAATTTATATTTACCCTCCCAAAGCAAATGGAATTCTATTTTTTATACTAAGTTGACAATCTATCCTTATTTTAAACAATAAAATCCCTATGCCTTGCTTTTCTTCTTTTTGTTTTTCACCAGTTTCTTTACCACCACCTTTCCTTAACTGTCTCTATATAAACCGTATTTGTATCTTTCTCTCCATCCCGTCCTTATGCTCTTCCAGCGGCGTTTCCTTCATGCATTCCAGCAGTCTCCTGTGTTTCTGCCCTAAACTCTGCTTCACTTTCTTCCATATCTTTTCCCACGCCTCCATACACTGGCTTATCATATGCCCGACCTGCAGCAGGTAATAATGGTTTCTCAACCCTTGATAATCCTTGCTGTACAGATGCCCCAGGCCGTATCCATGTCTTTTCTGCGCATTGAACCCCTCATTTTCTATTTTCCATCTCATCCTTCCCCGCTCTATCAGATCGGTTATATTTTTTCTTGTGACTGGCAGATCCGTCAGGAACCAGAATTCTTTCCTGCTTGTTTGTATTTCCCCTTTTTTCTTCCCCTTTTTGTATACACGCTCCCTGCTTTCCCCATATTCCGCCAAATTTACCTTATATCCTTTATAATCTATATCTGTTACATAATCATACCAGTTCTTCCCTGTCTCCCCCATCCGTTCCTGGTAATTCTTTTCCAATCTTTTCAGCTTCCTGTATTCCCCTGCAATGCTCGGGATACTCCCTTCCTTATAACGCACAATATACCGCCAGTTTTTTCTCCCGCATCTTCCAAAGAAGCCTTCACATGCGTACAAACTATCCCCGCACAGGCAGATAGGCAGCCTTGGGAACGCTTTTTTCAGCTTTTCCATCAAACGCCAGCAGGCTTTCCTTTCGCAGTCCTGTTTCCCCATCTCTTTTCCATCTTCATTGTCTACAAATTCCGTCTGGATGCTTATGAGGATTTTCCGATGCAGCACCAGCTTCGCCTCCAGCACATAATAATAGTTCTCATGGTATTCTTTTTCCGTCCCTCTGTTATGCGTCCGGTGCAGGCCCTTCCCATCTAATTCTCTCTGGGTTCTGTAAAGCTGCGTCCCGTCTATGATAACCTGCCAGTATTTTCCCCTTATGCGCATATCTTCAAATGCCCGGCTGCGCAGCAGCCTGCGGCACAGGCAGTGAATGACTTCCTGCAGGTTTTCCGGCTCCAGCCGTTCCAGGTATCGGTTGATGGTTTCCCAATAAGGCAGCTCATCCACGGCAGGTTCTTCTTTGCATAACAGCCAGATATTTTTTATCATTATCTCTGAATTGAATTCTTCACTTGCCTTGCGCATACTGTTAATGTAAAATAGATGAGAAAGGATACGGGTCATAAGAAGTATCACACCAGGGTATGTGATATAACTCTGATGCCGGGGATCTGGGACTTGTTTTAATAATGGCAAAAGTTCTGGGAAACAGTGCCTGATTAGCTTAGCTAATTCACAGGCAAGGTAAAACTGTTCCAGGTGTTCCCTGGCTTCTTTTCTTCTGATTTTTATTCTTGCTTCATTGTAAAACCTCCTCTCTTTTATGGGTATGCGAAAAAATAGTTTTGTGGTTAATTCTATTATCTCGTATTTTCCCATAAAATGGGAGGTTTTTTTGTGAGAAATTTTTTAAGCGTCAGAGCTGATTCTGACATACACGTATACCTGCTCCACAATGATTTAACGCCACAGGATCAGTTGTATTTACAGGATACTGCCATGTCTTATCACCAAACAATCCACTTTCTTTTTATTGATAAAGGTATGTTCCCTCAATCGCTGCCAACCACATCTGCTTGGTCGCTGGAAACCTACTTCCGGCTGATGCTTGTGGATATCCTTCCTCCTGATGTGAAACGGATTCTATACCTGGATGTTGACATGGTCATCAATAAACCAGTGAAAGAGCTTTACAATACCGACTTTGAAGAGTATTATTTCTGTGCCTGCCGGGATATGCCAACTGTATTTCCTTTTCCTGACTCGCGCAACGATTTGTTTAGGGAACACATTCAGAAAGGCTTTACATACTTTAATGCCGGGATGATGCTCTGGAATATTGAAAAGCTCCGTGGGAAGTATTCCTTTAAAGACTATATGGAGTTAGCCCATTCCTTAAATTACCAAATGCTTGCACCTGACCAGGACATATTAAACTATATGCACTGGAATCAGGTGAAATTTCTTGATGAATACCAATTTGATCTCTTCGCAAAAATGGCCTATAACAATGGCATCCATTATGAAGATGTGAAAAAGGAAACTACTATTATCCACTTTGCTGGCATGAAGCCCTGGGAAGGCGAATATATCCACTACAATATTGAGAAACTCTGGTGGGACTATGCCAAGCTAACCCCTTTTTATACTGAATTGATGGAGGAATTTATACATAACTGTATCACCAATCCATTAGTGGGTGATACCCTATATTCCCTTTCCTGTGATAAAAAAAATCTCGCTGCTGAACTTAATAAAAGTACGGCTGTTTGCCAAAAACTTTTGCATATGCTGGAAGGCAGCAAATAAACCCATGGCACTGTCTGGCTGATTGATACCCCTTCCTCCACCTCATGGGCAGAATTTTCCCACCGCTGACCAGGAATCGAAAGAAATCCTGGCAGGCCTCTTGCAGACGAAGAAAGTTGTCCCACTGGATGACGCACTTGGAATCTCAAACCTCCCATTTAAAATGACGCCCGCCCTGATGCTGCGGTGTGCTTATTGGGCACAAAACCAATGTTCTTACCAGGCAGCAGAGGATGTCATGCGCAATACTTACCGCCTGGATATCAATGATGATACAATTCGCCTGGTTACCAATTACATAGGAAAAGCTGTATTTGAAGAAGACTGCAGACAGGCAGAAGCAGCTTTTGAAAAGTTTGATTCCGGAAAAGCGGTCTTTAAAAACGGCAGGAAGGGGATCCTTTATATTGAAGCTGACGGGGCTGCATTAAATACCCGGCATAAAAATGATGAAGGGTCTACCTGGCGTGAAAATAAGCTTGGCGTTGTCTACTCATCAGACCACATATATTATTGGAAGAACAAAAAAGGGGAACGGGAACACCGCATCACGAAAAGGGACTATGTAAGCTATGTCGGGGCTTCGGAGCAATTTAAAAAGCATTTATACCAATGCGCATTACGCAATGGGTATGGCGATTACGAAGAGACCGTGCTCCTGAGTGATGGGGCTGCATGGATCGCAAATATGGCGGAAGAAATGTTTCCTGATGCACGGCATATCCTGGATCTGTTCCATTTAAAGGAAAACGTATATGATTTTGCCAGAAACAAGTTCCGCTTTGATGAATCGAGATATACTCCCTGGGCGGAAAGGATATGCGGACTGCTTGAAGACGGGAAGGGCGGAGATGTATTGAAGGAACTGGATCCCGATGAAAATTACAGCAATTGCGTCAACCTGTATCATTATATTACGATGCACCGTGGACATATCAATTATCCCGAATATAAGAGTAAAGGATATTTTTGTGGAAGCGGAGCGGTTGAAAGCGGGAACAAGGTAGTATTGCAAAAAAGATTAAAACAGTCCGGTATGCGTTGGGAGGCTGAAACAGCACAGTATTTATTGACTTTAAAATCCAAATACGAGAGCGGCAGATGGGAAAAGGATGTAGTTGCATTTTTTTCAGATCACATTAGAACAATAAGATGAAGAAACGGCAGATGCGCAATGGTTGACCACTACAGGTGAAATTACGCATCTGCCGTTTCTTTGCTGTGGGAATAAAAACCAAAGTTTTTTATCTACACCCATGCGTTCCGACCGCCTCAAGACAGTGCGTAACAATCATTTTTCCTCTCACCGATACACATGGCTTCGGCTTGCCACGCATAAGACGTTCACCGGTTCCTCCTGCCAGTATTAATGCTATGTTCACGGTGTCTCCTTCGCATTTTTTATTTTGATCCACTAATAGAATAGTGCACTCTGTTTTGATCATCGCAAGAAAAAACTCAAATGCTTTGCGAATTAAAAAACCGAATCACTTTTGATGTGAGAAGTATACCATATAAACGAGACAGATGCAATTCACCTGTTTTACCGGCAATTATATATGCGCATCTGTTGTTGTCATTCACAGTGCCGTTTTTTAATTGCAACTCTCTGCTTCAAACTGTCAACAGTCTTGCGCAGTCCAGCCTTTCAAATAAAGTTTCCTCTTCCATAGCAGCAAGCCTCCCGATATTTTATGAATAGTATACCCGCATGTCTATGAAGGAACGCGGCTGGACAGATTACTGCCTGGCGAAGGAATCCGGCCTTTCCCATTCCACCGTTACAAATATGTTCAACAGAAATAATGCGCCGACATTGCCAACTTTAGAGGCAGTATGCGGGGCGTTTGGTATAACTCTATCGTAATTCTTCTCCGAGGGAAACGGCCCGACGGAATTTACCGAAGAACAGCGCACCTTGTTTTCAAAAAGGAGCACCTTAAATGACGAGCAGAAAAAGGCCCTGCCTGCCCTTATCAATACTATGTGAACGACGAAAAGCCCGCAGGCTCTGGAAAAGAAACCTGCTGATTGACTTGGTAATGATGAGGTACATTATTCCCTGAACCAGGAGAAATTCCTGAAAGAGTTCCTGGACGATGGCGAAGTGCCAATGGACAACAACGCTGCGGAACAGTCTATCCGCGGATTCTGTATCAGTAAGAAAAACCAAGTGACGATCGATACCATTGCCGGAGCAAAGTCCAGCGCCATCATCTACAGCATTGCAGAAACCGCAAAATCAAACCATGTGACGCTGTTCAAAAACATATTAAAAAAGATGTCCTATGCATTCAGAAACAGCTTAAAACGCTCCAGGTCTATTGGCGTTACGATCCTGATATTCTCCTCTTCACCTGGTATCATTGCAACATCCATCCCTGCCAGAACAGCCGGCTCAGCACAGTCAAGTACCCTGTCAAGTCCGTCCGGCTCCAGCTTCCGGTTAGCCCGATAATATTTCCCCAGATGAAACGCCGCAGGCGTCTGTTCTTTATAGGTCATACCGCTCTCATAAAAAGAAGCAATGCACCCGTCTTTTTGCAGATAAATCATCTCCTTCTCGGGGAGCATACAAACCCCGCCGCCATGTTTTTCACAGGCTTTCAGACAAGCCGAGATCAAAGTCCTGGATACCAGCGGCCTTGTCGCATCGTGAATCATAATAATATCTCTTTTGTCAGCAGACGGCACTATTGTCTTTAACCCATTAAAAACCGAACGCTGCCTGTTGGGACCGGGTTTTGAAAACCCGCTGAATTTTCTCAAGGCAGCCTCCGGCATCTGTTCATATATTCTTTCACGCCATTCTTCATCGGCGACTATCTGGATCGCGTCAATCTGGGAATGTGCACTGACCGCTTCAAGGCAATGCGTGATGATCATTTTCCCCCGCACTGATACGAACGGTTTCGGCCTGCCGCGCATAAGACGCTCTCCTGTTCCTCCGGCAAGTATCAATGCTATGTTCATAATTATCTCCTCCGTACTTTTAAAATTTCCTGGTGGCCATTTGCTGAAAATCCAGTTCCAGTACTATAAAATCTTTTGCAAGATAGCCGGCAAGTGCCCTGAGCATCGTCATCTTTCCATACTGACGCCCCCCTGTTGATCACAAAATACTTCCCGCTGTCTACATAAACCTCTTGATCTAATCCGGACGACTATCCAGATTTACCATATAATGCCCACAGGATTACAGGAACCTTCCGCGTTAAAATATCGTTGCATTGTTACTTACTTCCTTCCTGTCCGATAAACCACCCTGCGGACTGATAAACAATGGTATGTCCTACAGCATTTATTTTGTTGCGAAAAGTATAGCATATATTCGATACAGATGCAATTAACCTGTGCCGCAACAAATAATATCATATGTCTGACCACCTTTGTCCCGCAACAATACCGTCAAAACCACCATGGCAACATCCACTGTATACGTATATAAATACAGCTGTACCCGGCGGTTTTCAGCACAATATCCTCCCCTGTCGCCGCCTTCTTGATAAATCGAGCTTTCGCCTTAGAATCGGACAAAAACATCGTAGCGCTGTATTATGCGCACTTGTCACTGTAATCCTGGTTCCGTAAACGCAGAATGGAAAGACAGGCAATACTCTTACACCTCACATCCTGGCTTCAAACTCAGATAAACTGGATGCAGAAGCAGCACATCTGAGCCATCTGCCAAGAACCTTCAGATCCGTCTCCTGTCTGACCCGCTGTACGATCCTGACTGGCGTCTTTCCAAGCTCTGCCAGCAGTTCGAGGATGTCTTCTATCTTTCCTTCTATCTTTCCTTCTATCTTTCCTTCTTGTCTGATTCTGTCCGCTATTTCACACATAATGTTTACTCCCTTCCTCTGCACCTTATAAAAATTAACACGTTCCACGATCCTTGGGAACTCGTCTGTACGATAGAATGGATCTGACTTTTTTAAATACCGCAACAGCTCATTGATCTTCTCGTATCCCGTCGTATACTTTAAATTAAAATATTTTTCACATACTCCGTTATCTACATCAATTGCGGCTGCTGTTTTTCCTTCTGCTATTTTTCTGACCTGATAAAACCCCTTCTTTCCGCCAATAAAATCTCCTTTCGTAATATACAGGATCGTCACATATGGCAGCTCGGTATATTCCTTCCCTTTATTCAATATACTCATGTCAATACAGGCTGTATAATATCTGCTTCTCCGAAGCGGCATCTTTTCTTTATACATCTGCAATTCTACATTGATCAGGTCCCCGGCGACCGTCTCCGCCAGAATATCAAGTTGCACAGAATGACTCTCCAGATTCCTGATCACATACTGTGTCTTCACATCCCTAAGCTGCAAGTCAGGCTCCTGCATCAGGATCCGACATAACTCCTGACAGGCCGCCAGATCCTCAAATACTTTTCCGGCAAGCAGATCGCTCGTCAAATTAAATTCCTGTATCCGCTTCCGTCTCTGCTCATATGTTTCCATCATTGCTGTTCCATCCATTGTAAACCTCCCTTATCAATTTACTGCAGGAATCTGTTACAATGAATGAGAAAAACGCTATTGTAACAGTCCTGCCAAACAAATGAGAATCTTCGGCAGAACTGCCCGACCGCGCTGATGATGCCGCCTTATGCTACAGCATAAAACAGATGTACTCGGATAATTTAGCATCAAAATATGCACATGAAAGAATCAAGATTTGTTTAATGAAAGAAGTATAGCATACAATTTTCTTGAATACAAGATGTTTTGCAAAGAATCATAAGCGGTTTTTCGTTATTCTTTCCGCAAAATATCTTCCTATCTGTGCAATAAATCCTAATACCGTCTCCTTCATCTCCTCCGGAAAAGCACTCAGCACCGGCGCAGTCTCAAAACTAAGTACTGCATCAAAATAAATATTGCGAAGTCCCCTGATAAATCCCTCCCAGTCCGTAGATGATTTATTCTCCCGAGTCGCCGTAAATGTAAATGGTATCTGATGAAGATCCTGTCTGCCGTCATTATCATGAATGTGCAGAACCTTCAACCTATGACCAAGCGTTGTGATAAAATCCTCAAAGTCTATTCCCAGCAGATTGGCGTGCCCTGTATCAAAACAAAATCCCAGAACCTCCGCATGATACTTCTCATTGATTCTGTCAATCCGCTCTGCGGCCTTGGCTGCATTACAACATGAACCTTCCACTAGATGGCTTCCTACACTGTCATATAAATTCTCGATACAAACGATAATCCCCATCTCCTTTGCCATAGGTAACATCGTATCAAGAAATTTCTCTGTCTGTTCCCACTCTTTAATCTCCGACCCCCAATATCGGGCAAGTTTATAACCATGTATCACAATATAAGGGCACTGGAAAAAGGAACAAAGAGCCATACTCTTTGGTGCCACCACTTCCTGAAGATACTCATTTATTTCCTTGTCTTCTCCCGGTACATAGAGCGGGTAAGGCATATGCATTTGATTGATTGTTATTTGCGCTTTCTCTGCTCCCAATTTATGCGGGTAAAAAATACTTTCCAACTCCTGAATCGATTGAGAGAAGAACTGATTTATTTCCGATTTGTAGATATCAGTGTTCTTGAGATATCTGTTCAGAGAAAAATCAGCACAGGAAAAACCGGCTCGTTTTAATGTAGCGAAACCAGTCTGCGGGCAGTCATCTTCTATTATATTATTTGTCTGAACTCCAAGTTTAAGCATATTGCTATCCCTTCCAACTTAATTGCTTTTTTAAATATACCACCGTACTCTCCGGGCAGAGTTCTTCAATCCTGCTCATATTTTCTTCCTGCATTGCCTTCCTCACCGAGGTAGCGCTGATTATCTCCTTTTCACCCGACAAGACCCTTGGAAATTCAATTACATCAACCCCAAACTTTGGCAGTGTGCAATTTGCTTATCTTCACACTCTAATTGCTTCAAAACCTTTTTGTCAGAATATGTATAAAGAAAAACTGAAGCTCTCGTTTCATTAACAAACCGCCACATTTCTCCTCGGCGCCAAATACCTTCTCCTCTTCTGGCCGCTTCAAGTTCACGCCTTTGTTGATCCCGAAGAGCTTTGGTTTTCTCTTTTCTAATAATTCCCACAAGAATTCCTCGTTCTGCCACAATTGGAATCTCATTAATTGTGATCGAATTTTCAAGAAATCTTTCTGCTGTATCATAATCAACTGCACTTATTGATGTATAATTCTGATTTATTTCAAGTTGATTCCCACCGCTGTCAAAAAACCGCTCCAAATCTCCGATGGACAATACTCCTGATATTTCCCCTTCATTAAGCAAATACAATACTTCATCCTCAAAATTCATAAAATGATAGTATGCTATATCAGGTAAATTTGAAACTGATGTCAATTCATAAACAGACGTCATATTCTCCCTGGCAATAAACAAATCTCTTCTATGCACATCCATCCCTATTCTTCCTCATCTTATTTCAAGTAAAGACCACCGAATGCTGACAGCCTTTAATACCTTATCGGTCTCTTGCCATGATGTCCAGCCGGTTAAAATCAAACGATGACATATACTCATCATTAAAATATTCAATATTTCGTTTGATCCCTAATGCGCGAAGCTGCTCTTCTATTTCACGGTAATAAATATTGCAGATAAATATTCCGCAATCTTCCGGAAGTTCTTTCAACGCCTCTGGATTTTTTACTTCCAGTCCACAAAATTCCGTTCCCCACAATTTTGAATTATTATCACAGGTAAACAGCGGTGGATACTTTTCCCCGTAATTCTTCATATAATTACGGCACATATTTCCGGCACCGAAAAGGACTACGCTTTTATATCTCTTCATCCCCTGTTCCAGCCCAATCTGCCATTCAAAATATTTAGCTGTCTCTTTTGCAAGTTTATAAAGCGTCGGCCGCAATAACGGTGAAAATGCCCTCATCGTATCGGAAAAGTCAATTACAAGTTCACCATTAAAATCAATATCCCTAAGCCCTCGTATTACTCCCAGCCAGTCCGTTCCGGAATCTGCACATGTAAAGGGCAGCAATGCAGCTTCTTTCTGCCATGTACAATCTTTCAAAATTACCATCTTGATTCTCTGTCCAAGTCCCGAAATAAATTCATGTATATTATTTCCACACAAACCGCATATTCCGGTATCCAGGCAAAAGCCAAACAAATCCTCCTCCACTTCACCGTTCAGCCTGTCAATCCATTCCACCGCCTGAAACGATTCTGAGCAAATGCCTCTCACAAACCGTCCGCCAACTTCTTTCCCCTGATTTTTAAGCAGTATATGTATACCATATTCCTTTGCTGTTTTCACAAGCATGAGATAAAATTCTCGATTAATCTCCCATACCTGTTTATTTCCTGTCTGCAAAGGAGGCACAACCATATAATGACATCCTATCTTCCCGCACAACCTGGTGCCTTGCACAGCGCATCTTTTCATAAAGGCAATATAATTGTTCTCCTCGCCTGCTTTATAAGGAAGACTTGGTGTACCTATGGCAGAGATGCGAATATGATTCTCTCCACATTTTCCGATCAATTCCGCATATCGTTCTCCAATCGTTTCAGGGGAATATTTTTTTCCCAGCCATTCTTCTCTGCTTTTATTGCGTGACATACCGTAACTGTCATGCATATACCCCGACCTTGGAAAATGTGCGCTCGCGCACAATAATATACCTTCAAATTCCGCCCTCCCAAGATCTATGACCCCTTGCATAGGCCTTTCTGGATTGATAATGCTCTGGCAGCTTATATTCATTATTTATTCCTCTCACTATCACTTAATTGACCTTTAATCTCCGTCGAACTCGTACCCTGCGTATAGGGAAAGAATACCAGATCAGAACCATGCTGTTGTAAAAAAGCTTTTTTTGCAAGCCAAAACGGGTCATCTGCATAGTCACTTCCCGAAAACTGTGCATCAAAATGATACCTGTAAAAAGCATCCTCCGTCCCCGGCTTGTCAGCTGGAATTTCCACAGCCTCGTCCACATATCTGCACGCCTGTACGATTGCCAGGCGCTCCTTAAATGCAATATAGGGCTTCGTTTTCTTGGCCGCTATCACCTGTTCGTCCGTTACTACGCCGGCAATCAGATAATCACACTGCTCCTTTGCCCGCCGCAGAAGATTCAGGTGCCCAATATGAAACAGATCAAATACACCTGCCACATAGCCAACATGGTATCTCTTCGGCTCCGCATCTTCCTGCCTCCGTTCCAGCCGGACAGGTCTTTCATAATCTATCTGCGGATTATAAACCGAGATGCTTCTGATCTCCATTTGTTTAAGCTGCAGAAGTACATCTTCAAAAGCCTTAATACAAATGAAAACCTTAAAAGGAACATCTACGTTCTTCAGCCGCGAAGGGGGATAAATTTCTATACCAGAGACTTTCTGTCCCCATTTTTCTTTATTGTTATCCACAATGCCCGCAATCTGATAATATTGACTAAATTGCGCAATAAACCTCTCCGCATAATAGCCTGAACCAAACAAATAAAGTCTCTTATGTTCTGCATCCTTAAATATATTAGTAAACAATCTGTCATATTCTTCCTGTGTATAGTCCATTCTATGCCTGTTCGCCCAGACTGTTTTTTCATTTCTCCTGTGCAGCCGATGATACACGACCAGTTCCTTTTCATTACGCAAACTGATCAGAAATGAATTCGCAAACCTCCGCCACACGTCCTTATGCTCGTACAGATCAAAATATTTCAAGACATCATCCTTCGAGTAAAACTTCTCAAGTCCCGGACAATCTCTATAGACGAAATCGATTGTCCTGATAAAAACAGCATTCGCAGGAAATACGTCCACATAAAATTCCTGATCAAAGAACAAAAATCCATTATCTGTATGAAAGCAGTTAAGCGATACCATATCAACATACCCTCTCTTCAATATGATACCAATATCTTTCTGCTGTTCTCCAGAACCAAAAGCAAGCTTCTCCCACTTATCAATATTTGGATCGTCCTTCTTTCGCTTCTCCCATCCTGGCTCAAACTGCCGCCAATTAACTTCCGTATAAGGAACATGTTCTGAAGAACCTATGATAAGCTGCCTGAATTTTCCCAGCTCTTTTATAAATACATCCTTATCGCTCTTAAGTAATTTTCTAAAATAATCGGTCGCAATCTCTGCTTCAATATAAGGCATCACATATGCATTTTTTTCCAGCCTCGCCTCCACCACAGGAATATCGTGTTCCCTTAAATATGCCTCGCTCTCCGCCAGGACATTGATTTTTCCCTGTCCTTCCGGATACAGTGCCCTTTTTTCCACATAGTCCTTATACCGGATAATGGTAGCCATTGCCTCTTCACAGCTGCGATCTCCCTGAACGGTAATCTGATCGATCTCCACAGGCTCCCCTTCTGCCGGACATTCTATGAGAAAGGCATTCGCCATCTGGTGGAACATATTATTATCCATGAGAGCACGGTACAGTCTCTCCTCTCCAAGAAAAACCGTTTCCGGACTGTTATATTGTGGAAATACCCTTATCTCGATCGGTTCCTTCGGCAGATAAGTTTCTGACAGAATAAGCTGCGGACGTGTAAGGCAGGGGAGCACCGAATAGAACCTAAAACCAGCAAAACCGGCATCCCGCAACATCCTGTCCAATTCTGATTTTGCATAGGCGCGTCCTTCTATCTCCTTTTCCCTCTCCCAATCTATTCTGGCATAATCATCTATCCCATCAAGCACATGACAGGAAAATGCATCCTTGTCCCCACAAAAATATCGGATTCCGAGGCGGTTCTCTGTTCCAAGCAGCAAGCGCCCGGAGGTTTTGAGCAGCATTCGCAGCCTCACAAGCAGTTTCACTGGATTTACAGCCTTTTCCAGAATCCCTGCCGCCACAATATAATCATACCTCCTTTCTACATCCCGCACAGCAACGGCTAAACCTTTTTCTTCATCGCATTCTGTTTCCAGTTCGCAAACTGTGGTCATATATACACTTACACCACTATGAAGCAACGCCTCATAAAGCACCTCACACTCTACATTCCCCCCTGAAATAAAGAGTACTTCCGCCTCTGTCTCAAACGCATACCAGTTGATCAAAGCCTTAGGGAGATTCCTGATCACTTCCTCTGCCGTCATTTCCATATCTCTTATTTTCCCTTATAATTTTCGCAAAAATGTATCATTCTCAGCTATGTCAAACGAAACGATCTGTTCCGTACCGATCCTGCACGCCAGCAACTGCTGTCTCATCTCATCAGCATATTTACCATCCGGTACCACGTATACCGCATCAGGGTATAATTTATAAGCTCCGGCCAGACTGCTTACCATAAGCCCCTGCTGTTTCATTCCCTGCAGATTAAAATTATTATCACAAAACAACCTGATTTTTCCTATTTCCTGAGCTTTCAGAAGCATATGACAATACCTGCCCCTCTTTCCTCCTCCGAAAATAACAACCTCTTTCTCTCCGATTTTTCTCCTAAGCAGACATACATCATATGTTTTTGTGAGATAATCAAATCTATAAGCGTCATACAGTGATTTCGATGATTCCCAAAAAAGCTGCAGTCCAGCCCAGTTTCTCGAATTCATATCTTCCATCTGTATCACACCCTTCTGGTACAAATCTGTCAGATATATCCTGATACGATCTATATCCTCAACTGCCTCTTTCCAAAAATGCTGTGAGAAAGCCATATGATGAAATCGGGTCAGTGTCTGGTCAAGAAGCTCCAGTGCACTGTATTTTCTCCAAACAACAGGAAGACTTTGTAAAAAAGTCTCCTTATAAGAGTTCTCCTGCGTAAGAAACCGGAATGCCCTTTCATCATACGCAGATGCAGCAGCATTATCAAGGCGGTAATGGTAAATTGTCCGATTCACATACACTGCCTTTTTAGCCTTACTGTGAACCTGCAACATAAACCCAATATCCTGATACGCTGCGCCGGGCGTTTCATTGAGACGAATTGACTTGGCAAAACCGGCCCTGTACAGGCCAAGCCATAAAAATCTGTCACTGTATACAAACTCAGGATATTCCTGAGGATTCAGCATCTTTCCAAACATAGCCTCATCCTTGATCGGACAACGGATTGGCCGCTCCGCAGCCATTCCTTCCGCGACCTCTCTGTAGAATGCCCCCAGCCCTCTCACATAATCGGCATCGTTTTTCCGCGCCCATTCGTATAAAGTTCCGTACATATCCGGCTCTATAAAATCATCGGTCTCCACAATACCAATATATTTACCCCTCGCCATTTGGATTCCCATATTAACCTGATACCCATAGCTCTTCTTTTCTGAGTGGACGAAACAAATTCGATCATCCCTGTCCGCATACTCCTGTAAGACCTCCAAAGTACCATCCTCAGAACCGGCATCAATGATCAGAATCTCCATATCCTGCAGCGTCTGTGAGAGAACACTCTCTATACATGTCCTTATGTATTTTTTCACATTATAAGAAGGCATGATCACTGAGATCAATGGATTGTCTATTCTCTTCATACTGCTCTCCATTCTACCCTTTATTCTGTATACTCCAAAGTCACTATTACATATGAATCACTTGTAAAATAAATTCTGCCGCCCTTTCGCTGGCATGGCCGTCTTCCCTCACACCGTATTGTTCCAGAAAAGCCGTCACCCGGCTTTCATATGCCACCTGGTCAAACCCCTTAATACAATGTACTAAATCCTTATTCGTTTCTGCGATCGGAAACGGAAGTTCATTATAATCCAGTAGAAGGTCATACTCATGGTCAATATATTCCGCCTTATCAGTAGCAAATAAAAATACCGGCTTCTTGACAAACGCTGGTTCAAACATAATGCTGGAATAATCAGATATCATAATATCGCACGCAGATGCAAGCTCCTCACTATCCGGATAGGCACTTACATCCACCACATAACTGCCCTCTGCAAATCTGTTGCTCTCTCCGGCGACACTCGGATGCAGCCTGAGCAAGATATCCCATTCACCGCCAAACCTAAGTGACAGGGCATTTCTGATCAGAGCATAATCCAATCCGATATTTCTCGCCTCCGCCGAATGCACACCTGTTTTCTCCCTATTATATCGGTATGTCGGCGCATACAAAAGGAATTTATGGTCTTTTTCCAGATGATAATGTCCGGTCACTTTTCTTCTGCACTCGTCCGGGTGAAACATCGCATCCGTTCTGGGCGAACCCACCTGCACCGCTTCTTTCTGAAACGCAAATCCTCTCCTGAAAGATTCCGTATCAAAACAGCTCCCCGTCAACACATAATCCATGCACTGTCCGTTATATCTCCAGCGCTCTACATCCGCTGGCACGTCAGTGATCGTAGATGCATCCAAATAAAATTTTTTTAATGTTATACTCGCCCAGTGTTTCGTGTGAATATATATCTGCCCTTTCCTCTTTATAATTTCCGGTGGCATCAAAGTATTTATCACCCAAATATGCGCAGTCTCCATTTCATAAATATACTTCTTCCAGTTTCTTATCCAGACAATCCGCACTCCCTCCGGCACTTCCTCCTGCAGATCCTTCAATACCCACACAATATCAAGTTTACTACTTCTTTTTAACAATTGTTCTGTAATATATTTACCATGATCAGAATACGTGTCAAAAGACCGAAAGACAATCTTATTCCTTTGGATCGGTTTCTTACAGCAAACCTCCGCATACCATCTCATTCCGGTATTAATATCCACATCTTTGTTAACCTCAGGATACTGTTTTCTCCGGTTCGCCTCCATCATTAACAGCACATAATAATCCGTGACCCCCAGGGCCAGAAGCTGTTCCGCCATCTCCTTATAATATTTCGTACTCGTTATAAGAACAAGAATGTCTTCTTTTACATAACTGTCCAACATGGCAACAGGCAAAATTCTTACCTTTTCATTTGCAGAATCAAACGCTTCCACAATAATATCACCTGCCGTGAATCCGTGCCATCGTTTATCATTGTCCAAGATACCTGCGAGATGATATTCGTTTTTGTATTTGTTGAAAAAATAATCAGCTCCCGCTCCGATTCCAAATAGAAAAATCTTCTTCCCGCTTCTCGCATGCTCAAAATCTGTCCACGTCTGTTCCTTTATCTCTCCCTTTTCTAAAAAATACGTTTCCTGCTGTATCCCATAATCAATGATATCCATCGTCACTTTTCAATAACTCCTCCCAGAATTTAGTATGTACTTCTTTTCGACACTTCTGATATACCACATTATGGGCTTTCTCTCCAAATTCAGGCAGCAATTCTCTATGTTTCGCAAGATATCCTATCCTGTCTGCAATCTTCACATAATTTCCGATCTCCACAAGATATCCGTTGCCGTTATCACAAATGTCTTCCCGTGTTCCGGATGTGCATGTCACCACCGGAACGACACCGTTCGCCATTGCTTCAAGCTGGGATATGCTCCTGCCTTCCGAATCCGCTATATTCACATAAATGTCCTGCCTTCTCCAGAATTCGGGAATGCGCTCCCTCGGCAGAAGTCCCACAAAGCGCACACGCTCGCCCCAGCCGGAGGCAATCACCCTCTCTTTCATTTGTCCTATATAAGATCCGTCTCCTGCTATTTCAAAGATATAAGGCACTTTTCTCTCTTCCAGCTTCTCAATGACTTTCAGCATTAAATCCATTCTCTTTTGCGTTACAACGATCCTTCCTGCATAGCCTATTCTGACAGGCAGGCATACATCTGTTGTGTAAATACGCTTCATCTTTTCCTCACACGCAACCGGGCATGTGATAGAAGCGATTCTTCTCTTCGGCACACCCCTGGCTATTAAGTCTCCTTTAATATCCTCACTTACTGCGACAAAAAAATCTGTATGAGTCATATATTTGTCATAGAGCCTGTAAAGGTGTTCTTCACCGCCATGTATGACCGAAATAATACGTATCTTTTCCGGTGCAATTTGTTTTAACAGATCTGCCGCCTCCAAAAAAAATCCCGGCTTTCCCGCTATTACTGTTACCGGCATCAAATCCGTCAGATAATCCATAATGCAATGCAGAATATCTTCCCGAAACCGAATCCGCTCCTTATCCAGCACTTGATCCACGACAGGAATAAGTATGTCCTGCACCTGATATTGTCCCATATCCGTAAAAATGTGAAGATTATGAAAGCCTTGCTTTAACAATTCCACGCATAATCCTTTTGTCCATTCCTCAATCCCACCGAGTCCAAGACCGGAAATACAATCAAACACAATAGGATGCTTACAACGTTCTGCAAAATCTGCCCGCTCAATCTTTGTTCTCTGAATTAACAATACAGCTTCCAACGCTAAATCATCATACCGGATCTCATATGCCAGATCATATCCATGCTCTCCCTTTATTGCCGCCCTGATCTGTTCCTGTTCCTCCGGATCGGCAACGGTAATGCAAAAGGCAGTATCCTTGCATTCCTGCAATATTGACGGAGCCTGAATTTCAAAATTTTCTATCCGCACTCCCCATCTTGTATGCTCACTGTCTATGATCGCTTTTATGGAAATTCCCGCGCTTACCAGCAATGGCAATATCCTAATGCATCTTCTGCCGCTTCCGTATAAAATAATGTCCTGCCCCGCATGTAACATATTTTGCCTTTCCTATATCTGTATCAAACATCCTGATAAATAATATCCTCGATTGAAATAACATGACACCTAAGCTTATCCTTCAAGTTCCGGCTTATTTCTCCGTACTCCATGATCGCTGTAACGATCATACAATCTACCGATGGCAAATCATCTTCCGGTGCATATACCGGAAGACCAAGTTCCGGCTTTCTTCTGTCAACGATATAGCGAACTTTAACATCCGTATCGGCAAGTTCGTCCAGCAGGCATTTTCCCACGTCCCCTGCGCCGTAAACAGCCACAGAATACCATTTCCTTCTGGTCAGATAGTCTACTGGTCTCATTCCCTTCTGAACATTCGTCGTCCACCTGCACATCAGCTTTAACAGTCTACTGCATTTCTGCTGCTGTTTTTCTTTCTGCGCCAGCTCTGGCAGCGCTTGCACGAAAATACCCCGTTCAATTTCCCCTTTTCGGAAAAAGTGCATGTATTGCTTTCTTTTTTCCTTTACATCAATGTCAGTGTATTCAACCGATACCATGTGACGATAACAGTACAAAAAATCATCCTTTATCTGTCTTCTGACTTCTTCCCAACGTTCCGGATAACAGCGTAGATACTGTCCTGCTGTACGAACAGCATATTCACACGAATAAACAGCCGCATAGGTACGCAGTTCCTTGTCGCTTTTAAAGTATTCGGCAACAAGTCTGCCCGACTTCACCCCGTCAAAATTTGACATGCTTACATGATTTAAATCGGTAGCCTGTCCTTCATAAAGCACATAATTATAAAAAATATCTGTCAGAATGATTTTTTTCTCTGCCCTTGCATGCACCATGTTATTGACAAAATAATCCTCACTGTATTTCAGCTTCGGAAACGATAAATTCTGAAACAGTTCTTTTTTATAAAGCTTGTTACATACATAATTCGTGACATTTTTCTGGCGCAGATAGTGTCTTACACACTGTCTTTTCCCAACGATCTCTTCTTCCTTTAAACAGTCATTCCATAATATTCTACCATCCGGCCTTACTCGTCTGCATGAACATTCCACAATATCTGCATCCTGCTTCCTCATGACGGCCAGCATTCTTTCATACATATTTTCTTCAATATAGTCATCCGCATCCACAAACGTGACTACACTACCCGCAGCCTCTAATAATCCGTGGTTTCTTGCAGATGCCACTCCCTGATTTGGTTGAAAAAAATAATGTATTCGGTTATCCTTTTGAGCAAGGCTTTTAATTATTTCCGCCGAACCGTCCTCGGATCCGTCATCGACCACCAGCACTTCCAGATCTTGATGTGTCTGCTCCAATATAGAGTCCAGGCATCTTTTGATCCATGAACTGCAGTTATATACCGGGACGATGACACTTACTTTCTCTTCTATTACACTCATATTCAAACTGCATCCATTCTATCTACCATGCGTACATTACTGTTTCCGTACCTCTTAGGGAATAATGCCGAAATGCAATTTTGTAGTCTGGCCTCATTCCCAAAATCAGAGCAGGCAGCTCAATGATATCTTCCGGCTTATGGTAGACACAGATTGCAAGCTTAGGTTTCTGCTCTGTAATAACACGTCTCGCTCCCAGCAAGGCCTTCTCTTCTGCTCCCTCTATATCCATCTTAATAAATGTGACCTTCTCTTCCTGTATAACAGAATCCAAATCCGTCACTGAGATATCATAATCCGAATAGAAATCCTGTTGCTGATCCTCTATGCGCGAAGCGCCTCCCAGTCCTGATGTAAAACCTATTTTCCCCTGCCTGTCAAGCAAACCGCAATTGAACAGGCTGACATTCTCCCATTGCTCTGCCTTCTCTTTACAAAGCTCATAGTTGCTTTTTTCCGGTTCGAAAGCAAATACTCTCTCATAATTGCCGTTGCACCATTTTAGGAATCCTGCCACTGAGCCCAGATCATACACACCACCGTCCACAAAAGTTTCCTTCTCTCCTGAATACTCGAAAAAGTCAAAATACTGCTGTTTCTCCAGCGTCTCTGTTATATCCCCCAGATTGATGCATTCTCCCCTTGTCCCGTGAGCCGCCATCTTATCTCTGGCAGCTATACTGCTTTGCACAGATCCTATGACAATATCTAATTGTTCATATCTTACAATCGCTTCTTCATATGTATATACCTGAATACCATTATATTCACCTTGCTTTTTATCTTCTGTTAAATAGCAGCACCACGGATAATACCCCCACTTTTCTTTCAGCAGTCTTCCAATGTCATCCCCATCTTCCAACGTGATCCAGCATGCTATTGGATGGTCTGCTTTCCTAATCCTGCTTAATACGTTGGAAGCCGTGTCGTTGTTGTCCACCAGATCATACACATATCTGTAATACGGATTTGCGATCCCCAAAGTCACTTCCTTATCGATCTGTCGGAGTATACCACCGACATCTATTATATTCCAGTTACTTTCCGTCTGCGTAATCTGTTCCCTGATCTGCTGTCTGGATGCCTGTGATTCCATACTCAGTATGATATTTGCTTTTCTGCAGTTTGCCACTGCATCCTCAAATCGGTATACCGGCAGACTATAGACTGTTCCCTTATTCCATTCCTTGTTATCGATAAACCCCTTTACTGGGATTTCTTCCATGAATTTGCTGTCGTAAATATATCTGCCACATTCTCCTGCGCCATAAATCAGAATATCGCCGTCCAGTTTCCTGATATCTTCAAAAAGCGCTGCCAGCCGACTATCGCGATCTCTTCTTTCCCTTAAAAACGCTATTGTATTATCATTTCCCTCAACCCTAATCAAGGTCATCATCAGCCTTTTCTCAAAGATCCGCCTTGAAATATCATCGCCGATCCGGGAATATATTAACTGTATATCTGCACTGAAATGCTGTAAGTGTTGGTTCATACAATATCCTTCCATAACCTGCAACTTTAGGTTACAAGCAAAATTTGTGTCAGAATACGTTTAAACAATAAAACAATTATTCTTCAAACTACCTCTTCTCTCATAATTCCAGACGTAAAAATTCCGCCGATAATTTAATATTCTTAATACCAGCATTATCTAATCTTTCTTTTATTCCCTCATCAAGTATAGATATCAGACAAATGCACTCCTCGAGATTTTCTATGTCTGCAATCCGAAAAATTTCTTCGCCATATTTTTCAGTCTCTAACACATAGTGGTCATCTGATACCACATACCCACTGACATTATAGCCCTTGTGTTTCAAGTACCTCTGCAACTTCCTGCCATTGTATCCTGCCCCATAAATATAAATATACTCATAATCTGCTAATTTCTTCAGCAGTTCTTTTCTTTCGCCTGCAAATTCTTCGATGTATCTATAACGCTCTACGATTTTGCAGATATGAGAAAACTGATTATCCATATAATATTTACTATACACAGCATAATAATTATCAATCATACTCTCTGGTGGAATATACCGCCATGTAACTGATAATGCTGAAATGACATTTTCTAATTCATCTCTTGTAGACTGATCTATTTTGAAAGCCGCAATATTAAAAAACCCGCGTATATCATCAGTCTCGTTCGCATTATAATATTTCTCCGCAGTTACACTGCATAACAAAAGCCTTGTACAATAGCCATACGCATTATTTACCCTGCAATGCTCCGACACATCATGCAATACAACAATTGCGCCGTCTTTCAAAAACGGCAGTGCACATATAAAATCCAGAAACTCTCCCGGCATAACATGCACCGTATCCAATATCAGGAAGTCAATACCATTCCCTATCTGTTCTATAAAGCATGGTAACTCCTTCCCCAGCAAAAACTTATGGTTATCTATGTTCGGCAAATAATTCCTTACTGCATCCAGTTGGAATCCCGTCTTCTTTCCTTCTCTCTTGTAGCATTCCTCACTGATATCGACTGAATACATTTTAGCTTCCGGGCAAAACTCATTCAGGCAATTCATGATAACCGCAGTAGTTCCGCCGCCTGCAACGCCAACTTCCAATACCTTTTGAGGCCTGTGGTCACGTATTAATCCGCAAATAAACCCATGCTCCTTTTCACTCATCTCGACATATGGAGTATCCATCTTTGTCATTATTTCTATCGGTCTATAACAATATTCTACAGTACTGTACATACGTCCCCTCTTCTCACTTCTATACTAATTATATTCTCTTGTTTTATAAATTTCTTATCAATCCAGCTTCAGAATAACTCCGCCAGATTAACATTAAAATATTTCTGTATCTTATCCAGATACACATCATTGCGCTTATTATCAGCATTTTCTTTATAGAGTGCCTCATCCTGGCTTCCTTTTATCACCTTGATGGGCAGCTCGCCAAGCGCATGCGTATCTATTCCACCGAGCAGTTCCACTGTCTTCAGCCACAGATCATCTCCGCATAAAGAAGTCTCTCTGATTCCCTTTTCATCTAAAAATGTCTCCCGGTATCTGCCGCAGGGGTATAGAATACCGCCCACACCAGTGGCGCATATGCCCTTTTCCGGCCCCGTGGACTTTACGCTCCCTTCCCATAAATCATAAGGAGCAATCTTCCCGTCTCTCTTCGTCATTCTATGCCCGCGCCTGCATATAACAGCTTCCGGATATTGCAAATGTGCCTCGTATAAATCCTCCAGTAGCTTCTCATCATAAATTGTGTCATCATCTATTGTGACAATCAGGCTGTCCGGATACTCCTGCACGGCATAGAAATATTTCTTATGGGATTTCAAGTCCTTCACATTCCGCGCTATTCTTAACCCAGCTTTTACAAGCGCTTCTTCCTGCGGTATCTTCTTCCGAGAATCTTCCTCCGCCAGATACAGGACGATCGCATCCGCTTTCAATGTCTGCTCCATTATGCTTTTGACCGCGATGTGAACCAGATCCAGTCTTCCACCAAAGCTGGTCAAGGAAACCGTTATCTTTTCCCACCGATCTTCCCGCTGTTCTGCCTTGTTAATGCCGCATTGTACATTCAGCTCTTCAAAATAAGTCTCCATACTTCTCTCATATTCATAGAGCAGGCGACCCGACGCATCCAGTACCGGAAGTTTTCTGATTTTCTTATTTGCTGTAAAAATCTCAATCGCCGTCTGTTTCTCGCCTTCTCCTGGATGAATATACAGAAAATCTCTTTTGATGGCAATCTCTCTTGTCTCGCGAATTCGAGTATACTCCCTGCTGCCAATACAACCGACAAGCGTTCCATCATGGTCAAGTATGTACCAGAACCTGTCCGACAACACAGCATCAGATAAAATGCTGTCTGGATTTAAATCTCCAATATTCACTACATTATAATGTCTGTTCTTCTTCGCGCCGTAATGATCCATACTGATTTCCTCTGCATATTTTTTAATCAGCTCGCCGTTTTCTGGTAAACGTTTTACTATGTTTTATTCTTGCAAATTGCCTGAACCCAGACTATTTTCAGTGCTTTGGGCTCCTCAATTTCAAACCCCGAAATCAGCCAATCAAAGCAATGTCAAAATCACGATCAACAACTATGTCAGAGTATTAAAATTATTTCCGTCGAAACTATTTAATATCATGATCAAACTTATTGCATTATCGTAACCATATGTCGCTATTGTATCAATAATCTCGTTACCAGAAGAAACCGCCGTAACAACTATCGCATCAACCTCCAGCTTACTTTTTTCCAATAGAGAAAACTCGAAAATCTGATCCATCCCATTCGGGTTTCTATCTAACAGATATTTTACTTGAACAGCACTATTTTCCAGCTCATCATACAACCTGCATCCCAGTGTCGCCATCCCATAGATTGCTATCGTTTGTATATTATTCTGTTCGAAATATTCGCTAAGGGAACGTCCGCTTTGTCTGATTGCAAGCCATTTTATCGCTGTTGAAAACGCTGAAGCCCATTTTGTGTATGAAGTATCATGAGTACCTATGACAGAATCCTTGAAATGATTAACAGAATGGCATCTCCTTAATATCTCCAAAATATCATCGCATTTCTTGGGCGTATATGATACTATTGTTTCATCGTAGATGTTCTGCAGTTCCACACAGTGTTTTCTTGAATCAAATGTATCTTCCGCATAGCTTTGCGCGCTTTGTAAAAGCAGACTCTTTCTTCTCTCGTCACAATTTATTGCCCTTTCCATTGTATCCGCAAGAGATATACTATTACCCAATTCATACAAAAAACCTCTTTCTTCATTCTCACCAATAATTTCTGTCGTCCCTCCGCTTCTTGCGCCAATCACAATATTTCCTGCAAGCATCGCTTCTATCGTCACCCGCCCGAGTGCTTCATTCTTTGAACTGGTTATCGCATATGATGCCTGACTCCGCAATCCAGACAAATCATCCTGAAATGGCAGTATACAGATATTTCTTTCTAATCCTTCTCTTTGAATATATTTTTTCAGAGCCCATACATAATTTTCAGCTCCACCACCGACTATAATAACCTTAACGCCAACATGTCCCCTTTTTACAAGAAGTTCTACTGCCTGTATCACATCCCATTGTCCTTTTTCGGGCGTTATCATTGCTGCCACAATAAAGGTTTTGTCAAGTTGATCTCCCTGCATTATATCTCTTTTAAACCGTCTGATATTCAAACCATTGTATAACCTAAATGTTTCAATACCGTATTTTATGCCATATTGTTTTTTTACATATTCCGATATGGCAATCAGTTTATCCGCTTTTTTATAAAGGTTCACTTTTAATTCTTCATTGAGAAATTCATTTCCAAATTGTTCCTCTAATAATTCCCGTATATGCCAAACATATGGTATATGTGCCATCAGGGCAGCTATAGCTGCAAACGAGCTTACACTGGAATTGATGTGTATTAGCTGTATTTTCTCTTTCTGGATGATTGGAAGTAATTGTAATGCAGCTTCATAATTCTGCTTCAAATCCCATTTTCTCTTATCAGCGTCTACACTTCCTATTTTTACATAATCCAAAGAGAATTGAATCTTATGACACTTAATTTCCAATTCAACAAATTTATCTTCGATATGGGCAACATCCCGAACTACAACAATCGGATTTACTTTTTCCTTTATTTCAGTTAATATATCTAATAGTGACTGTCCCGCCCCTCCAAAAACAGTATCATTAAATATGTACATAATATTTCTCTTGTCTGCACTCTGCCCATTCATCTGGTCATTTCTCAATTTTTCTGCATCACGCTTCACTTTTCACTTTTATGATGTTTGTAGAAACAAAAACACCATTTTCCCTTTCTTTACATTCTATATAATAATTCATGCAATTCGGCCCACCTAACGCCTATTTCATATACTGGCTCCTATTATATACATATTCTATAATTCCCGATATTCATGGCTCAAATAACACTTCATATATGTTTCTACCAGTTTTGACAAAATCTCGCTATATAAAAAATAATCCCTTTCTTTTCGAAAACCCATTTTTTCCAATTGATCTGCCATTTCATCCTCATAATCCCAAGATGCTACAATGATTTTATTATCCCTTGTTAATTTCTGAGGCGATAACACATTTCTATCGTGAAATGTCAGAGTGCTGCTGTCTACCTTTCTGTCTACAAAGAACTCCACATCCAGATCCAGCTGCATCAATAGACGATACATATCCTCCCCAATAATTCCTGTACCCCACACCACATAGGAAGCCTCTGTAAAATATTCCAGCATTGATGATTTCAATTTCGGATAATCCGCCAGACACTGGTTTCTAATGCTCATTCTGACATCTGCCATCGCCTGTTCTTTATCATAGAGGCTGTTAATCTTTTCCCGCCATTCTGCTTTTTGCAAGTTATCATACTTTTCACACCTCTCAAGCGCAGCCAGTGCAATTTTCCTTGCCTCCCTAACTGTCTGATCTAGTTTTGTATTGGAAATACCCGTTCGGCTAAAGTTGGTAAACACATCCTCCACACACATAATTTCCGTTCCCGAATCATATACCCGCAGCATCCATTCAAAATCACCGCCAATCTTATAGCTGGTATTAAATCCGCCTAAGCGGTCAAATATTTCTCTGCGCGTAAACGTTGCCGGCTGTGCATAAATCATTGCCATCCGTATGTTTTCTTTGTCACTTTCCCAAATACTCACATATTTTTCCCATTTTCCTTTTTGCAGTTCTTGCACCCGTCCAATTAGAATCATGGGATTGTATTTCCCATAATAGCGATTCACTGTTGCTAACGTATTGTCCTCATACCAGTCATCACTGTTGAGAAATGCTATAATTTCACCTGTTGCTTTTGCGATCCCCTTATTCATGGCATCATAAAGACCATCGTCGTCCTCACTGATCCAGCAAGAAACGAACTCTTCATATCTTTTTATTATCTCAACCGTACCATCTGTTGAACCGCCGTCTATTATAATATATTCCAAGTCATCATACATCTGATTCTGAACACTTCGTATGGTTCTCTCGATTGTCTTTACACTGTTTAGACAAACCGTGATAACAGAAATTTTCACACTACTCCCCCTCTCCATAACACCAGATAAATATTTTTTCTGTATATCTATATTCTTAAAATATCTTCCAGTCTTTTCTCCAATACATCATCAAATTTCTCATACTGTATTTTTATCTTCTCCATCAAAATAATAGTGTAACAATATTATCTCCTACCCTATATCCCAAACCATTTAGCTTTTTTTCTATTTTTACAAACGTCTTTTCGGTCAACGTAACCAACAGCAAGGTCTTAGCACGATCCAACAGCATCAAATCTTCATCCTTGTAATAAACCCTTTCCGCCGCAGATTCCGTGTAATTATCCACCACAATGCAGTCACCTATACCATACTTTTCCATTTTATCCGCAACATATCTTCCCGCCCATCCAAACCCATAAATGACAATTTTCTGGTCTGCGCTAGGCTGTAAATGATCTATCTTTTCATCTATTATTCTTTGTTCTCTCAAATGGAGTGTAAAACTTGCGTCATACGTCCTGACATCACCGCCAAATCCTAATTTAAACGCCGCAATCGTCCTCAACTCATCATTATCATTTCCTATTCCTCCGTAATCGTACACTTCATATCCAAGCTCCTTAAACGCGAGAATATCTTTATAGTGCAGCATTCTGTTTGCCCGTCCAATCAGGTTTCTATACTCCGAATTCTCACTTTCCCTAAACATAGAAGCTGATGTTGCAAGCATGACCTTCTTTTCTTTTTGATCAAGATAATATGCGTGCTCTACCAATATATTGCCCCCATTGTCACAACATTTTGTGATAGCATACATTCCCTGTTCCGCCAATGCCATTACTCTCGCTCTGTTAATATGACGCATCTTTTTTGAGTCAGCAAATTTATCATAATACGCAGCATATTCTGCCATATCATCTTCCGACAGATTTGTAATCGCTTCTGTATGCAAATTATCACGTTTTATCGCCCTCTGTACTTCATATCGTGTATTTTTTTTCATCCTGTCTATTATTTCATCCGTCGGACAGGTCAGTGCACATTCCAACGACTGTGCCGGTTTCTTCCAGTAGCCTTGGTACTCATTAAATGTCATGATCATCTTATACTGTTCATATATATCATCATGTACATTCAGCGGATACCATACCTGCAGTACGTCATATGTGCTGTAAATTTTTTCAATTATCTGACTATTTAGTCCATCGCTCCAATAGACGGAGTACACTAAAAGACCATCGTCACTATATTGGAATTCCATGAATCCGTTTCCTCATCTGAACATATTTTTGCCGTTTTTCATATTAAACAAATCATTCCACTGCGTTTTCAACAGTCCAATATACAAATTATCTTCTTTCCGTTCTCTCCACAGGTAATTCCCCGGAAGTCCAAATCCCTTTTTAGTTCCATACATAATTTCCTGCGGAATAACTTCTTTATATGCATCTTTTAGGCATCCCTTTAACTCGCCGTCCGATAAGCATTCTTCCTGTGAAAGCGAAAACCCGAACTCTACAATCCGCTGTGCCAAAAACGGAACCCTTGCCTCCAATGAAACAGCCATGCTTGCCCTGTCTACCTTAGTCAATACCGCTTCTGAAAGATATGTTTTTAAGTCCAGATACCTCATTCTTGTATATACTGGCAAATCTTCTACATAAAACTTTCTATAATGCCAGTACGGATCATATGATTTCGGAATTTTCCAGCGTTTTCTCAATATTTCCGTCGTTTCCCCTGTCGGACAATATTTCTTCTGCACTTCCTCAACAGGCAACTTGTCCCCTAATAACTGAATACTTTTATATCTGGCATATCCGCCGAAAACCTCATCTCCGCCATCACCTGTCAATACAACCGTACATTTTTCCCTGGCCAGTTTAGACACCAGATATGTTGGAAATGCAGATTCATCCCCAAGCGGTTCGTCGTACCATGTGGCCATGCAGCCTTTCAGCTCACGAAAATCCCTGCCTTCCATTTTTTTGCATAACAGGTCAATATGATTTTCCTGACAAAATCTTTGAACCAGAAAGGACTCGTCACGTTCTATTTCCTCAAATCCGATTGAAAATGCCCGAAGATCAGAATTAAATTGTTTAGCTTCGTAGGACACAATGCTTGAGTCAATCCCACCACTTAAAAATATTCCCAAGGGAACATCTGATATCATTTGTTCTTTCACTGTTTTTTTTAACAGGAAACGCAATTCCTCCGCTATATCTTCACGTTTTCTTTTTCTTGCTACAGTAACATTAACATGAAGACTCCAGTATCTCTTTACATCCTCAATTTTATTGGCAGATAAATCAAATGTCATCATCGTCGCAGGACGCAGCTTATACACATTTTTATATAAACTTTTGGGCTCAGGTATGTATTGATAGAACAAATAATCATATAACGCTGTAAAATCAATATGCAATTTTCTGTCATCAATTATCTTCTCCAGTGCCTTAAGTTCTGATGCAAACGCAAAATCCTGACCATCATAATAATAGTAAAATGGTTTTACGCCAATACGATCCCTGTATATCAATAATTTCTGAATTCTCTCATCATAAATTACGATTGCGAAAATTCCGTCAATTCTTTTCACGAAGTCCTGTCCATATTCCAAATACGCATTTAATATAACCTCAGTATCTGAAGTTGTCCTAAAATCATATTTCTGTGAAAGCTGTTCTTTCAAATCCTGATATCCATAAATTTCTCCGTTAAATACAATGTGTACTTTTTCATCTGCACCACTCATTGGCTGCATCGCCGTCTGTGATAAGTCCTGTATGGCCAGTCTACAAAATCCTAAACAAACCGAATTATATTTCTTTATCTGATTTCCATCTGGTCCACGATGCAGTATGCTTTTCAAACCATCTGCATAGTTCCAATTTTTTTTGGTTCCTCCCAGTATTCCGCACATTCACAGTTCACCCTTTATCCTTCATACAAAAGCTCTTCTAACGAAATAACCGTACACTTTGTATACCTTTTAAGATTCCTTTCTATGACATCCATATCATTTATTACCGTAACAATAATTGCATCTACATCTGAAATGTGCTCTTTCAATGGCATGACCTCCACATCCTGCCAATGTCCTTTAACAGCTTGATCTATTACGTAAGCTACCTTGACTCTACTTCCCTTCAATTGAGTCACAACATGTCTCCCCAGTGCTCCAAGCCCATATACTGCAACCGTTTTTATATGACGTTCCTCAAGAATGGACTCCAAACTTTTGCCTTCTTCATAAATGGTTATCCACCGCTCTGCCAGATAATAAAAGGATTCAAAATTTTTTTTCTTGGCTACATTCTGCTTGTCAATTGAGCTGCATATATATTTTTTTAGGGCTGCACTTCCCACTATCACTGTACCACCCATGATATATTTACAAACTTTATTCATCATTAATTGCCCTCAACCCATATTCTTCCAAGGTTACACCAATGTAACTTTGTGTAATCCTCTCAAACAGAATTTGCAGATCCCTGTACAGCTTTTCAATCTGTTCGTCTGTCTGAAATGTTGGACTTCCCTTTGGCATCAGTTCAGATGAATGAAGCATGAACATCAGATAATCCCTGTCAGAATTTTCTATCTGCTCCACCATCCGCAACATATCTTCCAGATTCCTATTGCGTGGACGCAGCCATGTCGTCTTTCCTTCCTGAAATGGAATCACTGTAACAGGGACTTCCAATATACCCTGTCTGTAATGGACATCTGACCTTTCTCCGGAGTAATCCGGCCCCATAAATCCCGGCGTTCTACCCATGCTGTCTGCCCACGATTTTAATGGGGTAATGGAACAGTCAATCACGTATCCATATTTATGCAGTATCCGGAAATATTCCTCGTTAACTGCCCATCGTCCCGCCCTATGCGAAATCGGCATAAATCCGAATACGCTTATAAACAACTCCGTAATTGCTTTAATCTTTGCCTCCATTACGTCAACAGGATATTCGATCAGATACGGTTTCCCTGATTTTTCATTTACTGGAAGCTCATAAAAAGGCGGCGTATTCCATGCATGCAAATGCATACCAATCTCACAATGTCCTGCTGCCCGTTCCCTTTTTACAAATTCTACATATTCCTGATTCTGGATCATTTCCCAGTTTGTCAGCCAAGTCGGTTTAAATCCAAACTCATTGCATAAACTTTGAAATCTTGGAATATACCTTGAATTGTTGGTTCCAATCTCCGTGCCTTCTTTCCAGTCCCAAAGATTATCTCCCTCTGTGTCAATGGTAATAATAAAACTTTTCCTTTTCATCTATACATCTCCCCATGTATATTGAAATCCATGTTTCTGTATATGTTTTAAAACTTCCTCCTCGTAGCACTGTCCCACGGAAATAACTACTATTGCTTTATCCCTATGTTCATACAAATCCGTGAGTTCAAAAACCGGAATATTCCTAACCGAGCTCTGACAAATTGATTTATCTGTTACTGCAAAACAAATAAAAGCCCAGTCATCCCGTTCCTCAAGCAAACGATACATAACCTCCCTTCCAAGTTTTCCCGCTCCATAGACTATGACCTCCTTTTTATCCCTTAATTCCAGAAGCATCCTATTCCTGAAGCAGACATTCTTAGAAACAGTGTTCTCTATAATATCAATCCACTGATTCAATATATTTTCATTGGAATACACTTCCACAAACTTCAAAGCATTCGCTATGATTTTTTCCCTCATCACCTCATCGGTTAGAACTTTTCGCATAGCCCGGCACAGATAATCCGTCTCTCCTGTATCATCCGTTTTAGCGTCCTCAACCAGAATGCCATTTTCACAAATTTCATAACCATTTATTTTCCTGCTATAATCCTTATCCCCTGCAATCAACTCTCTTGGTCCCGACATACAGTCTACTGAAACAACCGGCGTCTTTAACACCATGGATTCTAATAGTACATTTGAGAAACCCTCTACTCTGGAGGTTAGGACAAATACATCAGCATATTGATAATAGTGAAAGGGGTTCTCCTGATAAGACAATATCTTCACTTTTTTCATTAAACCCATCTCAGTAATCCGCTCTTGAAGATGCATTTCTTCAGAACCCGAGCCAATGATCAAAAGTCTCACATCTTCCTGCTTTGTCAAATGTAAAAATTGAACCAAAAGCTTTTCTTGGTTTTTCACTTTTTCCAATCTGCCAATATGTAATACAAGTTTTGCCTGACCCTTAAATGCCCGTAAAGTTTCATCTCTTCCATTTTGTTGATTTGCTTTTCTTAATATCATATCCTTGTCAAGGAAGTTATAAATCACTGTCACCCCATCCGGTGATAGGCCATAATTCTGAATCAAATCCTTCCTGCATCCCTCTGAAAGAGCAATAAGATGATCTGCCCCCTGATTGACCCATCTTATATTATGGTCTACCCTTTTAGGAAGTGTCCTATGACTCAATGTGGTTCTGATGGAAAAAATGACAGTTTCTTTCCCCTTTGACAAAATATTCAAAATATTACTGTGCTCCATGAAACTAATTGCACAGTCAATATGATATCGCTCCTTCAATTCTTTTAAAAAATGTGCTTTTGATTTCCCATCCTCTGACAAAACAATTTTTGTCCCACCATAATCATAAATAGCTTCCGAATCCTCTTCGACGAAAAGATATACATTATATATAGTACACAAGCATTTCGATAATAGTCCTGCAATCCTTTCAGCCCCGCCTCCTCGCAATTCCGGAATTATAATAGCTATGTTTTTCTTTATCATCTTATATTCTCCAGCAGCGTTTTATCCTTTATCCATCAACAATCTTTCGATATTTCATTCTCAACAATTTAGCCTCATCATATGGTAAACACAAAATATTATTTCCCTCATTTGTTTCGTCTTTACTTATTTTCCTATATCTAACGATTTCTACATCTTCTCCATGATACACGGTGCACATTCTTGGAAAAATATTCATTTTACCATAATCCGTGCTGCGCAAAAGACGATAAATATCCCGTGACGGTTCTTCGAGCGAAAATCTGCCATCTCCCGGCACTTCCCAGGAACGATAGATCCGTCTGTCAGCCGTAATACCTTGTGTCTTCCCATCAACTAAGCCGCTGAAAACTCCGGCAAAAATCTCTTTAAATCCTTCAAATGCAAGATTCATTAAGACTTCGTCCAATTCGTATGCCTTCATATCTTCCCCGATTGCACAGTGTTTCTGACAAATAATATTTCCTGCATCTATACTACCTGTCACATAATGCCAGGTAATTCCTGTTTGTTCTTCTCCCATATATATTGCCCAGCTCGGGGCATTTCTGCCCGGATAAGCCGGTAATAATGCATTGTGATAATTTATAATTATCACATTTTCTTTTTCCACCACTCTTTCGGGAAATAAGTACGTGTTATATGCACTGATAATTAAAACTTTCTCCTGTATTGCATTTAAATAAGAAGCAAGATCTTCTTTATTGAAAATCTGTTTAAACGCAATCATTTTACTTTGGCAAATCTTTCCAATAACACTAAACTGCTGAATTTCATGTTCTATATACTCTAAAAGGAAACTATAACCTTGCTGCAGATCGTTTAAATAGATCAAAATATCTCCTGCAATCTTTCCATCCCCCATGATAATGATTCTCTCAAATCTTTCTCTTTTCATTTTCACCTCATATACTTAATCAAGTTCTATCACAAAAACTCTTGCAGCTTTACCCTGTCAATTTTTCCGTTTGCATTCATCGGCATCTCTTGCAGAGTAATAATTTTACGAGGGAGCATATATTGCGGAATAAGCTTCGAAATTTCATTAATAACATATGCTTTGTCTAATTCCACATTTAGGAATAATACAATCCTGTGATGTTTCTCATCGTACAGACAACAGCAAAGCGTTACTTCCTTCAAAGAAGAAGCTGCCGTTCAAATTTCACCCAATTCAATCCTATGTCCCAAATGTTTAATCTGAAAATCTTTTCTTGACAGGTAGATAAGTTCCCGTTGCGCATTATACTTTACCAAGTCCCCCGTCCGATAAATAATCTCTGGTACAAACACGTTTAACGGATTTTGTACAAACGATTCCCTTGTTTTATCCGGATTATTATAATACCCTGGAGAAAGTGAGGTTCCTCTAACACATAATTCTCCGATTTCATTGACTGCGGCCAGCTCATTCTGATTATTCAATACCAATATATCCGTATTCGCTGCTGGAATACCTATTGGCAGTGGCTCATCATCTGCAAACTCCCGGTCAACAATATAGTATGTGCAGCTAACCGTAATCTCTGCCGGTCCATAAAGATTAACGTATAACACATTCGGCAAAAACCTGCGCCATACATTTAATTGCTTGTTAGGCATCACCTCACCGCAAAACAGTACCCGTTGTAATGTATCCGACAAGTCAATCTTTCGAAACGCCGCTGGCTGAGCAGCAACAATCAAAGCTGAAGGCACCCAGATAATTGTATTGATTTTTTTCTCCTTCAAATATTCCAGTAGCAGATTTGGCTGGGAAAACAGCGTTTTTGGAATTATGTATGTAGTTGATCCATTTTTTATTGCAGCATATATGTCTGGAATCGAAAGATCAAAATGAAATGGCGCCTGATTGCCAAAGGAATCTGTTTCTTTAAAAGAAAATGTATCTGTCATCCATTCAATATAATCTATCACCGAACGATGTGTAATCGCCACCCCCTTAGGTATTCCCGTGGAACCCGATGTAAATAAAACATACAATAAATCCGTGTCAATTCCTTTCTGTCTTATCACTTCAATCTCACTTTCGGATCCCTCCGCTTCGTCCACATCTTCAAAAATCAGACACTCATGTCTATTATCAAATTTACTAAACACCGGCAGTAAATTACCGCTTGTGATAACAAGGGCAGGCTGCAAAGTCTCCAATATCTTATCAACTCTGCTTTCCGGCATATCAACATCAATCGGTATATAGAAATTCCCGCTATATGCAACCCCCATAAAAGAAATCAGGGTATCCACTCCTCTTTCAAAAAAAACTACAACCGGTTTGCGAAATATCCCCTTTTTTATAATACGTGTTCCAATCGCTCGAGCCTGTCTCTGCAATTCCCTAAATGTAATCGTTTTCTTTTCATCTACAAACGCTGCTTTTAATGGAAACCGTAAAGCAGTTTCATCTAACCAATATGTAACATTTGTCTTCATTTCTGTTTCATCTAACCTCTCTATGCCCAAATTGCAAAACTATAATTTCAAAATTTTTTTTGCCATCTTAATAATGGTGTCTTTATTTTCAAAATTTTCAGCAATCAAATTTTCCGTATCTATTTCTATGTCAAACTTTTCCTCTATTTCTGCAACAATCTCTATAATTTCAAAAGAATTGATAATACCGTCAACAATCATACTATTACCATCATATGTTAAAATGTCTTCATTAATACACTTTAAAATCTCCAATATTTTCTCTTCCATAAAAACCTCCATTAATATACCGATACATCGACAGTTATTTCTTCTGTTTGGCTTTCTTATCACTATAATTCGATAAAATTTACACCATACTTTGGCAGTTCTTCTTTTAACACTTTATTATATTTGTCTATTTTCGAGCTGTTGCTCCCCATTACGCGAAATCTATATGCAATCCTTAATGGCTTCGCTATACACTGTGCAAAAAACTTAGCATCCAATGCGGACTGGATAACTGAAATATCTTTCCCTGTATAATCCAAATAGTATGTTGGAATTAAATTGAAATAAGGAACATATTCATCTCCCGGAATTATTTTAATTTTCCTATTATCCTGATTCAGTTTTGACATTTCTATAACGCATTCTACAAAGCCGTACTCCGCTGACTCAAGATTCCCAGGTATAAATACAATCAATTCGTCCACTTTACCACACATCTTTTGCAACGGTTCCAAATACAAATCCGGAATTACATTTCCTTCCACCACCAGACACCCCCTTATTATATTTGCCTGCTGCTTCTCATCAGTAAAATACCGTTCAAGATACATTGTTTTTATATAAGTACCTAAAATATCACCATAATTTTGAACCTCAAATCGAACTTCCACATCACTCTCAGATACGCTATTCCCTTCTTTTTGCATGTATGCTTTAATTTTGCTATAAAGTGTATCAGCTATCATTTCAGTAATTTTATGATTAATATGGGCAAATGATCCCAAACACCACTCAGCAGGAATATTATTTTTCTCAAAAATATTTCTCAATTCCACTGACTCAATACCTGCATATGTATTTTCACCGGTCCATATAATTACAACATCACCATGTCGAAATTCCGTTTGCTGTAATACCTCAAAAACGCTTGAATACATGCCATAATTTTCTACGCAATAATTAATTCCGTCCATATTTATTTTCTTTTGCAGTTGGCTTTCTATTGTATATTGATCCTCCAAATAGGCACCCATAATAATACAATTGCCAAACATATAAACTTTCCCCTGACAGTTTTCCGGTTGAAAACAAGTTTTGCGCTTCCCGTTTTCAACATTATAATAAACACTGCTATAATCACTAATGCCTTTGCTTTGCATTATATGTCCTTGAATAATTTCTTGTTGAGCAATCCCCTTAATATAATCTTCATTATTCAAAAGTTCCGCGAAGAATTCTTTTCCTATTGACGATTCAACCGGCCAAAATTCTCCTGTCTTTAATTGAAATTCTTTTACATACCTCAAATATCTTCTGACTATGTTTTTTATATAATCAGACATATAATAGGTATCATTATAAAGCGCTAATACTTTTACTCCCTTCTCTTGTAATGATGTAAAGCACTCTTTTGCGCATTCTCCCTCGATGGCTATACCATAATGTTTTAGCCTCTCTTGTTTATCAAACTTATCAATTTCTCTGTATAATTTTGAAAAAGTGACTATATCAGCCCTGATTTCCATGTCCGCAAATCCGGCCGCCTGAATACACATCATACCCCTGCGCTCATCCTCATCCACCATTACAAATAAGGCGCACTCCGATTCCCGAAGAAACTGTTTCCATGCCTGTTCCTTTTGAATTAAGCATAAATCACTTTTCTCAGCCAATAACTTCATTATTGTCTCTTTTGTTCTTTTTTTGTACGCTGTCGGCTCAATTACATATATTCTTTTGTAATACTTCTCCTTCAAATATTGATTCAATCTAGCCCACACATTTTTTTGTGATGCAATCCATTGAATCCATACTGGCTCTGCATCATCCCATCTGGAATAATCACCTTGCAAAATTCCCGATTTTATCACTGGAATCTTTTGTATATTATTCTTCCGGGCAAATATCTCCTTTGCTCTGTCTTCCTGAAAATCATTTATATACAAAAATGACTTGGCTATTGACACCTGCCCACACTCCATATGATGGAGAATATCTCCCAGACAGACAATCCCATATACCTTCTTATCTATAGTTAAATAGACAATATCTGATGTTTTATTCACAAGCAATTCACGTATCTGCTCAAACTCTATTAAATCAGTCTGCTCTTTCAGCTCATATACAGCAAGTTCTTTTAACGATCTTTTCCTCATATCTTTTTCTCTCAACTTATTTTCTGGCAAAAATCTGTCAACGAAATAATTTCCATTCTGCCATATTTATTTAGCAGACTTTCTCGAATTTGATCATATTCATAACATGGCGTAACAACAACTGGTATATTAGTTGGATAATCCACATTTTCTCCATACAATATAATGCGTACACCTTCATAAAAAACTTCTTTTGGGGATTTATCAATAAAATAAAGCACCTTACATTTATTTTTTATTTTTTGAAAAAAATGCTTTCCAACTCTCCCACATCCATATATGATTATTGCCGCTGGCATCGGTCTATCCAGTATGATATTATCAATTTGTGTAATAAGATCAAATCGATAAGCTAACATCCTATTTTCTTTTTCCAAATCAAAGACCAAATTTCTATACCGCTTATTTTCATCATAATTATTCAATATAAACATAATTAAATCTTCATTGCTATCAAATAATTTTCTCAGTTCAGTAATTAATCGTTCTTTATAAGATGCTTTTGACCTATAAAAAGGCTCTGATAAATCTCTACCATTCTTAATCTCATTTCCAACAATAAAAACAATTTTGTTTTCACAATTTCTCCTTTTAATTATGCTATTAATGTACTCTGCATGTTCCTGTATGTATGTCAATTCCTCTTCATTATAAACAGCTCTTATAAAACAGGTTTTTTGTTTAATTTGTTCTCTGAAATAATCAATACGCCGCATATACTTTGCGTTAATTGAATCATACTCGTCTTCAAAAGAAACTTTTATCTCATGTCCCATATGAAAATCATACTGTCTATCTATAATCTGCATACCATTACAATTTAGCCTTATATTTTCCCGTTTTAGAAAATCTTTGAAATCGGTTTCCAAGCATTTCAACACTCCGCTAAAATCATTGCTGATATACCAGTCAAACGGTCCGGATACACTTCTGATTCCCAATTTAGACATTGCTGCTGCGACCCCACAATAATGTCCTAGTGAAATGAAATTATCAAACATATTAATTTTTCTCCCTCATAAATAAACTTCTTGTATTTACTTCATATTTTATGTTTCCCAACCCACCTTACAAATTGTCCATCACCTACACTTAATCGAGTTTCAACTACTTTAATATCAGACATAGAGTAACCGTTTTTCCATAGTACATATGGTAATGAAACTTGATCTCTTTTAGAAAACTGTTCTAGCTGAATCCACCATTCCTTCATTATTCTTTTACAAACCGGATTATTGTGTTCCCTGATCAACACACCACATGCCAAAACTCCAAAATCCGCCGGCATTCCTTCTAACCAATATTTTTCCATTTGCCGCATAAGAAGTTTTTCATCTTCCCGTTTATTCTGCAACACACTCATGGCTTCTCGATATATACTTTTCCAAGGCATTGGACAATAAACTGTAAGTTTTGTTTTTGGAAGTGTATTGACGAAATCAACCATGGAATCCTTTAGTTGTATGCTTCCATCAAAATATATTGAAAATCTATATTTCGGAAAAATCTTATAAGCATTAATTTTACAATATCTATTTTTCCTTGTAATATCAGTAATATAATCTGGAACCACTTTCGCTATGTCAATATATTGAAAAACAGTTGTATATTCCGGTTCTCTATCTGATATTATAAAATAATCGCATTCTGGTGAGATAACCAGCGGTTCTATTAGATCGTCATAATTTCCTAAAATACATGTGTAGACCGCTATCTTTTTTCTCTTCATAAATGGAAAAATTTGGGTAGTCTCCTCCTCGTATAAATCGTTAAATTGAATAATATGTTCCACACCCATTTCTTTTAATTGGCTGGTTATTTCATCACCGTACCCTAAACCCACCATCACAAAACATATAATTTTATCTTTCTTTCTCAGTTCCTCTGGTGATATACATTTTATTCCATCTACTATTTCTGTTCCCCAAAGTAAATCATTACTATCACAATAATAATCTATAGTTATGCCTCTTTTTTTAATAAAGGGTAATCCAAATTCACTTCCTACATATCCTGCTCCCCATATGCATACTTCATACTCTTTACTTTTTGCTAATTCTAGTTTTTTTTTATCCGCTTCGCTTAACATACCTTTTACCTCTTCTTATGCTCTACCATCCTCATATATCTTTTCAAATGCCTCCGCATATGTTTTCATCCCCCATCCCTTTCGTTCCATAATGCTATACATATCTTCCCTTGCATAACCTTTTTTATATTTCAGTATGCGATCTACCCAGATTTTTTTATCCAGATCCAGAAATTCAATATTATCCGTGATCTTTGCTTTTTCAGGTATTTTTTTGCTCGTCAGACACTTTAATCCAGCCGCCTGCGCTTCTATCAGGACAATGCCAAACCCCTCAAATCTTGACGGAAATGCAAATATATCCATAGCCTGCATCAAACCGCCGACATCTTCCCGCTTCCCTGTATAAATGACCTTATCTTCCAATTTATATTCACTTACCTTAGCTTTAATTGTTTCTTCAAGTTCTCCAGTCCCAACCAGCAGCAGCTTGACCTGACTGTCCTCCCTGATAATTTCTCTAAATACCTCAAGCAGGAATTCGTGGTTCTTCTGATACGCAAATCTCCCCACATGACCGATTACATATTCATTTCCAATTCCCATTTCTGTTCTGTATCGTTTCCTGACATCCGCATTATATTTATACTGCTCCAATGCCACACCATACGGAATAATTTTAATTTTTTCCTTCGGTATCCTGTCCCCATACAACCATTGTGCTGCCTCTTCGGAACATGCCGCAAAATCCGTTGCTATATTCTCAGACAGTACTTCCCTGTATTTAAAATGCAGTTTTCTCGCTGCTTCTCTCGATTGATTCTCCCTGATATGGACATCTGTATTATTGCCATATATAATTACTTTATGAATATTCATTTCCTTTGCTATCTCTTCAACTACAAAGCCTCTCCACCACGATGTCTGTAACTGCACCACATCATATCCGTTAGTAAAAATCTCTTTTACTTCTCTTGCAAATAATACGAGATCATCCTCTGCATAAGCAGATAAGTAATATATGTTACATCCTTCTTTTTCCAATTCATCTGCGAAATCCAATTTATCGCTCATAGTCACAAAGTCGAAATGAAATCTCTCCCTGTCAATATATTTCCATAATTCCAATACAGATTTCGTCACTCCTCCTGCCGTATTCGCTATTGTAAAATGAATAACACGTATTTTTCCCATCATATGCACCACCTTATCTCGTCTAAATCTTTTGTCGAAACAGTTTTAACCCAGCCTTCTTCTCTTAACATCTTCTCTTTTCTTACTTTTCAATTATGCCATATTATTTCTGGCAAGATGATTCTGCTTATTTCTCTTGCAATAATTTGGTTGCCTTTTTCCCACACATGACAATGATCCATATAAACATCCTTTTCATCGTCAAAGATATGAGATAAGTCCTGTATATACACTGGCAATTCGGTCATCTGGTTTAATTGTTTTCTAAAAGACTCATTTATTAAATGATTTATCACCGGACTATCCACTGAAAGGAGTATATTTTTTTCATCTTCCGTTTTTCCATTTTTACTACTTAGCATTGGCTGACAAAAACCATAAAATCTGATATTTCGATCTGATGCTATAGCATGCATGGTTCGCATATTTGACAACCATTTCTCAAACCTATCCTGATTCGTCTCAATTCCATAATATACCGAACCATTTTTCTCATAAAAAAGACCATCGACTTCATCATTTTCCATGTTTTCACTGGCAAACTTAAATATTTTATTTAAGTATCCGTTTGTCAATAAATATGGAAGCCTCAAAGTCATATCACAAAATCCATCATATACTATGATCATATCGGGTTTTAATGGAATCACATCTCGTATCAGCTTTAACAATTCCTGCCCAGATGTATAAGCAACTACTCCACCGTTATAAACCGTAATATGTTCTAACCCCTTATTATGCAATTCATCATACATAAGTTCTGGCCATGACCTAAAAGAAAAAAGTTTTCCATCCGTTGTCGAATTTCCCAAGACCGCTATCTTAAAGTCTTTTTCCTTATCATCTCCATAAACTGTAATGCCTGGATATTTGCTATCAGCCAAATAATTGTTTCCCAAATTCACATCCATTATCTGCTTTCTATTCGCTGCTTCATAATTTCCCCCTTGAAAACAGATATAATTTTTATGCCCTATAAGCCCAAGTTCATCAAGTCTTCTCACTCTCTTTTTATCATACACCCATATAAAATAATTTTTTTCATTTAATACTTCTTCAACATATTTCACATCGTATATACCATATATAGCATTTCTTTCCATATCAGACTCATCAATCAAAAATCCCCCAAAGTCAATATCCAATAACTTTAAATATTTTGGAAGCTGGCTCTCAATGTTGCCTGTACCGTAAACATATACTTTTTTCCCGATAAAAAAAGCAAAGTCACCAAACCAAGTCTTCAAGTCAAACATATTTTTTATGTAATGACCAATATGGGACTTTTTCACATCGTTTTCCACAAAGCAAAAATGAAATCGGTTTTCATATTTCCCCCTGAGACATAAGTCAATCTCCTCCCACCTTTCCATTGCTTCTATAATTGTCAATTTCCTTGGCATTTTCTCTATATATTCCGGAGTGTGAACGGGCAGCCCACACTTATATGTACCTTCCAAATTCCTATTGGAATCAATATAACACTCTATTTTTATTCCTTGCTCTGACAATATTTTAAATACTCGTTTACCTGTAATTCCGCTGCCCCAGATTACAACGTTCTTCCGCGTCAGTTCTGGATTAATTACTCTCGCATTATGCACACTTTTCGAAAGTTCTACATCGAATCCGCCTAGATAAGTATCATATAAGACAACAGAATTTTCTCTGTCCAACATATTGATATCATAGATCTTTTTATTATACATTTTCAGGTTAAACATTGACTTCCTATCCGTTGCAAACCCCTTAATATATATCCCTTTCTTCAATAAACAGACAAAAAAACGCTGCGCTTCCAAATGCCCTTTATAAGAATCATTCATCCATATGTATTTATCCAATGATCTATAAATTTGGGAGTCAAACAATAAAAGTTCCTTTGCTGCTTTCCCTATATTGCTTTTGAAATCCATAATCGATTATGACTCCTTTTTTAATATATTCTCTTTATGGACAAAATCCTCGTATACATATTTTTATTGCAAACCCGCCTTATCCCTAAAATAGGCAATCGTATTTTCCAATCCTTTTTTCATATTAACAGCGGGCATCCAGTTCAGTTCCCTTTGCGCTATTTCAATAACTGGGCGTCTCTGCATAGGATCGTCCTGCGGTCGCGGTTTAAATACTACCTGTGATTTAGATTTTGTCAGTCTGATAATATATTCAGCCAGCTGCAGCATCGTAAACTCTTCCGGATTACCTAAATTAACCGGTCCCGTAAACCCTTCTTTACTAGCCATCATTTTTATCATTCCATCAATCAAATCATCTACATAGCAAAAACTTCTTGTCTGAGTACCGTCTCCATAAATTGTAATGTCTTCCCCTCTTAATGCCTGTACAATAAAATTGGAAACAACTCTGCCATCATTAATACTCATTCTCGGACCATATGTATTAAAAATTCTTACAACCTTTATATCTACCTTATGCTGTCTGTAATAATCAAAAAATAAGGTCTCAGCCATCCGCTTCCCTTCATCATAACAGGATCGGATTCCGATAGGGTTGACGCACCCTCTATAGCTTTCCGGCTGTGGATGTACTTCCGGATCCCCGTAAACTTCACTTGTACTCGCCTGCAAAATGCTCGCATTACACCGCTTAGCAAGACCAAGACAGTTTAACGCGCCCATAACACTAGTTTTCGCCGTCTTAATTGGATTATACTGATAATGAACAGGACTTGCCGGACACGCCAGGTTATATATCTGATCAACTTCAACATAGAGCGGTTCCGTTATATCATGTCGTATAAATTCAAAATAAGGATTGTCCATCAAATGACGAATATTATCCTTGCGTCCTGTAAATAAGTTATCAATGCAGATAACGTCATTTCCTTCTTCTAAAAGCCTTTCGCAAAGATGCGAACCCAAAAAGCCAGCTCCTCCGGTTATAGCAATTCTTTTTTTGTTATCCATATCCTTGTTTTACCTCAATAAATCTTCCCTACACCTTTAACATACTGACCGGATGTGTTTTCCTGTGTTCCTCAGACGGTAAACTCATGTAATTTCCAAATTTAAAATGCAAATAACTGTCATAATCTCTGATTCCACTAAATATCTTCCCTTCAAATGCGATATCTACGCTGTTTTCATACCAACATCGGTAATACCCCCATTTTTTGTTTGGCGTTGGAAACATTAAAATTCTTACCATGTTGGTTTTTTTTCTATTTGCATAGGCCACCATTCTGTGATAATACTTCCACACTTCCTGTTCCGGTATTTTCGCCAACATTCTAAAACACCATCTTTTCAGATATCCAGTTGCTTCTATCTGCCCGACTTTTGACCATAAAATCTTTCTCACACAAAAACATTCAAAATTTTTTATACTCCTGAACAGATAATTGTCCGGCACACCGTCAAGGGGAAAGATATCGATAAATATGCCCTGTTCATAGGGCATATGCTCCTGATGCTCTCTCACAAAAAGCGTTCCTTTTCTGCGCAGTTTCCCATATCCCCACCGATATCCTCTGGTCTGTCTGTGATCCTGAAAATAAAAGCGCGACGAATCAAGCTCTGTTTTTACCGCTGTACGAAATTTTTGATATTCCTGTCTAAGCATTGCCACATCCGCATCATCATCCCACGGTATGTAACCACCGTGCCTTACCGCGCCGAGCAGGGTTCCGGCTATAATGTTATATTTAATCCCGCACTTCCTGCATATTCGATCTACTTCCACCAACATCTCTAACTGTATCAGCTGAATCTTGCGCAATGTCTCATTGTCGATTTTTATCATATTGCATTTCCTGTATTTGATATATATGCTTCCGGTTCGTTTAAAAACACATCCGTAATGCCCATATTTTCTAATCGCATTAAATCAATCCTTGTACCTGTAGGCTGCTCCGGATATAGATGTCCAGTCATCCATGCCCGCACTGTTTGTCCCTGTAGCTGTTCTTTTGTTAAATCCATACCTTTCCAGAACGGGTGGAGCGCTATGGAATCGCTTATTCCAAAACAACCATTTCTCTTATAAAAGCATTCCGAAACTTTTGTATCCAGAACTCCGATAGCCGCCTTCGTCTCCAAATCCCTGATTTTTTTCAACGATTTCGTATAAAACGTCGAATAAACCACCTGACCCTGCAGATTTCTTGCTGCTATTATGCGAAGCATCCTGTCTTCCATTTTCTCATATGGAATAATAGAATTTTTCAACTCAATGTTTAGTAACAGACCTGTTTTCATATCTTCCTGCAGCAAATCCAGAACCTCAACAAACGATGGGATTTTTTCCTTCTGACTTCCTACGCTCTCTATATCCAATTGTCTAATCTGTAAATAGGTAAAATCCTTGACATATCCTATTCCACCAGTGGTTCTGTCCACCCGCTCATCATGTATAACCACAATCTCATTATCCTTCGTCATTTGTATATCCAGTTCGATCCCTGTCAGCCCATCTATCTGTGCCGCCTTTTGAAATGCTGTAATCGTGTTCTCAGGATACATCTGACTGCATCCCCGGTGTGCCCAGATTTTCATCCAAAAACTCCTCTTCTATTTTGTAATCACCAAACTTCCGTTCGCATCACAAAGGGGAACCTTGTGAAGCATTATGTCAAAATCTTTCTCATATCTATCAACAGCTTTTTCCACCCCTCTCAGACTGCTATTGTAATCATGAACAAATATGTACCCTCCTGCCACCAATCTTGGGTAAAAATACATCAGTCCCTGATAAATCGATTCTTCGAAATCCATATCAATGGAGACAAAACAAAACTCATCCTCCAATCCTTGCAGTGAATCCGGAAAATACCCCTGTTTAACAACCAAAGTCTCTAAATGTGGCATTCTGTCTAAAACCTGTTGTATGTTCGTATTCTTATATGCCTCCACAAATGTTCTTGTGCAGTTTCCATTTTTCATCTCATTAAGAATTTCGTTTGCATCAAATCCGTCAAACGTATCAAACAAATATAATTTCTTATCTGGAAATGCATCATTTATATATTGGGCAAATTCTCCCCTGAAAACTCCCGCTTCTGCCACGTTTCCCTTAATCTTTCTTTTCCGTAATTCTTTCACCGTCAACTCAAATATTTCCATACGTACATAATCCGTCTCCTTGTATTCTACCCCCTCCCTTCCAGAAATGGTGCAGCAATATCTCTTTCCAAAAACTTCCGTCTGACGCACCACATGATATCTGGTTCTAATAGTTTCGGCATATTCTTCTCCCAATATGTCTGCGATAAAACCATAATCTTGATTAACATCTGCTAATTCGTAGTTATTATATAAAAATATCACCTTTGCCAAGTCAATTCCCAGTTCCTTGCATTGTTCATATATATCCTTCCTATATAAATTTGCGACAAGAATTGCATCATATTCCTTTCCGACCATCTCATGTGGTCTAAAAACCGGTTTATCCATATAAAGCCCATCTATACAATTATTATCTATAAAACCCATAATATTTTCTTCTTTTACATGAACTCCGACAACTTTTCCCACCAAGCGTCCTGTTCCCCATACAAACAATTTCATCTTAATGCTCCTCATAAACCCAACCGCTTCTTCGCTGTTCCAAAAATTTTTCCATCGTCTCAGAATCTCCTCTTGTCAGTTTAAAATTATTCTTTGTATTCCCATTAATCGTAGACAACATATCGCAAGCCATCTCCTAAGAACCGCTCCGAAAAATGTCCTATGTCATTTTGGTTCTCATGATGTACCTGATATCAAAAGCTCTCCTTCCGGCTTTACCCCCAGTCCACAGGTTGCTGTTGTCAGCCCATCTCTGTATCGCATATGGGCTTTCATGTAAAGATCAATCCTTCCCAGTCTTTGTTCTTTTCACCAAAGTATCCATATACCACTCCTAAACAGCTCTCCAAAACTAACAGCTATTCTATCTTTTTTCATTGTAATAAACAGCTACCTTGCAAAATGCACGTATTATACTTGCTTTATCCTTCTTTCTTGCAAAAATTTTTGCATAATTTCTGCTATGACCTCAGAATCCTCTTGAGTCAATTTAAAAACTTTTCTTCTATCTCCATTTATCATCGAAACCAAATCGCTAATCTCATATCGCAATCCATCACCCAAAAACCTTTCTGAAAATCGTTCTACTTCACCTTGGTTTTCATGATGAATTTCAAAATAACTTGTTTTCCACCATGGGGCTTCCGCTATAATATATCCTTCTGTCCCGGATATTAAAAGTTTCCCTTCCGATTTTACTCCTAAACCACAAGTAGCTACTGCCAAACCATTAGAATACCGCATATATGCCTTTGTATATAGATCTATTCCTCTTTTATCTTTAATTGTATCAAATCTAATTTCCTCAAAATTATACCCAAACAACTTTAGAATTGGTAACAGACAATAGCTCCCAAGTTCCAAAAAACTTCCACCATATTTGATATCATTCAATTCCCTGCAGTCTTTATTCTCCAGCTTTGTAAAACATGCCTCCACACCTCTTATATTCCCTATAATCCCACTGCATGCTATACCGAGTAGTTTAATAAAACCAGGACAATATGCTGTTTTTATACCTTCAAAAAGAATGAGCTTCCTCTTTTTTGCATATTCGAATAGTTCTTGTGCCTGCTCCTTACAGAGACATAAAGGTTTTTCGCACAAAACATGCTTATCATGTTGAAGAGACTGCTTTATATAGGAGTAATGCGTTTCATGTGGGGATGCGATATATACAATATCTGTCATTTGATAAAAATCCTCTATCCTTTTGCAGGCATCAATCCCCCATTTAACAGCAAAAGCCTCTGCGCTTTCAAAATGTGGATTAAATACGCATTGTGCATTCACTCCACTGACAAGCGCGGCCTCTGGCATAAAACGATTCGCAATACGACCGCTTCCTATAATTCCAATTCTCTGTATTGGTGTTTCTTTCATTCTAAGCATAGTACTTGATATGTTTTTAGTTCTGTCAAGATAAATCACTTGACAAAACTCTTTTAAATAATCAAAAGTACCTGCCCAATCAGAACCCACCGTAAAAATATCAATATTGTACTTCCTGATATCCATGAATTTTTGTCCTTGCGACTCTTCAATAATAATTTCATCAGCAAAACCTGTCTTCTTTACATTTTCTATCCGAGTCATCAAGGAATCCACTACATTCAGTTTCCCTCTTGCCTGATCATAGTCCTCTGTGGTCACCCCTACAATGAGATAATCCCCAAGTTCTTTGGCCCGTTGCAATAGTCTATAATGACCTTCATGGAACAAATCAAATGTGCCATATGTAATTACTTTAACCATCCTCTTCTCCACTTCTTAATTTATAATCCTTGTTTCTCCACAGTTCTTTTGTGAACCCATATATCTTTTCTCCACAATTACCTTGATTATTAAAAATAATTTTTTGGTATGCTTCCAACTGTATACTTCTGTCAAATCGGTTACCTTCTAAATTTCCATCAAGAAAATTTGTTAATAAATTAAAATAACTTTCCATACATGCATATATTAAAGGCCTTGACTGTTTATCAAATCCACGTTCATGTTTTTTTAATTCGTCCTTATCAAATTGTATTTTAGTTTCCTTCCATATATATGTTTCCATGTTTATACTATAAAGTCTTTTTTTCGAAGAAAAAAAGACTTTATAGTATCTATTTTCTTCTTTTTGATTTTTAGATATGAAGAGACCTTGTATTTCTTTCCCATTGTCCTGAAAAGGAGGCTGCCATTGTATAAATTCACCTGTATGAATATTCAATTTTAAATACATGTTAGCCCAATAAGGAGAAAAATATATATACTCTCCACAAAAAGCAGGTGCCAAATATGGAAATTTGTCACATCGGTATCCATACTGTGGATGAATACAGACAAACTCTTCCGGAAATCCCATATATTCCCTGACTAAATTTGTATACGGATGCCACCGTACAATTACCTTTCCATCGTAAGGCAATAGCCACAACCCATCTTTATAACCAACTAAATAATTACAGCCACATCTACTATCTATGGGAAGTTCAAAAATACGTATTTCTCCGTTACTTATATTATATTCACACATCATATTATCCGTAGGAGATGCTAAATATAACATTCCTTGATATACGCAGAAACCTCCAACAACTTTTTTCCCATTAATTTCTTTAATAAATATATCTCTACCCGCATTAAAACATTGAATTTCATCGTTATCCGTATCATACCGTATAATAGCAGAATCCGCTGATGCTATAAGAAACAAGTACTTCCCTAATTTACATGTTCCAAAAACATAACTATTCTTTCCTAATTCTTTACTTAATGTTATTTCCTTTTCAATACCTCTATCTCCTATCACAAGAATATTTTGTGCCATTCCAGGACAAACATAACTTTTTTCTCCAATTTCACATACACTTGTATAATCACCTTCTCTGGAATAATCTGATAAATTGCATATATATTTATAATCATACTGATATGGTTCGGATGCATATAGCTTATTTCCTTGTACAACAGCATATCTATTCTCTTTTTCTTCAATAAGAGGATTAAATAAAACGAATATATCTTTTTTCCAATCCTCCTCTCCTGGCTCTTCTAAAATCCGATCATTCAAAATAAAAATCGGCTTCCCTGCCACTCCAAACAGCGTGATAACACTCGTCCCTGCATCCCCAATATATGCATCCGATAAAGCAACAGACTCTTCTATATCCGGAGTTATATCATAAATCCCCAGATTGTTTTCCACAAATATCTTTTTCAATGCATCATACACCGGACGAAACTGTGGCCTCATGGAATCAAAAGTAGACTCCAAAAGCGGGTGAGGTCTCCATAACAGACAGACATCCTCTCTACCCATAAAACATCGAAATACATATTCCATTTTCTTAAGAAAAGTTTCCGTATCCTTAAGCATGGCAGAAATACCCGTGTTATAAAAGATCACCCGTTTTCTTCCCCCATCTTTGCTCGTCATCTTCTCCAACCAATCTTCCGGCGGTTCTGGCGGATTCTTACATTTATTGACCACTTTATCAATCTTGGGTGATCCAAACGGCAGGAACTTCTCATCCGGAATACTTTTATCAAAATGCTCCCGGAATTGTGGTGACTGTATCACAATATAATCTACATACAGATAAGCCGGAAGCATGCTCTGCGCTTCCAGCATACCGCCTGATGTTACATAATAGGGTATATACACCAGTGTATCCGTATATTTTTTTAAATTAGACGAATAGTATCTCGGATGCACACTCGTCACAAGATTATAACTGTCATAAGGATTATGGATGTAAATCACATCCGGTCTTCTGTCCTCAAAATTATACTTCTCCCAATCAATAATCTCGATGTCCTTAGGATATTGATCCCCTTCATAATGCATCTTGCCAAAACTATGATCAGCATTCATATCATAATATGGGATTGGAACACAATATGCGTCACACTCCGGGTCTTCCTTCGCCGCCAGATATACGCTTTCCAGACTGTCCCACATCGACGCTTTATATGGGAAAAAAGCAATCTCCTTCTTCACAGGAATGTCATTTTTCACGCTGTTTTCTACACAGAGAAGTTGTCTTTTTAGATTTTTATATATTTTATTTTCATTAACCTGTCCATCTGAAATTTCCTGAAAGGCCCAAAACAGCGTCTCACAATACTCCTCCACATGAGACACGCTGATATGTCCTTCGCCCTCTATCTCTTCGATTGTCTCTCCAAGAGAAACTGCAAATTCCTGACACTCACCGAGCATATTCTGTGCCACATCATATTTATGTTGTTGTAGTGCATCTTTCACTTCCGTATGAGCCTGATGAAGGCTGTCTATAAACTCCAGCACCTCCTGCTTCTGTGCTTTTCTCATATCAGCATCAATTCCTCTCAAGATCTAATAAACATCATGGAAACATTGTCATGACCTTAGCATATTCTACACCGAATAACAATGTTTATTTCTGGTAATTTTATTGTTAAAACAATTTATTTTATATGATATTTCGCCTTATCATAAAATATCATTATGTGAGCTATCGCTAAATATCCACGAAAATATAAAAAACCCACCATTGCACTTAATACAATAGCAGGTTCAACATCCCCTTGTTTTTGCATCCATGCAATATTTTCCATTCATCCTGAACTGTCGTAATAGATATCGGCATATACCATATATTTCTTTAGGACACGCCATTGCATATACCATGCAGAACTTTAAGATTCACTCCCGGCACTCACTCTGCATATAATCTCTTTAAATAATCTATCTTATCCTGTCTCTTCTGCATCGCATTTTTAACGGTAGGATTAATATCTTTCCAACGTAGCTGCGTCTCCTTCTCCTTACATAGAACAAATGCATCAAACAAAGATTTTACTTTCACTTTCTTTTTACTTGAGCAGAAATTCCGGGCCAAAAACTTTGCGTTTGCATCATCTGACATAAAATATATGTAACCTTTCTTCCTCGCCATATAGAAAGAGCGAATCTCTCCAAGGCTTTCCTCTTTTTCTTTATATTGGTAGATATCCTCCCCTGCCGGAAAATCAAAGAGGTTGATACGTTCATATGCTTCAAAAAAGTATTGCTCGTATTCCGCCAGATCGTCCTCTTCTAAATAATCCTTGTAATATATTATTAAAATCTGATCTTCATCCAATAATTGCCGCAAATATTTATTATCTTTTAACTCAACGTTAGCCACAAACTCATGCATGACCGGACAAAAATTGAGTTCTTCCATCATGCGCATAAATAATGCCGTTCCCTTCTCATATATTGTCAATTTCAAGAAAAAATCGGCATCTATTACCGCCTTTATCCGCTCATCCATATCTCAACCTCCGAAGTTATAACTTTCTTTCCCCACTTCTGTATGTTCCAGATGAAACAACTCTCTGAGACGAGCTATCTTTTTCTTCGAATACACTTCATTTTTTTCCAATATATTAATATCTTTTTCTACACTTCTCATGGAATACGCTTTATTGGCCATCTCCAATCTTGTATATTGATTTTCAATAATCAATCGTTTATACAAATCCATCTCTTTTTCAAAACCATTTAAGAAATGTTGTTCGGCATTCTCTCGTATATAATCCAATTCGATAAATCTTCGGATAACAGCTTTATATGGTGTGCAAAAATAGTTCATCAGATATGTTACTAAACGCACCATCATTTCCGCAGACATTACCGTCCCTACATAACCAAATTCTTTCAATTTAGCTTTTAATTCCATCTCAAAAATATTTTGAGGCAGTAATAGTTCCGCCGCAAAACGGTTTACCAGCTGCTCAGAATCCAAATCATATTGATTCAGTTTCTCTTTCACATAATGATCCACCTGCCATACATGCCCCAACTCATGTGCTGCCGTCCATGTTTGCTCCTGGACTGCCTTAGTAGTGTTGATAAAAACAAACTGTTCCATCTTACCCTGCATGGGTTTGATCATATGGCAGCCCTCTACTCTGCTGTCATCTAATGCATAATACAGCACTACACATTCCTCTTTGAGGATGTCAAATACATCATCTCTTATTACTTCATTAATAATCCCGTTTTTTTCTTTTTTGTAAGCAATAAATTCATGAATCAATGCAACAACCTGTTCATTTCTACCGATCATATCTTTCCTTCCAAAAAAGCCATCTATGTATTAGATGGCTTCAATCCCTCTTCTTCCAGCGCTTCCTGTATATCACAATAGACGTCAAACAAATTTAAAATAAGGTTTTTATTCTCCATTGTAGAAAACTCACCTCTGCACTCCATGCAGCCTGCTCTTTCATATTCCTCATCCGTCAGTCTTTCATATAAATCTTCTGTCGATAGTCCAAGAGCACTCGCTAATTGTTGCTGTTCCTGTCTGTCAAGGAAAAGCCTTCCATCCATCAATCTCTGAATCTCATATTCAGAATAGCCCACCTGCTCTGCGAACTGCTTTGGTGCCACCCCTCTTTGATTCAGGTAGAAACGCAGATTATTTCCAAATGTTCTACTCTTCTCTCTCACCATTGACCTCCTGTTGCTTCTGTAATGCTCTTTGTTGCCAGCATATGCCATCATTAATATTATACCACACTTTCAAACCAATATCGTGTTTTAATCATTTTCTCTGCTGTAATTCTTTCATATCCTTTTCTTTCTCCACGGACAATCAAAAAGTCATAATGTATATACTATATCAGAGAACGCCTTTGGTTAGCAAGCCTTTGCTGATACTTTACCAGGTTAAACCTATAAATCTGGTATGGCATCCGCATTCTTTTTCAATTCGCGGATCAGGCTATCATTGATGGCTCACCCGATCAACACCCTCTTCCCTTCAAACGCAAACCCATACTTCTTAATCCTCTCCTCCGGTATCCCTTTCCCCCTAAGCGCCGCCGCATACTGCCTCTCTTCGATCTGCGCAAGGGCTGCCCGCACCGTATCTTCCAGGGTATCCCCCTTCTCTGGGTCGCACACCTTGAATTCCAGGATAAAGGCATCCAATCCCTCCTCCTTCGGCTCCAGCATCACGTCATAGCGCCCAAACCCGCTCTCCCGGTTGGATGTGACCACATACCGGTCTTCCAGTTCCACCATAAGCCCCAGCACAAATCCGTGATAAAACCGTTCCGGCTCCGCTTTCCCGGAGGCGCGTTTCCCCGTATCAAAGAAGCTGAAGGTTTCGCAGGCAACACGATTCATATAAGCATTCATGGCATCCAGATTACCCAGAAGGAGCGCCTTGACAAAATCATTATAGTCAGACAGATTTCTGGCAAACCATCCGGAAATCATATTCTGGAACATGATCTTCACTTCATAATTCGTCAATGCAAGCTCATATCGGGGCGCTTTTACGATACGGTCCGTCTCATATTTCTCATACCGCACCACTTTCAAGTAACCGCTTGCCACAAGAAGGCTCCAGATCGCATTTTCATGATTATCCGGTTGATCATATACTATCTGTTCATCGATCGGTACGAGCAGATGTTCCCCTTTCAGCAGGCTCTCAAAAGCTTCCTTCACCGCCTTGCTGCCCTCCCGGATCAGCTTCCCTGCAAGGCTGTTGGAGCTGGTGTTGGCCCAGTATGTGCCGACTCTTCCGGTATCCAAATAGTTCAGGATAGACCAGGGATTATAAATATCCTTCCATTTCCCGAAGATAAACCCATCGTACCAATTCTTTATTCTGTCTTTTTCCTTCTGTCCATCCATCCCGTATTCGTCCATGGCGGCAAAGACTTCTTCTTCTGTGAAGCCAAACACCGTCCCGTATTCATCAGATGTCGTTGTTACCACCTTCAGATTATTCAGATCAGAGAAAATGGATTCCTTGCTGACCCTCGTGATCCCGGTCATGACCGCCCGCTCCAGATAGGGATTCGTCTTAAAGGTAGCGTTGAGCAGGCTCCTGGTGAAGGATATCAGTTCCTCCCAGTATCCGTTTACATACGCTTCCTGCATGGGCGTATCGTATTCATCCAAAAGGATGATCGTCTTTTTTCCGTAATAGCGGTACAGATATTCTGATAGCTGGTTAAAAGCCAGCGTCGCATCCACATCGTCCATCTCCGCCGTTTTGCCACGGAATATATTCTTTTCCTGTTCTGTCAGGCAGCCGCCGTCCAGCAGGTATTGATTTCTGGCAAATTCACTGGCGATCAACTGGCAGATTTTTTTCCTTGTTCTGCCATAATCCCTCTCCTTCACATTCGCAAAAGAAATACTGATCACAGGATATATCCCCTGCAATGCCCGATACTTCTCCTCCTGCCAGATAGCAAGTCCTTCGAACAAGTCGCCTCTTCCGGCATACTTCACGGAAAAGAACTGCTCCACCATACTCATAGTCAGTGTCTTTCCAAACCGCCTCGGCCTGGTGATCAGCGTTACTTTGTCTTTATTTTCCCACCATTCCCTGATAAAACCAGTTTTGTCTATATAAAAGCAGTTATTCTCGATAATCTCTCCAAAATCCTGTATCCCGATTCCTACTGTCCTCGCCATATTCCCTCCCGTCTGGACAATTCACTTCTCCTCTATCGATCTCGCTTTTCCCAACAGCTTTCTCCGTTACTGCAGCAGCTGCAAAATATAATCTGACTGCTGGTTCGCCTGCGCCAGCATGGAGGTACCGGCCTGCTCCAATATATTGGTATTAGCAAACGTGACCATCTCTGTAGCAATATCTGTATCCCGAATACGCGATTCCGCCGCAGATAAATTCTCCACAATATTGTCCTCGTTGGCGATCGTATGCTCCAACCGGTTCTGCTGCGCACCGATCCGGCTGCGCGTCTTCATGACTTTTCTAAGAGCTTCTTTAGATATCTCCATTGCCGCACCGGCTCCGTTTACAGATGAGACATTCAGGTGCTTTATGCCTAATCCCTGCGCACTCATATTGCCTATTTCCAGCCATATACCCTCCCCGGGTTCACAGCCGGTATGAATCCAGATCTTCTTACCGGCATCCTCAAAACTGCCGAAGATTTCCTTCGAATCACAGAAGTATGCCGCTTCCTTCTGATCCTGATCCCAACTGTGATTGTCAATATCATAAATATACAGCATGTTTCCTTTATAAGCAAATTTAACATGATCAGGGTCTTTTCCCATTAAGGAATTAACAATATATTCATTAAATACTGTGGCATTATCAAAGTAGGTGCCATCTGCTTTCTTCATACCAATCTCTATTTTCCCCGGACCGGTGGTTATCCCCACCGCATCTGTAAACATAACCGTAGTAGGACAGCAATCCGTACAGCAGTTAACAAAAAAGGTGGAATCCACCAAATCTTCCAGCTTATTTAGCACTCCCATATTAATATGCACACTGACATAAGGATTGGCCGCGGGATCCGTATCCAAAACCGAAGTCGATTTATCAACCATAGTATACGTCAATGCTTCCTGCATATATCCGGTCTTGGATATATCGGCACCAAATAGCTGGAAAAACTTCCCATCCGTCGAAGGTTTCGACATATTGATCGTACCGCCGCCAAAGGATTCCAACCCGTCAAAAAGCCTGATCTCATTAAATGTTGTCGTCTCCGCAATACGATCTATTTCCGTGATCAGCTGCCCGACTTCCTGTTGAATATAGGCCCTGTCTTCGTCTGTATTCGTTCCGTTGGCTGCCTTTACAGACAACTCAGATATCCTTTGGATCATATCACTGACTTATGTCAGTGCTCCGTCGGCCACCTGACATACAGAGACCCCTTCCTGCGTATTCTTTACACCCTGCTTCAACCCCCTGATCTGCCTGCGCATCGTCTCAGAAATCGCCAAGCCCGCCGCATCGTCTGCAGCACGATTAATACGATATCCGGAAGATAACTTCTCCATTGAATCAGCCTTACTTCTACTGACGATTCCCACCTGTCTCCCTGCATTTACCGCAAGCATGTTATGCCGTATGACCATATATAATTCCTCCGTGTATGATAATGACAAATAGTATTTCCCCAAAAAGATACTTGTAATATTATATCGACAATTCTTCGTTTTGGCCAAATTTACATGTTCTAACGGCCTTTGCAATAAATGCAAGACCTGTTCACCCGATCAGCACCGTCTTCCCCTCAAACGCGAATCCATACTTTCTGATCCTCTCTTCCGGTATCCCTTTCCCTACAAGCGCCGCTTCATATTTCTTCTCCTCAATCTGTACAAGCGCTGCCTTTACGGCATCTTCCAATGACGCGTCTTTTTTCGGATTATACACCTTGAATTCTATGATAAAAGCATCCAAACCCGCCTTCCGCGGCTCCAGCATCACATCATATCTTCCAAACCCGCTTTCACGATTGGAGGTGATC